>Ga0070679_100003392_pt1 | contig 14600 bp, 14 predicted proteins | sample KBSC63BmetaG_FD_65652 | JGI IMG/M metagenome (GOLD analysis project Ga0070679, IMG submission 65652) | Corn rhizosphere microbial communities from Kellogg Biological Station, Michigan, USA - KBS C6-3B metaG | ecosystem: Host-associated > Plants > Roots > Rhizosphere | place: USA: Michigan... | reverse complement strand
GTCGTCTGACAGTTCCGGGGGCCTGCCCGGAACGGTCCGGCGCGCGAGCAGGTCATCGAGGATCGCAGCGGTCGCCGCGATGCCCTCCGCCGTGGCGATGCTCTCCCGGCCCAGCGCCTGGGTCAGGTCGATGCCGTGGACCACGGCCTCGACGACGCGGCTGGCCACGAACTCGTCAGCGCGCATCGGCGCGAAGTACCCCGGACCCACCGTGCCGGCCGGAACTGCCCGCGCCTCGGCCACCGTTTTGGAGAACGTCTCGTGCAGCACGCCCGGCAGGCCGGCGGGCGTCTTGCCCTGCACCATTTTGTACGCATAGCCGTAAACGACCGGTGCGGTCTCCGACCGCGGATTGATGAAGAAACTGGTCCGGTCCCGGGCCGGCCGGCTCGCGTCACGCCCGGCGATCAGCATCCGGGTCAGGCCGATTGAGATGTCAAAGTGCCCGGCGAGCTCGAAGACCGTCCAGTGCGGCAGGTCTGGCTCGACCGGCACCAGCTTCGTCGGCAGCCGCCACTCATCGTCTGACAGGCCGGCGAACACGCGCTCCACCGCCGCCAGTTCAGCCTCCAGCACCGAGATAGTGCCCTCATACGATCCCATGCTCACCTCCAGCCACCGTGTCCTCGCGGCCCCAGGCCGCCGGCTGCCGCCGCGGGGATCCACCGGCTTCCGGACCCGCCAGCCAGCAGCGGTAACGCCATGATGAGCCGCAGTTTCACCGGGCCGGGCCGAGATGTCAAGGGAACAGCGCGAGCCGACAGCAGCACCAGTGACCGATCACGCCTGGCGACCGGCTGCGTCTCTTCACTGCCACGTCAGGGCTGAACGCCCTTGACTATGCTCGAATGGCGCCTGGCCGCCCTCCCCGTCGAGATCGACGCCGCGCGACCCATCGCCGGCGAGACGCTCGTCAGATCACGACGCGGCCCTGCTCTCGGTGTTCGCTGACTTGACGCTAAGAACCGTGTCGAGGTAGTCGGCGATCGCGTCTCGGTTGCGGGTCAGGCACTCGATGCGTTCGGACAGCCGAGCTTGTTCGCGTTGCAGTGTGGCGATCATTTCGGGTGTCACGTTGGGGACGTAGATGGTCTGCGGCTTGTCCAGGCACGGCAGGAGTTGCTCAATGATCCGGGTCGGTAGTCCGGCATCGAGCAGTCCCTTGATCTGCAGCACGATGTCCACGTGCGACTCTCCGTATTCACGGTAGCCGTTGAGGGCGCGGCTGGGTGTGATCAGCCGTTGCTCTTCGTAGTAGCGAAGTAGCCGACGGTGTACGCCGGTACGCTCCGCGAGCTCTCCGATTCTCATGAGCTCAAGTCTACCCTTGACCTTCACATGAATGTGAATGTTTAGACTCACTGAGAGTGACCGGGAACAGTCGAAATCTGCACTCTGCCTGGAAAGCAGGGGTATGTCTGAGGCTCGGCTCAGTTCCTGCGGTGGCCACGACAATCACGACTACATCGGAGGCTCCCCATGAAATTCGGACTTCGTCTGCCCCAGAGATTGGGGGTGGACCTGCGACACGACGTGGTCGAAGCAGCCAGAACGGCGGAAGCGGCCGGATACGCCAGTTTGTGGACGTATGAACGGCTGCTCTTCCCGGAGAAGCCCGCCGAACCATATGCCCCGCCGAACGTGCCGTGGCCGGAAACTTCGCGGCAGGCCGCCGACCCCCTGGCAGTCCTCACGGCGGCGGCGGTGGCGACCGAAGAGGTGCGCCTCGGTACTGCTGTTCTGATCGCTGCACTCCACACACCCGTCCAGTTGGCGAAGGCGCTGGCCACGATCGATCAGATCAGTGGCGGCCGCATGGTCGCGGGTATGAGCACCGGCTGGTCGACCGACGAACTCCAGGCCACTGGCGCCACCCGAGCGGATCGCGGCCGCTTCCTCGACGAGACGCTGGACGTCTTCGATGCCGTGTGGGGGCCGGACCCGGTGACCTTCCGGGGTCCTCGCGCAGTCATCGACAACGCCTCGGTCCTGCCCAAGCCCGTTTCGAAAATCCCCGTGATGCTGGGCGGCGGTGGCATCAACCTGGGCCGCGGCACTAGTTCCAAGGCCCTGCAGCGCATTGCCAAGCGTGCGGACGGCTGGCTGCCGGTAGCCACCACACCCGGGCCGGCCGGAGCCGCAGAACTGCGCGCAAGCTGGGACCGTATCCGTGAAATGGCTTCTGAGTACGGGCGGGACACGAGCCGGATGGAGCTGGTCGTGGTGGGAAACGTCACCTTCACCGACCGTCCGGCCGGATCTGACCGATCGGCGTTCGTCGGCACCCTCGACCAGATCATGGACGACATCCACACGGCCGCAGAGGCCGGCGCAGACGAACTCATCGTGGACCTGAACCTGCAGGACTGGTTCACCAGCACTCGGCAGATGCTCGAGACAGCGGTGGAGATCCGCGAACGGGCCGTAGCCTCATGACGACCGATGTTGCCAATGCCGGGAACGGCGAGAACGCTTCTGCCCCGGCCGCGGCGAAGGCCGCCCCCAAGGACCCCTGGGCCCTGCCGGACGTGTCCCATCTCGTGGTGGGGGTGCTGGTCGGGACGGGCGACCAGGGGCGCGGTCTCGCCTACCGGTTGGCCAGGGCGGGCCAGCGGGTGATCCTCGGGTCCCGCGACGTCGACCGCGCCCGCAGAGCGGCCGCCGAACTCGGCCACGATGTGGAGGGCACGGACAACGCCGAGTGCGCCCGGCGCAGCGACATCGTGATCGTCGCCGTGCCGGGGGACGGCCGCGCCGAGATCTTGCGGTCGCTGCGCGCGGACCTTGGCGGGCGGCGGCTTTGGCGGTGGCCGGGCGCAGCGCCCCGGGCCGCATCACGATCCCTTGGGCGTCGGCGGAGATCACCAGCAGCGTCGAGGCGGTGCACGGCGCCGGGACGCGGGCGGCGTAGAACGCGGCGATGTCGCAGGCGGCGCTCACCGCCGCCTGCTCGACCTGCCGTTTGCCGATCACCGGGCCGCAGCGGCGGGTGACCGCCGCGTGAGCGGCCTCGAACGAGCCGCGGGCGGCTTCCACCGTGGCCAGCCGGGCCAGGGCGTGGGACGGCCGGCAGGCCGGCAGCGACAAGGCGGTATCAGCCGGGTAGAGGTTGGATGCTCCCGGCCGGCGCTAGGCGCACCGGGTGACCCGCACCGTGCCGAACAGCGTGGCCAGCAGCCTGCCGTGACTGGTCTCCAGCCGGTTCCCCGTGATCCCGTCTGCCGCTTTCGCAGGCGCATGCTGCGCCCGGGCGGCCTGCTCCTCCCGCGCCGCCCTCAGGTCCAGGTGATCTTGCAGCTGCTGCCGCACGTCCCGCCCCCGCTCGGCGAGGAGGTCTTCAAGCTCGCACGCGGTCAGCCCGGCCGCTGCGGCGATCTGCGCCGCCCGCAGGGGCCGCCCGGCATTCTCGGCCACCTCCACCAGGTCCCGGTAGGACTGCGGCAGCACGGAAGCCTCAAGGCCGGGCCGCCACGGCGGCACCGACAGCACCCCGGCCGCCGGCGGATGACCCGCCCCTGGCGGCCCCGTCACCTGGGGCCCCACAGCCGGAGGGACGTCCGCGCCGGCCTCGCTCAGCACCTCATCGACCGTCTCGCGGGCGATCACCAGCCGCGACAGCCGCTCCTCGACCCCGGCCAGCCGCTCAGCCAACTGCGCGATCCGCCCGCGCAGCTCCTCCGCCTCCGCACCGGCCGCCGCCTCCCGGCGGTGCAGTTCATCAGGCAGCGACCCCATCAAGCGCCTCCAGACCCCTGCTGCCCAAACAGCAGAAGACAACAGACGCCGGCAGCAGCCCGACCATTGTGGCCGAGCGCTTCAGCTGGCAGGTGGTGTTCCGGCGCCTGTGTCCTGGTCCTGGGCGCCGCTGCCTCCGGGATGAGGGCCGGACCGCTGCGCGCGGCGCTGGGCCGCCTCGCGCATGCGCTGCCGGGCCTCGGCCGCGATATCGGCGGTGGCCACCGGGTACGCCGAGGGCTTTTCACCATCGTCGTGCACCACGGCCGCGCTGAAAAGTTCGCTGTTCAGCCGGATGGGCGCGCCGCTGGCCACGGCCAGGTTCACGGCGTCGCTCGGCCGCGCGTCGACCTCCCGCAGCCCGTCCGGCCCCTGCACGACCACACAGGCGTAGAACACCGACTCCAGCAGCCGGGTGATCTTCACCTCGGTGATCCGGGACCCGGCGGCCTCGACCAGCCCGGCCGCCAGCTTGTAGGAGAACGGGCGCGGCGTCTCGACCGACTCCAGCATCAGCGCGAGCGCCGTGGCCTCGGCGGGTCCGATCCAGATGGGGAGCCTGCGGTCACCCCCGCGCTCGGAAAGGACCATGGCGTGCTTGCGCTGCAGGAGGTCCTCCTCGGAGGTCCTGCGGATCTCCGAGACCATGACCTCGGCCCATTGCGCTGCTTGTTCCGTCACCGTACGTACCTCCGGGAGTGCCGTGAATTGAACGAGCCTCGGGGCCAGCGCGGCCCGCGCCTGGTGAAGCCGCGCCTTGACCGCCCCGACCGAGATACCAAGCTCAGCGGCCACCTCGCGGTGGCTCAGCCCCTGCAGATAGAACAGCCGCACGGCGTCCTGCTGGCCGTCGGCCAGCGCGGCGATCGCCCCGCGGACGCGTGCCGCGGTATCGGCGGCCTCCGCCGCCACCGCCGGGACACGTTCAGCGCTATCCCGCAGAACCAGGCACCGAACCTGTCCGGCGAGCGCAGGCGCTCCAGATCGGTCATGGCAGCCACCGCGGCCTCCTGCGCGGCATCACGCGCCAGGTCCGGCGAGCCGAGGACCCGCCCGGCCAGCAGTACCGCGGTGTTCCAGTGCCTGCTCAGCAGTTCAGCCATCGCCTCCTTGCACCCGCGCCGCGCCTCGCGCACGAGGTCGGCATCTAGCGGCACCTCGGGCCGGGACTGTCCCATGCTCAATAGTGCCCGCACGCTGCCCCCGGGTTAGCCCCGCACAGCACCCGGATCAGCTCAGCCGGAAAGCGCCAGCCGCAGGGCTTGGCTAGGGCCAGATGCCGTGCAAGGCAGCTGGCTACTCCGCTCAGCTGGCCTGTGGCCCGTCATCCGAAACCCTCGCCAAGCCAGGCGCCTACCCGCCAACCGAAGCACCCAGCTTCAACCACCAACTCCCCAGATCAGCTAGTCCCTCCAGACGAGCCGCACCCATAGAAGATTTCTAGGGGGTTCGCTGAAACCGTGGAGACTTCCTCATAGCGGTTTCGCGTAATTCTGGCTTCGCTTTTGCTTACTCGAACACCTGTTTTGCCTGTTGGGCGGCGGCGCGCAGCGCACCGGGAATGGGCGGCGGCGCAGCCGCCTCCTTATGCCCAGCGCCGAGTGGCGCCGGGCGGTGTTGCAGTCCCCGGCCCAGGCGGCCACCGCGGCCCGCGCCTGCGCCCTGGTGGCGAACTGGTGCAGGGACCGCAGCCCGGACTCCAGCGTAGAGTGCCACGACCCGGTGACCGCGTTGCCCGGCGCCGAGCCCGGCCGGCCCGTCGGCTGGGCGATGCCGAGGCGCTCGCATGCGGCCCGGAAGGCCCGGGCGGTGTACTCGCTGCCCTGGTCGGTGCGGAGCACTATCCCGGGCACAGTCCCGCCGCGAACCGCCACCCCCATGGCCAGTGCGCCGTAGGCAAGGGCCGCGTCATGGTGAGCCCCGAGCGCGAACCCCAGGATCCGGCGCGACCCCATGTCCAGGACCGAGTCCAGGTAAAGCTTGCCCTCGCCTGTCTTGACCTCGGTGCCGTCGCCGTACCATCGCTGGCTGGTCCCGTCGGCGGCGAACTTCCGCTTCACCAGGTCCGGGGCCCGCCGCCGGCCCCGCCCCGGCCGCGTGCTGCCCCTGCGCTTCTTCTTCCGCCGGGCGGCCAGGCCCATCTGGCGCATCAGCGCGGCGACGGTGTTCTCACTCACCCGCCAGCCGTCCTCGCGCAGCGCCGCGGTGACCCGCGGTGCGCCGTCCCTGCCCTCGCAGCGACAGCCTGAAATCCCGATGCCCGTTTCGCCCTGACAGTCCAGAAAGTCCAAGTTCAGAGAGCGCACCGCATCTGCAGCTCCGCGTTCTCCCGCCGCAGCCGCACCAGCTCCGCCCGCTCGTCCGCGTCCAGCGCACCGTCCCCGCCGTCCCGGCGGCGCCGGTCGACACTGACCCAGTTGCCCAGCGTGCCCTCGTTGATCCCCAGGTCACGCGCCACCTGCGCGATCGGCCTGCCCGTCTCCCGGACCAGCCGGACCGCGCCCTCCCGGAAATCCTTATCGAACTTCCGCCGTGCCTCTCCCATCGGAGAACTCCTCTCCCTTAAGAGGATCTCTCCACGCTGCGAGGGGAAACCCAAGGGCCGGTTTGCCTTCCGGTTAGGGGGCGGACCGGGCGCGTGGACGGCGGTGATGGACGCTGTGATTACCTGGGCGATGGCGGCGCAGAGGCGGCCGTTCAATCCTGGCCCGATCCTCCCGACCCCGAGGTCGCTCAGGGTGCGCTGGCGGCGCTGCGTACGGGGGGCTGGTGCTCGCGGGACGGATGCCCGTCCCCGCCGAGGCTGCGGCTGAGGGCCGAGGCGCCGGCGATGACCACGGCCAGCGCCAGCGCCTGGCCGGCCAGGTCCCAGGCCCCGGTCCGGATGTGCTCGCCGAACAGGAACACCCCGAGCAGGCTGGCCGCGAGCGGGTCGAGGATGGTGAACCCGGGCTGCGACGCGGCCAGCGGCCCGGCCGCCAGCGCGTGCGAGGCCAGCAGCATGGTCACGGCCCCGGCGGCGATGAGCACGTACAGCGACCAGGTGGCGAAGACGGCGCCGGGGCCGCCGCCGAGATGCGAGCTGAGCTCCTTGATCACCGCGGCCATGAACCCCCACGAGATCCCGGCAGCGGCCCCGAGCACGGCGGCCCGGCGGGGCCGAGACGCGCCGGGGCGACCGCCCAGGCCGAAGGCCACGGCCGCGAGCACGACGCCGACGATGACGAGCCCGGCCACCAGCCAGGAGGAGCCCGGCGCGTGCAGCTGCCCGCCGGACGGCGACGCGAGACGGAGGAACACGCCGATCCCCGCCGACATGGCGGCCGCGGCCAGCCAGTCGCGCCACTGGACCCGGCGCGAGCCGGCGACGGCCAGGTAACCGAACACGAACAGCAGCTCGGCCGCCAGAACGGGCTGGACCAGGGTCAGACCGCCGAAGCGCAGCGCGGTCAGCTGGAAGACGAACCCGCCGATCATGCTGGCGATGCCGAGCAGCCAGACCGGCTGGCGGGCCAGGCGGACGACGAGCCCGGCGTCGAAGCCCGCCGTCTGGCTGCTCTTGGCCCCCTTGCGCTGGCACACCGAGCCCGTGGCCGTGCACAAGCCCGCCGCGACGGCCAGCAAGATTGCCTTGTCCATCAGCCTGTCCCTTCGCTAACAAGGCCGGGGAATTATCACGGAATCAGGCCCGGCAGCTCCGGTGGACGATGAGGCGGAAGATAAGAGCTTCCTTCGTGCGGGCGTGTGCGCCTGCCCGCTCACGGCCGCTGCGGGTCCGGCCTGACCCGAGCGAATGACAGCCGGGCCATGGTCGCGTCGTTCAAAGTTCGGCCACGGCCTAACGTACTGACTGCGGCGTTCGCATACCGTTCGACTCGCGCGCGCTCGGGCGCAACCCTGCGTCGTGGACATGCCCGGTGACTCAGCTTCTGTCGAAGGCCGGGAATGTCAAAAGCGCAGCGAGGAAGGACAGTCGCGCTCATACTCTTCCCGGAGGTCCGTACGCACCTCGGTGCGGCCGGACGGATCATTCGTGCCTGGCGCGGTCAGCTCGCCGGGCGACGTGCGGATGATCGCCTCTAAGGGATGATCTCGATCCAGGTCCGAATCGTCTCCGGAGTCGCCATGTCGAGCAGTTCCGGGTGATCCGTGCGGATGTGGTCGCGGACCAGCGCCACGACTCGGTCTTCGTCGTCGTCACGCATGACGTACCCGCATTCGCAGATCACCTGGCTGGCCATCCGATGCCCTCCTGCCGACGATTGTCGGGTCCAGGCCTTGTCACTATCTTGGCAGGTAGATTGCCGAAACGTAACGAACGTGCGAGACATGGTACGGATCCAGCTGTGCGGGCGATTCGCCGTCGTGGTCGACGGGCAGCCGGCCGAGTCGCGGCTTCCCGGCCGACAAGGCCGACTGTTGGTCGCCTACCTTGCCACCTACCGTGCGCAACCAGTTGAGCGCACGGTCCTGCTCGACGTCCTTTGGCCAGATGGCGGCGCCGGAGCCGCCGGCGCGCTCACGGTGCTGCTGTCCAAGGCCCGCGCTCTCCTCGCGCCCGCTGAGATCCGGGGTCGGCACACCCTGCAGCTCGTACTGCCAGCGAACTCGGCAGTGGACCTCGAAACGGCCACAACTTCCCTGCACTCAGCCGAATCCGCAGTGGCGTTGCGGGACTGGCGCCGCGCCTGGCCAGCCGCGCTCACCGCCCAGTACGTCTCGCGCCGGCGCTTCCTGACGGAATACGAGGCGATCTGGATTGACGAGTGGCGCCGACAGCTGGACGTGATCTATGAACGAGCCCTTGCCTGTTACGGCGAGGCGTGCCTGGGCATCGGGGGAACAGAGCTGCCGGCCGCCGAGCGCGCTGCACGCCGCCTGGCGGCACACGCCCCGCTGGCCGAGACGGGGCACCGGCTGCTGATGCGGGCCCTCACCGCGCGCGGGGATCCCGCGGCGGCGCTCGCCGCCTACGACCAGCTACGCCAGTTGCTGCGCGAAGAACTGGGAGTCTCGCCGTGCCCGGCAACTCAGGCGCTGCATGCCCGCCTGTTGCGCGGCCAGCCGCTCGACGAACCAGTCAGGCCGGCCACCCACGCCAGGTGACCATCGGGCCTTCCGCTCCCGCAGGTCAGGCATAGTCGACACGCGGACACCATGCACTGCGGTGGGGTGCCTCTGCTGACTCAGCCGACCGCGTGCACAGCCAGCGCAGTGACAACGGCGGCCATCGCGGTGACCGCGGCAGAATGCGACGGCAGAGGCGGGCTAGTGCGCAGGCCGTGGAAGGCCGCGCGCAGGCTCACCCAGGCGGCCTGGGCGATAACCCCGGCGGCCAGGGCGAGCATCACCGGCTCGGCAGCCTCCGGGACGGAGAACGCATCGGCGACTGCGGCGCCGATGAGCGGACTGATGCACATGGCAGCCAGCCAGCCTGCCATGCGGCGTGGCTGGGCGCCGAGCAGCGCTCCGGAGGCCAGGCCTTCCCCGAACGCGTGCACGGCCAGTGCCAGCGCGACCGTTGCCGATCCGGTCAGCGCGACGGCGGATCCCTCCAGGAAGCGGTGAACCGTCAGCGCTGCTGCCGCGCCCGCGCCACTGGACTGTTCGGCGTGTTCCCGGCAGCGGCACCCGGCGCGGGCGGCAACACCAGCGACGGTGAACGCGCCGATCGCGGCTGTTGGCACCAAGGGTGGCCAGACCCGTGCGGTGCGGGCGCCGGCCCATGCGTCGGGGAGCAAGTGCAATCCGGCGATGGTGAGCAGTGCGCCGGCGGCGGCCGCGAACCAGATCTCCCGGTGCCCGCCGCGGCGGGCCAGCCCCGCCCCGGCCACGGTCGCGGCCGCGATCAGGCCGAGGCCGGCCAGCGTCCGGCCTGACAGCATGGCCGGGGCGTGCGCCAAGGCGCCCGGCTCAATGACGTGAAACACCGCATGTCCCGTTCATCGCCGATAGCCCTGCTTACCCGGTGGTGTCACGGCCGTTACCCGGTGAAGCAGTAGGAGTCGCTGGAGGCATCCCCGCCGGCCAGGCGGGTCTGGTGGACCCGCAGCCCGCGGAAGTCATCGCCGTTGGGGAAGAACCGCGGGTCAGGGATGATCCCACCGCGGTCGGTGTTGGCGTCCAGCTTGGCCATCCACGCTCCCACTCCGTCGGGGTAGAAGATCGGGTCCCAGGTTCCATAGAGCGAGTTGGTCACATAGACCCTCTGGCCGTCACGGCTGAGCTCCACCATCTGCGGGCCGCCCCCCAGCCGCAGATCCGGCGCGGCGGGATGCGGCTGGCGCCGCACGATCCCGCCCAGCTTGACCGAGCCGGTCTCACGCGGGTGGAAGATGTCGCTGACGTCGTACTGCTTGAGTTCGCCGGTGCCGTAGCAGGACACGTACAGCCAGCGGTCGTCCACCGACAGGTCGATGTCGGACACCAGGGGCGGCACCGCGCCAAACGGCTGGAGCGCCGGCGGCAGGTCCTCGGGGGCGGTCGGCTCGGCCGGGATGGTGATCACCTTGCGGACACCCCACCGCTCGCCGTCTTGGTGCCACAGCCATACGGACCCGGACAGATCCTCCACACTGATCACCACCCCGACGAACCCCCACGCCTTGGCGGGGTCGTGGGCGGGGCGCACCTCGAACACCATCTGATGGGCGTCGCCCAGGTCGACCCGCTGGGTCAGCTTGCGCTCCGACATCGACCAGAAGTTCAGGTGGTGGCCGAACCGGCGGCCCAGCAGGTCCTCGGGATCCAGGCCGTTTTCCACCATGGACGGTGTCGCCCACTCCGAGGTGATCACCGTGTCATAGTTCAGATGCCACCAGCCGTCGTAGCCGAAGAACTGGTCGCCACGGTCCAGCTCCCACGCCCCGACCACGTCGAAGGTGTCGTGGTCGAGCAGGGCGATCCCCCCGGGGCCGTCGTTGCCGTCGGCGCCGCCCAGGGCGGACATAAAGATCCCGCCGGGCCCGCAGTGGATGGTGTGCGGCCGGGAGTAGCCAGCCTTGCGGGCCAGTTCCCCGGCCTGGATCTCGCGGACGACGCGGGGGCTGCGGGGGTCGGGCTGGGTGTCCAGCACATAGGTCCGCGAGGAGCGGATCCCGGGCACGAGCAAGTAGCGGCGCTCCAGCGGTGTGCCATGGCCGCCGTGGCCCTGGTGGCACAGGGCGCTGGAACAGGCGTTCCAGCCGAAGTGGTGCAGCTCGTTACCGGCAGTGGGCAGCTCGCTCCAGCCGACGACCTCACCGTAGTCCGGCGACGACTGGTCGCAGTCGATCACCGTCATGGCATCCTTCACCTGACCGGCCGGGTCGAACGCGGCCACGTAGGCCAGCCGCTCCGGCGGCGCCGCGATCGCATCCGCCGGGCTGCGATAGAACGTGGAATCCAGTATCTGGGACATCAGTCTTCTCCTTGCGGCATCAGGCCCAGCTGCGTGAGCAGCGAGGCCTGGTCGTAGTAGAGGTCTCCACCGACGACCCGCCCGCCCGAGTCGAAGTGCCACATCTCGCACAGCGGCAACGCGAAGTCCTTGCCGGTAGCGGAAAACGGTCCGAGCGGCCCGTCGTGCGTGCCTGTGGCGGTGAAGGTGCACACCACCGTCTGGCCAGCGTCGAAGTAGCGGGGGCCGACGATCCGGATGTCGGAAGACGACATGGCCCACCCGGTCAGGAAGTCGTCCTTGAATTCCTGGGGCGTGCTGAACGTCCGCCCCTGCGGGTGATCGGTCCAGGTGATGCTGTCGGCGTACTGCTTGGTCATGGCCTCGAAGTCCCTCTGGTTGAAGGCCTCGTGACCTGCGCGGTAGGTCTCGACGTTGCTGGATGTCATGGCTCCTCCTGCTCTTTCCTTGTCGGGAGTTCGTTTGCCTCCGGCACCAGGAGGTCACCTGGCCGGCCATCGGCTGTCCCTTCTATCGGCGATTGTCGGGCCCAGGCCTTGTCGCTACGTTGGCCAGCAGGTTGTCGAAACGTTGAAACCAACGCCGCGGGCATGGTGCGGATTCAGCTGGGCAGGCGGTTCGCCGTCGTAAATGGGGGCGCCGGGCCGAATCACGGCTTCCTGGTCGGGTCTTGCCGTGCCCGGCGCCCCGGGCGCCGCATGCCCGGCGGCTCCTGGGCAACCACTCGGCGAACCAGCCCGGCCGGCTGTCAACGGCCGCCCACGCCGGATGACCATCGCGCATCCCGGGCCGCCCAGTCGCTCTTGGCGGCGAAGTCGGCCAGCGGCCACACCGCCAGCAAACACGGTCAGAAAGTCCAGGTGCTTCAGACACAAAGAACGGAAAGCGTGCGGTAATCGCGTGGTACCCGAGCCTGGATGGTTGTGACAACGGGCCGTCGGCTGCGGACCCCGTGGAAGCGCGCGCTGCACGATTACATCCAGCGCGAGCAGAAACCGAAAGGGCCCTCGCCTGCCCGCCAGGCGCCGGGACCGGGCTGCTCTGGGCTGTGCCAGCGCACTGCCCGAACTACGGCGCGCCGGTCGACCAGGCGAAGGCATCCCGGGACCGCGACCCCTATGCTAGTTCTGCCGCCAGCCGATACCAGTGCCGCCGCTGAGCTGAGGGAGAGCCGCACCGCTCCCGGGCACCAGCCCGCGTTGCATTACGTCACGACCACGGCCGTCCCGCTCGCCGTCACCATTAGCATCGAGCCGTTTTGGCCCACGGTCTCGTAGTCGAGGTCGATGCCGATGACGGCGTTGGCTCCCGTGTCCCGCGCTCGCTCGGTCATCTCGCTGAGCGCGAGGTCCTTGGCCCGCTGCAACTCCCGCTCGTAGGCGGCGGAACGGCCGCCGACGATGTCGCGGATGCCGGCGAACATGTCCCTGAAGGCGTTCGCACCGAGGATCGCCTCCCCGGACACGACCCCCTTGTACTCGTCGATGTGCCTGTCCTGCAGTGTGCTGGTCGTCGTCAGCAGCATGCCCTACCTCCCGCCTGTGCATGACAATGTGCCGGCCGGCTCGGACGGAGCGTGACACCTGGATCATACCCAGCTCACCCCGAAAGCGATCGCGGCCGAGCCCGCTCGCTGCACAATGCCGTCAGAAGAGGTTCCTGGCGAGCACGTCGAAGTGCGGTTCCCTGGCCCAGGCGGCCCGGTCGCCGATCACGTAGAGCCGCCGCCGGGCGCGGGTCACCGCCACGTTCAGCAGGTTCGGGGTGCGGGTCGCGAACGCCCGCGCGCCGGGTTGGGCGGGGTTGCCGCCGAGCACGAGGATGACCACGTCGGCCTCCTTGCCCTGCATGGTGTGCACGGTTCCGATCCACTTCCTGCGCTCGGCGGCCGAACAGGACTCGCCGAAGACCTGACGGTGCACCCCGGCGGCCTCGGCGGCGACCTGACGGAACGGGCTCAGCACGCGGATCCGTGACGCGTCGACCCCGTCTTCGAGCAACTCGGACAGCAGCGTGCGGAGCTGGTCGCCCTCGGCGGGTACCCAGTGACCGCGGGCGTCACCGGACCGGACATCGAACCACCCGTTCCGCCCGGGGAACGGGTCCCTGTCCCGCGTGCCGAACACCATCAGTCCGTCGTAGGCGATCTGGTTGCTGATCTCGAACATCGGCCGGTCGGACCGCCGGTGCACCCGCAGCGGGGTGCCGACCCAGGTCACCCCGTAGTCGGCGAGCGGCGCCGCGAGCGGCGCCTCCATGGTCGGCAGCGCCGGGTCGGGCAGGAGTGTGCCGTAGCGCGCGAGCCGGTCGGCGACCCGCTGCGCCGAGGTGCGCGACGGCGCCCACTCCTCGGCCACGCCGAACAGCCGCAGCAGCGCCTGCTGCCCGCCCCACGGCAGGGTCACCACAGGCTCGAGCTGCATGGGATCGCCGACGATCACGGTCCGCCGCGCCCGCCAGATCGCCCCCGCCGCCTGCTGCGGCGGCGCCTGGCCGGCCTCGTCGACGAGGAGCCAGCCGATTGACTCCGGGCCGAGGCCGCCGAACATCGCGGGCACCGACGCGAATGTCGTGGACACGACGGGGACGACGAGGAAGAGGGTCTGCCAGGCGGTCAGCAGAGCCTGGCCGTCCGGCCTGCTCTTGCCGCTGAGGAAATCCACCAGCACGCTCAGGTTCCCTCTGAACCGGCGAGCCTGCGCGGTGACCAGCGCTTTGTGCAGGGCGAGCGCGGCGAGGAACAGCTCGGTGCGCGCCGCGGTGAACTGCGGGTCGGCCCACGGGGCGGCCAGCTCCCGGCGGGCCGCCGCATCCGCATCGGTCTGCGCACTGGAGAACTCCGGCCCTTCCGGAAAGTGCTTGCCCCACCGCTGGCGTCCGCGCGCGATCGCCTCCTGCGCGGCGGCGCACTCGGCGGTCAGTCGGCGCAGCGCGGCCGCCGCCTGCGCGCGGGCCCGCACCGCCGCCGCGAACCTGGCCTGGATCTCCGCGATCGCCCGCTGGGCCGCGCTGACGGGTGCCGCCCGGTCGCGCAGCACGGCGCCGAGCGTGCCGTGCACAGCCTGCCACTCGCGCCTGGCGCGGAACCTGGTCGACAGCGACGCGCGCAGCCCCGGCTTCGCCCGCGCGTGCGCGTCAACCGCCTGCGCCGCCGCGTGGTACTGGTAACCGGCGGCGCGCAGCGACCGTTCGGCGGCTACCCGCTGCCCGGCCAGGGCGCGCAGCGTGTCTTCCGCGGCGGTGATCGCGGCGTAGCTGGCCGCCGCGTCCCGGTGCAGACCGGGCAGCCGGGCCTGCGCGAGGGCTGCCTCCGTGCGTTCGGCGGCGAGGACTTCGACTTTCTCCCTGGCGGCACGGAACCTCTCCCGGGCGGCGTCCCAGTTGACCGGCCTGTTCGCGGCCCGGCCGAGCAGGTTGACCATGCGGCCGTCCTGTCGCCCGGGTGCGCCCCACCAGAACCGCTCGG
>Ga0070679_100003391_pt1 | contig 14602 bp, 13 predicted proteins | sample KBSC63BmetaG_FD_65652 | JGI IMG/M metagenome (GOLD analysis project Ga0070679, IMG submission 65652) | Corn rhizosphere microbial communities from Kellogg Biological Station, Michigan, USA - KBS C6-3B metaG | ecosystem: Host-associated > Plants > Roots > Rhizosphere | place: USA: Michigan... | reverse complement strand
ACACGCGGCTGAACTCTTTACCACAGCAGTCTCCGGCGGTGCACATCTGTGGCATCGCAATGTCGATTGGCGGATCTTCTGGCGGCTCACGCCGGCAGGAATGATCGGAGGGGCGACCGGTACTTACCTTTTAACGGGGTTTTCGGGCGACGTGGTGCGGCCCTATGTGGTCGCCTATCTGGGGATCATGGGCGTGTTGATTTTGCGCCGCGCAATCCGGTGGAAAAAGCCGAGACCCGTCTGGGCACACAGCACCGGCCTTTACGGTTTGATCGGCGGGTTTTGCGATGCGATCGGCGGTGGCGGCTGGGGCTCAATCGTCACCAGCACCATGCTCGCCGAAGGCGGCGAGCCGCGTTATGTGATCGGTTCTGTCAATCTCGCCGAATTTTTCCTGACATTCGCAATTTCGGCGACCTTTGTGGGCGCGCTCGTCACCGGTCACTGGCAAACGGGAGGCAATCTCGTCGATTATCTCATGCCCGTGGCGGGCCTGATGGCAGGCGGAGTCATTGCCGCACCGGTTGCAAGCTATCTCGCCAAGAGCATCCCGGCACGCAGGCTTACGGTGGCCGTGGGTTTAATCGTGCTCGCGCTGACGACGTATCAGGGCTGGTTGCTGTTCACTCAGAACGCGGCGCGGAGCTGATCGGCGAGATCGGTCTTCTCCCAAGAGAATCCGCCTTCGGCGTCCGGCACGCGGCCAAAATGGCCGTACGCGGACGTGCGGGCGTAGATCGGCCGGTTGAGGCCAAGGCGCTCGCGAATGCCCCGCGGCTTCAAGCTCATCAACTCCGGCAGAATTTTTTCGAGCTTGTCGGGGCTGACTTTTCCGGTGTCGTGCAGATCGACATAGAGCGAGAGCGGATCGGAAACGCCGATTGCATAAGCGATCTGAATGGTGCAGCGATCCGCCAGTCCTGCGGCCACGACATTCTTCGCCAGATAGCGCGCTGCATAGGCTGCCGAGCGATCGACCTTGGTGGGATCCTTGCCGGAAAAGGCGCCGCCACCATGGGGGGCCGCACCGCCGTATGTGTCGACAATGATCTTCCGCCCGGTCAGGCCGCAATCGCCGTCGGGTCCACCGACCACGAACGCGCCCGTCGGATTGACGTGCCAAACCGTGCGCGGGGTGATCCAGCCTTCGGGCAGGGCCTTCTTGACGTAAGGCTCGACGATTTCGCGCACATGGATGGATTCAAGACCGGGATCGAGGTGCTGCGTGGAAACGACGATCTGCGGCACCTCGACAGGCTTGCCGTTTTCGTACCGCACGGTGACCTGGGACTTGGCATCGGGCCCCAGTTGAGGCTCGCGGCCGCTTTTGCGGGCTTCGGCCATCAGCCTGAGAATGGCATGGCTATAATGAATAGGAGCAGGCATCAGGCTGTCCGTCTCACGGCAGGCATAGCCGAACATGATGCCCTGATCGCCCGCGCCTTCATCCTTGTTGTCTTTGGCGTCTACGCCTTGGGCGATATGCGGGGATTGCGCGTGCAGCAGCACTTCGATGTTGGCGCGCTGCCAATGGAAGCCTTCCTGCTCATAGCCGATATCCCGGATCGCCTGACGGGCGGTGTCGATGAGAATCTCAGGCGTGATCTCCTTCGGCCCGCGAGTCTCGCCGGCGATGACGACACGATTCGTCGTGGCCAGGGTTTCGCAAGCCACCCGCAAATCCTTCGGCGCCCAACCGTGCTTTGGCCCAAGCCGGAAAAAGGCATCCACCACCTCGTCCGAGATTCGGTCGCAGACCTTATCGGGGTGACCTTCCGAAACGGATTCGCTGGTAAAGAGATATTCGGAACGCTGCATTTGCCGCCCTCGTCACAGCAAACCCCGACGCGATAAATCGGATCAGGGTTCAGACAATCGTTTCGCGCAATCTGACGGTGAACCGGATTTGCGCTTCAGGCAGGGTTTCTTGCAGGGAATCCCATACGCGTCAATGCGTTCGCCGAGAGGGCAAATGCCGGATGGCGGGCTTGACCCGGCAGACGGGAGGGGGCGGTCCGTGTATGAATGGTCCCGTTTCCTCACGATTTAGGCCCATGAGCAAGCGTGCCTTCCTGCCTGGCGATCCGGTTCCGTGGTTTGTCTGCCGCTCAACCAACAATCCATCGTTTCATTTCGACACGGTGGCCGGACGCAATCTGGTGCTCAGCTTTTACGGATCGGCGGCGCCCGAGAGAAACGCGGCGGTTATCAGTCACATCACCACGAAGCTGCGCCCTCTGTTCAATGACGACAACATGGCCTTTTTCGGGGTGAGCATCGATCCGCTCGACGAGACCCAGGGCCGCGTCAAGCAGATGGATCCGGGTATCCGGTATTTCTGGGACTTCGATGGCGCCATCAGTGCGATGTATGGCGCCATCGATGCGGCAGGGGCGCCGCTTTCGAGCGAGACGCCCTATCGCTCCTTCACGCTGGTGCTCGATCCCTCTTTGCGTGTGATGGCGCATATTCCGATGACGGACATCGCCAAGCACAACGAGATGCTTTCCGCGTTCCTGCCGAGGCTGCCCGCGCCTGGCAATCTACCATCGCACGCCCCGGTGCTCATTGTGCCCAATATCTTCGAGACCGCTTTCTGCAGCCGGCTGATAGAGCTTTACGAAAAACAGGGTGGCTCGGAATCCGGCTTCATGCGCGAACAGGCCGGCAATACGGTGGGCGTTTTCGATCACGGCTTCAAACGGCGCAAGGATTTCCGCTTCGACGGCGAGCCCGAATATGAGGACTTAAGAGCGGCGGTGCGGGCGCGCATCAACCGGCGGCTGGTTCCCGAAGTGCAGAAGGCGTTTCAATTCAATCCGACGCGGATCGAGCGTTATCTGGTCTCCTGCTACGAAGGCGAGCGCGGCGGGTTCTTCCGGGCGCATCGCGACAACACGACCAAGGGGACCGCACACCGCATTTTCGCCTGCACCATCAATTTGAACGAAGGCGAATATCAAGGCGGCGATCTGCGCTTTCCGGAATTCGGGCGGAAGGCTTACCGGGCGCCGACCGGCGGCGCGGTGGTTTTCTCCTGCTCTCTGTTGCACGAGGCGCTGCCGGTGATGAAAGGACGGCGCTATGCGTTCTTGCCCTTCTTGTATGACGAAGCGGCGGCGAGAGTGCGGGCCGAGAACCAGAAATTCCTGACCGGGGAAGTGGTCGATAAGACGGCAGGGTAGACGCTTCGAACGTTTGAGCAGCGGCCGCCCCCTCCCCCGCTACGCGGGTAGGGCTATTGCATGTGATGGCTTCACGATGATTCCCAATCCCTCTCACGGCTGTCATCCCCGGCGAGCATCGCGCTTCGCGATGCTCGGGAAGGGGATCCATTTGGGGAAAATTACGCACAATCGGCGACAAATGGATTCCCTTCCCGTCGTGACGCGAAACGCGTCACGACGCCGGGAATGACAATCAAAGGCTTCAAAATCGAATATGCGATTCCCCTGGCTACGCGGGGGAGGATGCAGATGTCATAAAATGAAGCGGGAGAGGTCTTGATCTTTGGCCAGATCTTCGACGCGGGCGCGGACATAGGCGCCGTCGATCACAAGCTTGTCCTTGTGGCGGTCGGTCGCGGTGAAACTGATGTCATCGAGCACGCGCTCCATGATGGTCTGCAGCCGCCGCGCCCCGATGTTTTCGACGCGCGCATTCACATCGGCGGCGATTTGCGCGATCGCATCGATGCCGTCTTCGGTGAATTCGAGCGTCACGGTCTCGGTCGCCATCAGCGCAATATATTGCTTGATGAGGCTGGCCTCCGGCTCGGTCAGGATGCGTTTGAAATCATCACGCGTGAGCGCCTTCAGCTCGACGCGGATAGGAAGGCGGCCCTGCAGCTCGGGAAGCAAATCCGATGGCTTCGCCAGATGGAAGGCGCCCGAAGCAATGAACAGGATATGGTCGGTCTTCACCGAGCCGTGCTTGGTTGCAACGGTTGTGCCTTCGAGCAGCGGCAAGAGATCGCGCTGCACGCCTTCGCGTGACACATCGGCACCGCCGCGGATTTCACCGCGGGCGGTGATCTTGTCGATTTCGTCGAGAAAGACGATGCCGTTGTTCTGCACATTGTCGATGGCATCGCGGATGATGCTTTCATTGTCCAGCAGCTTGTCGGCTTCTTCGGCGATGAGAATGTCGTGGGATTCGGCAACGGTCATGCGCCGCGTCTTGGTGCGTCCGCCAAGCGCTTTGCCGAAAATATCGCCGAGATTGACCATGCCGATCTGGGCCCCGGGCATTCCCGGAATCTCGACTGACGGCATGCCCCCGCCCATATCGCGCAGTTCGATTTCGATCTCCTTGTCGTCGAGCTCGCCTGCGCGCAGACGCTTGCGGAAAGCATCGCGCGTGGACGCGCTGGCATTGCCGACAAGAGCGGTCAAAACGCGCTCCTCGGCTTTGGCTTCGGCTTGCGCTTCCACCTCTTTGCGTTTGGCCGTGCGCTGTTGCGAGATGCCGATCTCCAAGAGATCGCGCACAATCTGTTCGACGTCCCGGCCTACGTAACCGACCTCGGTGAATTTCGTGGCTTCCACTTTCAAGAACGGGGCCTGCGCCAGTTTGGCGAGGCGGCGTGAGATTTCGGTCTTGCCAACGCCCGTCGGCCCGATCATCAGGATATTTTTCGGCAGAACTTCTTCGCGCAAGGATTCGGGCAATTGCTGGCGGCGCCAGCGGTTGCGCAGCGCGATAGCGACGGCGCGCTTGGCTTCGTGCTGACCGACAATATAGCGGTCCAACTCGGAAACGATCTCACGCGGGGTGAAAAAGGATGGCATGAAGAACTCTGTTCCGTGGCGATCAGCGGGACGTGCTGAGGCTTTCGATCGTCACATTCTCATTGGTGAAAACGCAAATGCCGGCCGCAATCTTCATGGCCCGGCGGGCAATCTCTTCCGCGGACAGATCCAAGGGCAGAAGTGCGCGAGCAGCAGCCAGAGCAAAAGGGCCGCCCGAGCCGATACCGATCAGGCTGTCCTCCGGTTCCAAAACGTCACCGGTTCCCGAAAGTACGAGCGAGGATTTGGCGTCCGCCACCGCCATCATGGCTTCGAGGCGCCGGAGGTAACGGTCGGTGCGCCAATCTTTCGCGAGTTCCACGCAGGCGCGCGCCAAATTGCCGGGATGCTGCTCCAGCTTTGCTTCCAGGCGCTCGAACAGAGCGAATGCGTCCGCGGTTGCGCCGGCGAAACCCGCAATCACGTCGCCCTTGCCCAGCCGGCGCACTTTTTTGGCATTGGCCTTCACGATGGTGTTGCCCATCGAGACCTGTCCGTCACCGGCAATCACCACCTGTCCGCCCTTACGGACGGAAAGGATTGTGGTGCCGTGCCAAAGGGTTTCACTCATCAGACGCTCCGATGCTCACGCGAGACAGAGCATGTAGGAACGGCCGCGCCAAAACGCAATCGCGCTGAGCGGCACGACCCTTCACTGGCAGCCGATGCTTCCGGGTTCCACGACACGAAAATTACTGAGGGCCAGCATTGTCAGCGGCACCGGCCAATTCTCGACACCCGCAGTTCCAGAGAGAACTGGACAACTGGATGTAGGCCCAGTCTGTATTCCGTTCGGCGTCGCTACACGCATAACGGCGTCATATTTCAGACTAACGGGAAGCGCACTGACAACCTCCAGGCGCATATTCGTGCCCTCAACCTGTTTGAAGGAGAGATAAACCAAAGCGTCGACGGGTGTCGCTTCCGTGTCTTGCAAAGCTCTCTTTTCAACATCGGGTCTATGGCCGGTCGGCGCAGGCACAGGGCGGCCCTCGGAGTTAACCTCGAATACCGGCTCATCCAAGCGTTTGCCGTGCACACGCATGCGGACCGCGAAACTTTCTCCGGGGTAGATCACAATGGCCCCCTTGTAGGTGTAAGGAAGGAGATCGGTCGAGAAGCGCGCGACGTTATCGTTCGGCGCATTCAGCGTGATTGTCCTCGTTTCCGTTCTGCAAGCAACTTGCTTGCAAATGTTGGCCAAGCCGCGGTCCGGCTCTGAAGGAGCCGCCGATGAGGTGCCACATAGGGCCGTGCTGCATGCCAGCACAAGTGAACCGGCCATAACGGCCGTGCGGCCGCCTTTGCGCAAAGTACCGAATTCTGGCATGCCCTTCCCCCAAGCTTCGACTGCCCTTATCGACTAGAATATAGATTCAGAATCAGCCGCGGAAGATTAGTCCATGCGCACCGCCACCATCGAACGCAAAACCCGGGAAACGGAGATCATGGCCTCCGTGGATCTCGACGGAACCGGCATTTACGATATCGACACCGGGATCGGCTTTCTCGATCATATGCTTGAAAGCTTCTCGCGGCATTCGGCCATAGATTTGAAAGTCCGTGCCCAAGGCGATCTGCACGTCGATTTTCACCATACGACGGAAGACACGGCCATCGTCATCGGTCAGGCGATCAAGCGCGCGCTAGGCGATCTCGCGGGCATCCGCCGGTTCGGTTCCATCCTCATGCCGATGGATGAGACGCTGACGCGGGTCGCGATCGACATCTCCAACCGGCCCTATCTGATCTGGAAGGTGCAATTTTCGCGTCCGAAGATCGGCGAGATGGACACTGAACTCTTCCGCGAATGGTTCCAGGCGCTCGCGCAGAACGCCGGCATCTGTCTGCACGTGGAAAATCTCTATGGCGAGAACAGCCATCACATCATCGAGACCTGCTTCAAGGGTACGGCCCGTGCGCTGCGTCAGGCGATCGAGATCGACGAGCGCATCGAAGGAACGATTCCTTCCACCAAGGATCATTTGTCCGACGACAAATAGGTCTCGTGTCGTCATGATACCGAGATGACGATGCGAATTTCGGAATCGGGCCGGGAGACCGTGTCAGAGCTTGCGCGCAATTTTCGGCAGGCGCCGATGGCAGCCGCTGACGTGGCGCGCGGCGTGAGCCGGCTTCTGCTCGCGCAAGGCCTCAGCCCGATTCTCGAATTCACACTGCCCAATGGTCGCAGGCTCGATATCGCCGCGCTGGCATCGGACGGAAGCATTGCCGGTGTAGAGATCAAAGTCAGCCTGGCGGACCTGCGGGCCGATGAGAAATGGCCCGACTATGTCACCTATTGCGACCGCTTCTTTTTTGCCGTGCCGCCCGAATTCCCGCAAGCCGCACTGCCGCCCACAACGGGGCTCATCGTAGCGGATCGCTTCGGCGGGGCCATCCTTCGCGATTCGGTGCGCCAGACGGTTGCTCCCGCACGCCGGCGCGCACTGACTTTGAGATTTGCCATGATTGCCGCCGAGCGCCTTACCCGTACGCTCGATCCCAATTGCGTTTGAGTTTTTGTAGTTCCCTTTTTCACTCAGTCTTTCCAAGGACGGCGATGTCGCCCCATCCCAATGAATTCCTGCTCCACGCGGTCCGGTTCGAGCAACTCGGCCTCTATTCGCGCGCACTGCAGGAATACCGCAATGTGCTCGACGCGCAGCCGGACAATTTGACGGCAGCACAGCGCTATTTCCGGCTCTTGCGGGACATGCGCCCGGATGCGCCCGAAGGGCTGAAGCTGATATGGCAGATCGATCCCGACGGCGATTCTTGGGAAACCGATTGGGTGCGATTTTTGCTTTCGGGATTGGACTACACCGAAATCATCGACGGGGAGCACCGTGAGCTGCATGACGGGGCCATTGTTGTGGACCGCCATATCGATCCACAGCGCCGGCCCTATTATTTCGAGATGTTGAGCCGGGGAAACCGGTTTGCCTTGTTCCATCTTTCGGACGAACACCACAGCGATGATGGCGCGATATACAATTTCGCCAATCTGGTGCTGCGAAATTATTGGTCGAGGGCACACGCGGCGGACCGCCGTGTGATCGGCATTCCCTTGGGGTTCATGCGCGGGTTCAAGGTTGAGACTTCCCTCACGACATTTGAACGCCGTTATGTTTGGAGCTTTGCCGGAGATACCGGCAAGCGCTCTCGGGTGGAGATGTTGAAAGCAATGTCCGGTGTCGAGGGGGGCCATATCCATACCACGAGCGCGAATCCGCGCTCGCCCACGCCGGAACAGAGCAATACCCCGAACGCGCCGCTCAGCATCGAGGACTATGCGCAACTCATGTCGAACACAATTTTCGCGCCTTGCCCAGCCGGGCGGGAAAATCTGGATTGCTTCCGTGTCTGTGAGGCTCTCGAAGCAGGCTGCATCCCGCTTGTGGAGCGGCATCCGTTCTACGACTATTTCCGGCATCTTTTCGGCGATCATCCAATGCTGACGGTGGGCGACTGGAGCGATGCGCCCGCGCTGATCGCGTCCTTGCGGAAAGACCGCGGGGCGCTCGATAGGAGGCGTCTCGCCTGTGCGCGCTGGTGGCAAGACTACAAAGCCTCTCTTGTGCTAAATGTTCGAGATCGCGTTCGGCAGAGCTTCACGGCAACCGTTTGAGTGACGGCGCCGGCGGGAGGAGTTCGCATGACGCAACAAAGCTCTCATTCCTATCACGGCCTTTACATCAATCTGGATCGCAGTCCAGAGCGGCGGCGCTCGATCGAAGAGCAGCTTGCCGCCTTGGGGCTGCAGGATGTCTATGTGCGGTTTCCCGCTGTCGACGGCAAAAGGATTCCGTTTCCGCAGAGCCCGCTCAAGCCCGGGGAAATCGGCGTTTTCCTGTCGCATCGCGATGCGCTCGAAGCAGCGAAGGCGAAAGGCCAATCCGTTCACATCCTCGAAGATGACGCTTTGCTGACAAAGCATGTTCCAAGCGTAATCGAAGATGCAATCCGCGGAGACCTGTTCGATCGCTTCGACTTATTGTTCACGGATATCCTGGTGAATTGTCAGGTCAGCCTGCTGAAAAAGCTGAGCGCGGCATTCGAAGAAATAGAGCTTCCGCCATCCGGCACATTGCGCCTGCGCGATCTGAAACTGATGGATCTGGCGCAGGTATCTTTTGCCTCCACCCAGTCCTATGTGGTCGGCGCAAAATCCGTCGAGAAGGTCATTGCTCTCTACGCTCAGGAAATAGCCAACGGACCGAAGGCGCCGATCGACATCTTCCTTCGCCGCCAGGTGCTCAAGGGCAAATTGCGCGCGGCGTGCACTTTCCCTTTCATCACCACTGGGCGGCTCGAAGAGGTCATCGCGAGCACGGTTGCCGATCAGGGCGAGCATAAGCTGCACCCTTCCCTGATGGTGATCGCAGCACTGCGCTATCTGTTCTTCGTCGACCGCGATTTGGACTATGCGCAACGCCTGCTCGATGCCGCCACCAAAGGACCGCGAAAGCGGACGGGCCGCCATCACGCGCTGATGATGCAGGCAACGGAATTCGTGATGTCGCCAGACTTCGAGGAATTCTGAGCTTCGACAGGCGATTCACGAGAAAGAAAGCGGCTGCAATCCTGGCCGCCCTCGTCCTAGAGTATTGTCATGAACCTGTTCCGGAGGAAATTGCCGCAAGCCGATGAGCGCGGGGGGCTGAAGAGGTGCCTCTCAGCAGCGGACCTTACCTTTCTCGGTGTCGGCAATATGATTGGCACAGGCATTTTCGTGCTCACGGGCGTGGCGGCTGCAACACAGGCGGGCCCTGGGATCATCCTATCTTTCATCGTGGCGGGAATTGCCTGCGCGTTCGTGGCTTTTTCGTATGCGGAGCTTGCGGCAAGCGTGGGCGGCTGCGGTGGCGCCTATGGGTACGCTTATGCGGCCTTTGGCGAACTGCCCGCTTGGATCATCGGTTGGAATCTGGCCTTCGGCCTCGGCACGGCCTGTGCGGCGGTGGCGAATGGCTGGTCAGGTTATTTCAACAATGCGCTAGCAGCCATAGGCGTCAGTCTGCCGGACGCGCTGACCAAGGGGCCGGCCGCCGGTGGCTTCGTCAATGTCCCTGCAATGGCCGTGATTCTACTTTTGATGCTTGCGCTTTTTGCCGGCGTGAAGCAGAGCGCGAAGCTGAACCGCCTGATCGTGTTTGCCAAGCTCGCGGCCATCGGCATTTTCATTGCCGTCGCGGTGTTTCACGTGGACACCGCGCTGATGCATCCGTTCCTGCCCTATGGCTGGTTTCGCTATCAGCCCGACGGCAAGACGGTCGGGGTGCTGGCCGCAGCCTCGCTGGTCTTTTTCGCCTATCGCGGTTTTCAGAACGTCTCGATTGCGGTCGAGGAAGCCAACAATCCGCAGCGCGACATGCCGATCGGGATTATCGGCTCGCTTACCCTGTGCACCGTTTTGTATCTGGCCGTCGCGGGCCTGCTTACGGCGATTGCCCCTTACGATGTGTTGAATGTCTCCTCGCCTGTCGCATTTGCGCTTCTGCGGCTGGGTTACAATTGGGGTTCGGCGCTGGTGGCGGTGGGCGTCATCGTCGGCCTCACCAGCACGATGCTGGTGCTCTATTACGCGCTCACGCGTCTGCTGTTCGCCATCGCGCGCGACGGGCTGCTGCCGCCGTTTTTCAGCGCGCTGGACGCGAGAACCCACACGCCGGCAAACGCGATTGTCCTTGCCGGCAGCATCATGGCACTGGCAGCCGGGCTTGTCCCGCTTGGCGCCTTGGCAGAGTTGGTCAACGCGGGAACCCTCGCTGAATTCATGCTCGTATCGATCGGCGTCGTCGTGCTCCGGCTGATGCGCCCTTCCATGCATCGGCCCTTCAAGGCTCCGGGCGGAATGATCATTCCGGTGCTCGCGGTTCTATCTTGCGGGGCGCTGTTGAGCTTCTTGCCCCTTGTTACGCTGGGGCGCTTCGCGATCTACCTCGGTGCCGGTCTGGCGGTGTATTTCGTCTATGCGGCCCGCCACAGCCGCGCGGCAGCCGCCCCCGACGAAATCCCCGCGGAGTAATCAAGAAAAAGGGGAACCACAAAGGGCACAAAGAAGACACGAAGGACACCAAGAATTCTGGCGCGCAGGGCGCGCCAATCAGTCTTTGTGCTCTTTGTGTCTCTTCGTATTCTTTGTGGTTTCCCTTTTTTGTTTCAGCGCGGGGAGCGCTTGGCGAGAATGCGCTGCAAGGTCCGGCGGTGCATGTTCAATCGGCGCGCCGTCTCGGACACATTGTGACCGCACAATTCATAGACGCGCTGGATGTGCTCCCAGCGTACCCGGTCGGCGGACATGGGGTTTTCCGGGGGGCTCGGCTTCGCACCCGGCGGGGCCAGCAGCGCGCCAAGAATGTCATCGGCATCAGCGGGCTTGGAGAGATAGTCGATCGCGCCGAATTTTACCGCGGCAACGGCTGTGGCGATATTTCCGAAGCCGGTCAAAACGACGACGCGCGCCGACGGCCGCGCTTCGTGCAGGGCTTCCACCACGTCAAGGCCGTTTCCGTCCTCAAGCTTGAGATCCACCACGGCAAAGGCAGGCGCCGCTTCTTTTACGATCGCCACACCCTCGCGCACCGTTTCGGCAATCTTCACGTCGAAGCCGCGCGTCTGCATCGCGCGCGCAAGGCGCTCGCGGAAGGGCCGATCATCATCGAGGATCAAGAGGCTCTTGTCCTCAGGCAGCGGAAGGTCACTCATTTCATCAAGCTCATATCGATCATTTGCGGCGGTATATAGTGCGAAAGTTGCATTAACCAATTGATTAATCGCAGAAAGCGCCGGTTACGGTCAAAACCCGAGTTCCTGCCGAGGCGGATTCTTGCCGTCTATGGCTCCGCGAGGCCAAGTTGCCGTCACGATTGCGCCTCCACCCACTTTGTTTCGGGCGGCGACATTCCCGCCCGTCTGTTCGATCAGGGTCTTGGCGATGAAAAATCCCAGCCCCATGCCCTCCTGTTTCCCATCCATGCTCGTGTCGAGTTCCTTGCGCTGATGTGGACGCGATGTCACGTAGGGCTCGCCTATCTGCTCGAAGATTTCCGCAGCGAAGCCGGGGCCATCATCCATAACGTCGACGGTGAGAGCCTTGTCGCTCCAGCGGGCGCGTAAGCGAACCTCGCTGGTTGCAAAGTCGGCCGCATTTTCAATCAAATTGCCCAGACCGTGCAGCACCTCCGGCACACGCCAGACCTTTGGCGCCGGGCCTTGCTGCAGATCGAGCACGATGTCCACGTCGACGCCGCGATGGGGGCTGGCGATGTCGTCGAGCAGCGCGCCGATGGTCAGCCGCTCTGCCTGGCCGAGCACGGCTTCCTCGGGTTGTGCAAGGCGGGCGAGGATGGCGCGGCAGCGATCGGCTTCGGAACGCAGCAGGCGAAAATCGTCGGCGTGAGGATCGGACGCCATCTCGCGCTCGAGTTCATGCGCGACGACGGCGATGGTGCCGAGCGGGGTCCCGAGCTCGTGGGCTGCGGCTGCGGCCAGCGCACCTAACGAACCCAGCCGGTGTTCCCGCGCCAAAGCCAGCTGTGTTGCCGACAAGGCTGCGGACATGCGCGCCGCTTCGCTCGCGATGCGCCACGCGTAAATCGAAGTGAACCCGATACCCAGAAGCAACGAGACCCAGATGCCGATCTGATAGAGCTGCGGCGGGCTGAATCCATTGACCGGCGACCACGGCAAAGGAAGATGGGCCTGCCAAAGGAAGAGAATGGCCGCAAACGACAAGGCGCCGAGAAAAAACGTGCTGAATACATCGAGCGTCGCGGCGGAAATCACGACGGGGGCCACGAACAGCAGTGCAAAGGGATTTTCGATGCCGCCGGTAAAGAACAGCAATGCCGCCAATTGCAGGATGTCGTAGGCAAGGAAGGCGGTGGCTTCGCGCGGCCGCAAGCGCCTTGCCGAAGGATAGGCAATCGCAAGCACGATATTCATGATCGCGCTTGCTGCAACCGGAGCTGCCGCAAGCGCGAGCGGAAAGTCGAAATTCAGCACCAAGCGGACAACCAGCAAAGCCACCGTCTGACCCACGACGGCAAGCCAACGCAGATTGTTCAGGGTTCCCAAACGCACCTGGCTGCGCGCGGGCCGGAGCACGGGAAAGCGCAAGAATTGGTTCACGCCGGAAGATGCGAGCTGCGAGTCGCCGATCGAAGCCATTGTATTTGCCTGAACAGAGCTTGGGACTTTCTATAGCAGCTTTGCTCGGGGCGGAAAGAAAACGCCCCCGGATGTGAAATCCGGGGGCGCTTCATCAGGCTAAGCGCTTGTCACCTGGGAGGGCACGGTAATGGGCGCCTGGCCTGGGTCCTCTAGCGGGTGGTTGTCTGGTTGCTGGTTCCGGTGTTCCGCGCTTGGGCGCCCGCGGCCCTGTGCGTGCGGTCGATTTGGTTGATCATATCGAGATGCATTTGGACTTTCGGTTGAGTCTCTGCGGCAAACCTCTTGATATCGGGATTATCGCCGTCCTTGGCATAGCCGCGCATGAGGATGTTCGCCTCGTTGTGCGCATTGATCTGCTGCGCAATGTAGCGGGTGTCGAAATCCTCGTCCTTTGCACCCTTGAGATCGTCCAATAGGGTTTGGTGGCGTGAATCGAGCTGTGTTGGGGGCGTGACCGCGGGCACTAGCTTCACAAGGATGCCCTTAAGCTGGTTGGATGTCTGGGTGTGCGCATCCACCATATCCTTGCCGAACTTTTTCAGCTCGGGCATTTGGGCGCGCATCGCTGCGAGCTGGCCTGCCTGCACCTCGTACATGTCGCTTTGGGCCGCGGCATCCACGAAGCCCTTGGTCGAGGAGGTGAGTTCGGCCGAAACCGTACCGATACCGCCGGCCGCCGCATCCTTGGCCGCGCTTAATGTCTCATTTTTGCTGCCGGGTTGCGGTTCGTTCGCCGCGGTTTGATTGCTTGCCGCGTTGCCGGTGGCCATCGTGCCCGTCGCGTTCGGAGCGTTGTTGTCCGGAGTCGGATTCGCCGCCGTCTGCTCGGTGGGTTGGTTCCCTGCGGGTGCATTGTAAGCCGTTCTTTGGTTGCACGCGGCAAGCAGCGCGAGGCTTGCGATAGCCACGGTGCCGAACATGATCTTGCTGGGCATGATTTTTCTCCGTTCTTGCACCGGAAACCCGTCAATAAGGAATTCGTTCCGCAACATGCGTGGTTGCGGTTAGGCTTGCTGCCGATCACGTTGGCGGCCTGAATTTGGCCGCATTGGCTTTCACACCTCTTGAGCATGTTTCATGGATGTCCCTGTTTCGCCCCTGACGGACAACCGAACAGATGACGGAATGAGCGAAGAGCCGGCGATTGCCGTCGATGGCCTGGTGAAACGCTACGGCAAGGTCCACGCGGTCGATGGCATCAGTTTTACCGTCCCGCGCGGGTCCTTCACCGCTTTGCTGGGCGGCAATGGCGCGGGCAAGACAACAACCATCGCGATATTGCTCGGTCTTATCCGGCCGACCGCGGGACGCATCCGGATTCTCGGCGAAGATTTCGGCACGCATGCCAAGTCGCTCCTTGCACGCATGAATTTCCAGAGCCCCTATGCCGATCTTCCGCGCCGGCTGACGGTGCGCCAAAATCTCACCGTCTATGCGCGCCTCTACGGGGTCGCCGATACGCGCGCGCAGATTGCCTATCTCGCGCGCGAGCTGGATCTCGAGGGTCTCCTCGACCGGCCGCTAGGTGAGCTTTCGGCCGGACAACGCACGCGCGCCGGGCTCGCCAAGGCATTCATCAATCGTCCCGAGCTTGTGCTGTTGGACGAGCCGACGGCTTCGCTCGATCCCGACAC
>Ga0070679_100003390_pt1 | contig 14607 bp, 12 predicted proteins | sample KBSC63BmetaG_FD_65652 | JGI IMG/M metagenome (GOLD analysis project Ga0070679, IMG submission 65652) | Corn rhizosphere microbial communities from Kellogg Biological Station, Michigan, USA - KBS C6-3B metaG | ecosystem: Host-associated > Plants > Roots > Rhizosphere | place: USA: Michigan... | reverse complement strand
TCACTGATGTCTTTGGTCGGGGCGGCGCCAGGCTTTTTCGGTTGTTCCACGGGTCTCCTCCGGCGGGGTTCGATCGCGTCCGATCTCTGGTGGGGGTCAGAGAAGCGGGGACCATACTGACGGCGTTCCAGCGTGTCAAGGTAAGAGGCGAACGCGAATCAGCTGGAAATTGCTGAGGAGAGCCGACCGCGCGCGGGTGCGCGTGGCGTTCACCCGAGGGCGAGAAATTCACGCAACGCCGCCTCGGATTGGCGCGGCAAGTTCGTGAACCGCACACCCATCCCGGCCCTGCCGTCCGGGGCGAGGCGGTCCGTGGTGACCGCCTCGGCGGACGCCGTGACCACGGCGTCGCTGCCGGGCAGCTGGAACTGCAGCCCCATGAAGCGGTGGTCGCCCCTGGGCTCGATCAGGGGCAGCAGGCGCAGCCCCGACGTGCTGAGGTCGGTGACGCGGCAGACGTAGGGCTGCCCATCGAGGAAGCGGTTCACGAGAAGGTCCACTTTGGCGCGATGGTTCTGGCGGCGGTTCATGGGGTCCTCCGGGCGTGGGTCGTGTACGAAGTCCGTGGCGATGGACTCTGAAACTTACATGTAGGACATACGCGCGCTGGCCGCCAGTTTTCCAACCGCGGTCGACGGTTATGCGATTTCGCATTTGGGCGGGCCCACTGTCCCCGACCGCGCCGTTCTCTTGACTCCGCGCGCGAGCGCCGCGATAATTTGGCGCCTTTCGTCTGTAATCCCTGCTGCAAACCCCGCCCCGCAAGTTCGCCAGGTCCGTAGTTCCCCCTCCGATCCCCAAGGAGCAACGACATGCACCGAATGAAGATCGGGCTCGTGGCCGCAGCCGTGATTCTGGCCCTGACGGTGGCCGAATACGCGATGGTCACGGGGCCCCTGAAGGACGCGGTGACACGGGACGTCGAGGACGCCGTGGGCCGGGGGCAGCGTCTGCACAGCGAGCTTTCACGTCTGGAGGCCCTGGACTTCACGAACCTGGTGGCGACGCTGAGCCGGCGCGCCGGAACAGCCGCCGTCTTCGACCGTCCGGACGAGCACGGCCGCCGGCAGGCCGCGTTCGACGAGTGCGAGGCCATCAACGCGCGCCTGGCCACCCAGCGCAAGGCGGACATCGTCGCCATCGTCGATGCCCAGGGCAAGGTGGTGGCGCGCGACCTGAACGCCGACGCCATGTACGGCGACGACGCGCGCAAGCAATTCCCGCCGGTCGAGACCGCGCTGAAGGGGACGGCCGCGCACGGCATCGTTGCCCTGGCCGGCCGCATGGCCCAGGTGGCGGCCGCGCCTGTCATGAAGTCCGACGGGAAGCTGCTGGGCGTGCTGCTGGTCGGCTACGCCATCTCGGCGAAGGATGCCCAGGCGAAGCATGACCAGCTGGGCGCCCATGTGGGCTACATGTTCAGGGGACAGGTCCAGACGTCCAGCTTCACGGACGGCACCGGCCCGAACGCCAAGGAGGACGGAAACAAGACGCACGCCCTGACGGCGGCGCTGTTCCAGCAGGCGGACAAGCCCGGCGCGGCGACGCTGGAGAAGGCGCAGCCCTCGGAGCCGTTCCATGTCACGCTGGACGGACAGGACTACCTGGCCATCGCCGCGCCCCTGTACCCGCAAGATCACACGGCCGGGTTCGTGATCCTCCACGCGCGTACCGACGCCAGCGTCAGTGAGACGGGCGCGAAGGTGTTCGTGTTCGGGCTGCTGGCCATCCTGGTGGCGCTGGGCGCCGTGGCCATGACGGCGAACCGGTTCATCAAGCCGCTGGATCAGATCGAGCTGGGGGTCGGCGAGATCATCAACGGCAACATCGACTACACGTTCCGCCCGGTGGGGCCCGACTTCGAGGGGCTGTCGAACAGCCTGAACGTCATGCTGGCGCGCCTGCTGGGCAAGGAGGAGCCGGACGAGGACGAGGTCGAGGACGACGAGGGCGCGACGCGCTGGCGGGCCGACCAGCTGGTGGTGGACGAGGTGGCGGCGGCCGAGCTGTCCGGACGCCCGACCGGCGATCCGGCAGTGGCCGCGCTGGCGGCCGAGAACGACGGCGCCTACTACTCGCGCATCTTCACCGAGTATCAAGCCGCCCTGAAGGCCGCCGGCAAGCCGGCCAAGGGCCTGAACGTTCAGCTGTTCACCGCGAAGCTGCGCCTGCTGGAAGGGGGCCTCAAGGAGAAGTGGACCTGCAAGGCGGTCCGCTTCCAAATCGTCACCCGCGGCGGCGACGTCATGCTTCACCCGGTTCCCATTCGCTAACGCGCGTGGGGTGAATGAAGCACGCGCCCACGGCTCCCCCTGCAGATCTGTAGGACGTCGTCGAAACCCGGGCGCGGTTGCGCCCTCCGGCGTTGTCGTCGCCGCATCCAGCGGCGAATCTTGACTTGGGGCAGAGGGGGGCGTTTCGTGGGTGGGATGACGCGCGTATTGACCGGGCTCGATGTGCTGGGAGGTGATCGGGCTTTGCTGGGGAGATTGGTGGGCGGAAAGCGGGTGGGGCTGTTGTGTCATCCAGCCAGCGTGGCGGCGGATTTGACCCATATCGTCGACCGGTTCGTCGAGATGGGCGTGCGGCCGGCGCGGTTATTCGGGCCCGAGCATGGGGTGCGGGGCGACGCGCAGGACATGATCGACGTGGCGGCGGCCACGGACTCGCGCACGGGGATCCCGGTCAGCAGCTTGTATGGCGCCACGTTCGAGTCGCTGACGCCGGCGCGCGCGGATCTGGCGGACGTCGACGTGCTGGTGATCGATCTGCAGGACGTGGGCAGCCGCTATTACACGTACGTCTGGACCATGGGCCTGGCCATGAGGGCGGCGGCAGCGGCGGGCGTGCGCGTGGTGGTGCTGGATCGTCCGAACCCCATCGGCGGCGCCGCCGTCGAGGGGGGGCCGGTCGAGCCAGGGTATGAATCGTTCGTGGGCCTGGGCTCGGTGCCGGTCCGGCACGGCCTGACCATCGCGGAGATGGCGCGCCTGATTGCCGCCGGCCTGTCGTGGGGGCCGCCGCCGTTTCGCGAGCGCATCGACGTCCAGCTGGACACCGTGGCCATGCAAGGCTGGCGGCGCGAGATGGCGTTCGAGCAGACCGGGCTGCCGTGGGTGCTGCCGTCCCCGAACATGCCCACCGTCGACACGGCGTTCGTCTATCCCGGACAGTGTCTGTTCGAGGGCACGAACCTCTCCGAGGGGCGCGGGTGCACGCGGCCCTTCGAGATCGTGGGCGCGGCGTTCCTGGACGGCCATCGCTGGGCAGAGGCGCTGGCCAAGGAGAAGTTGCCCGGGGTGATCTTCCGGCCCCTGACCGTCCGGCCCACGTTCCACAAGTTCGCCGGCCAGCCTTGCGGCGGGGTGCAGCTGCACGTCACCGATCGCCGGACGTTCCTGCCGCTGCGCACGGGGATCGCGATGCTGGCGGCCGCCCGGGCCCAGGCCCCCCGCGACTTCGCCTGGCGCACGAAGGCGTACGAATTCGTCGAGGGGACGCTGGCGATCGACCTCCTGGCCGGGACGCACACCGTACGCGAGGGGATCGATCAGGGGACGCCGCTCGCTGACATCGTCGCTCCCTTCGCGGCGTTCGAGCGGGAATTCCTCGAGCGCCGCGCGCCCGCTCTGCTTTACTCGTAGGCAATGCGCGTCGCGCTCTTTGGCGGCAGCTTCAATCCGCCCCACGTCGGCCACCAGCTGCTGGCGCTGTATGTGCTGGAGACGGCGGGGGTCGACCAGCTGTGGTTCGTGCCGGCGTTCCAGCACCCGTTTCACAAGGCCCTGGAGGCCTTCGAGCACCGCCGTGCCATGTGCGAGCGGGCCGCCGAAGCGCTGGGGCCGCGCGCGCATGTCTCGAACGTGGAGGCGAGGCTGGGGGGAGCGAGCCTGACCCTGCGCACGGTGCAGAGACTGATGGACGACTACCCCGAGCACACCTTCTCGCTGGTCATGGGCTCGGACCTGGTGGCCGAGACCGACTCGTGGCACGGCATCGCCGAGCTGCGCCGGCTGATTCCCTTCATCGTCGTGCAGCGCGGCGGACATACCAGCGCGTCGCCGGGAACGGGGACGCCGCCCGTCACCATGCCCGAGATCAGCTCGAGCGAAATTCGCGCGGCGCTGGCGGCCGGCCAGCCCGCGACGGCCCGCTGGATCCCCAGGCGCGTCCTCGATTACATCGCCGAGCGGGGCCTGTACGGTTCGGGCGATGCGCCCCGGAACCCGGCGCCAGATTCCGATTGAAAGACCGTCCGCGAGTGCGGTAGTTCTGTCCCCTCGGACACGAGTAACGGTTCAGTCATTCCCCCAGTCGTTGCCCCCCAATCAGGAGAATTTGATGTCGCAGCGCCTCGTTTCCCGTTCTGGCCTGGCCCGTGTTTCGCGCCGCTTGTTTCTGGGTCTGACAATGGTGGGGTTGCTGGCGGGGACGGCGCAGGCCGCGAAGCCCGAGGACGTGTTCAAGGGCAAGATCATCATCACGAAGGACCGCTTGCCGATGCGGTTCTCTTCGCCGGGCGCGTTCATCAGCGCCATCCAGTCGAAGAAGGTCGACAAGATCTGGCCGACCGAGGAGAACGGCGCCGATCACGGCACCTGGAACCTGGAGTACATCGCCTTCTTCGCCCAGCCGCTGAACGACAGCGAGATCCAGATCAAGTTCTACGACATCACGGGGGGCGACAAGAAGTTCATCGCCGGCGATCCGCAGTACACGCGCGAGAAGGGCTCGCGCATCTTCAGCGCCAGCATCCAGCTGGGGAAGCCCGAGTTCGACGTCAACAAGCACTACATGATGGTCATGGAGAGCGGCCACCGCACCATCGCGATGACCACCTTCTGGCTGCGCGGCAAGGGCGCGAATTACAGCGGCAAGGTCGAGTTCTCGGACGAGGACACGAAACGGCACTGAAGTTCGGGCCGTACCTGCCGTTGAACCAGAGCAAAGGCACTGCTGCCCAGCGCGGTCCGGGGAGTGAAATTTCCCGGAGGGAACTTGCGCGGCGGCGGAAAATGAAGAATTCTGACGACATGCGCAAGCGTTCCTGGGTTGGAATCATTGGTGTTCTCGGCTTCGTCGGGCTGTCCGCCTGCGATAAGCAGGACGACGGCCTGACCGCGCGCTTGCTGGAGGCGAACAACAAGAACGTCGCATGCCAGAAGGACCTGGCGCAGGCGAAGGCCGAGCGCGACAGCTTGAAGAAGCAGCTCGCGGTGGCGATGACGAACCCGGGCACGATCCACCTCACGGATCCCGAGATCATCGAGCTGGTGGCCAGTGCCCGGAAGCAAAACGGCCAGGGGCCCACCATCGGCGAGGGGGACCTGAACCCGAAGGAGGCCAGCGCCATCGTCATGCGCGGCGCCCCGGCGCTGCAGCAGTGCTACGAGCGCGCCCTGAAGCGGAACGCCGCCCTGCAGATGCGCGCCGGGCTGGGGGTGACCCTGGGCATCACCGTGAAGCCGGTGGGCCAGGTCGACGCGGTGGATGTCTCGCCGTCGGTCGACGCCGAGATGACGAAGTGTATCAAGACGACCATCGGGCACTGGAAGTTCCCGACGTTCAAGGGCAACGCGGTCACGATCGAGCAGAAGCTGACCCTGACGCCGAAGACCTAGTGTAGGTTCTCGGTCGCGTGGTCTACCTGGATCACAACGCCACCAGCCCGCTGCGGCCGGGGGTCGGTGAGGCGCTGGCGCGCGCCTCCGCCGAGCTGTTGGGCAACCCCTCCAGCGTTCACGCCGCGGGCCGGCTGGCGCGCGACGCGGTCGAGCGGGCGCGTGTCCGCGTCGCCGCGTTCGTGGGGGCCTTGCGCGAGGAGATCGTCTTCACCTCCGGCGGCACGGAAGGTGACAACCTGGCCATCCGGGGCCTGGCGCAGGCCGCGGCGGCGCGGGGCCGGCGTCACGTCATCACGTCGGGCCTGGAGCATCCGGCCGTGACGGGCGCGGTGGCCGCGCTGGCGGAGACAGGCTTCACCGTCACGCGGTTGCCGGTGTCATCCGACGGTGCGCTGTCGGTCGCGGCGCTGGAGGCGGCCCTGCGCGACGACACGGGCCTGGTGTCGCTGGCGCTGGCGAACCACGAGCTGGGGAACGTCTACCCGGTGGCGGCGCTGGCTGCGGCCGCGCACGCGCGGGGCGCGCTGTTTCACACCGACGCCGTGCAGGCCGCCGGCAAGGTGGCGCTGGATCTGCCCGGGCTGGGCGTGGACGCGGCGACCCTCTCGGCGCACAAGATCGGCGGGCCGAAGGCGGTCGGGGCGGTGTTCGTGCGCCGGGGCTTGGAGCTGCCACCGCTGCTCGCGGGGGGACACCAGGAGCACGAGCGGCGGCCCGGCACCGAGAACGTGGCCGGCATCGTCGGCTTCGGCGTGGCCTGTGAGCTGGCCGATGCCGCGCGCGAGGTCGAGGCCGCGCACGTTCGCGCCCTGCGCCGTCGGCTGGAGAGCGCGCTGCTGGCGATCCCGGACGCGCGGATCTTCGGCGCCGCCGCGGACGCTCGTCTGCCGGGGACCACGCTGGTCGGGTTCGCGGGCGCGCCTGGCCAGCTGGTGGCCATCGGTCTGGATCTGGAGGGGATCTGCGTATCGACCGGGGCGGCGTGCACCTCCGGCTCGCTGGAGCCGTCGCCGGTGCTGCTGGCGCTGGGCGTGGGTCCCGACGTGGCCGCCGAAGGGGTACGCGTCAGCCTGGGCTGGAACACCACCGAGCCGGACGTCGACGCGTTGCTGGCCGTGCTGCCCGGGATCGTGGCGCGCGTGCGCGCCGCCGGCATCGAGCCGGCCGGTGCTTCGATCACCGGTGCCGCGTCGCTGGGGGGGGCGTGATGGCGCGGACGCGCGTGGCGGTGGCGATGTCGGGCGGCGTCGACTCGTCGACCGCCGCGGCGCTGCTGCTGGAGGCGGGATACGACGTCGTCGGCGTGACGCTGAAGCTGACCGACGCCAGCGGCACGGCGGCCAGCATCGGCGGCCGCTGCTGCAGCCCGCGCGACATCGACGACGCCCGCGCCACGGCGGCGCAGCTGGGCTTCCCGCACTACGTGCTGGATCACACGGCCGCCTTCCGCAGCGCCGTGATCGACGACTTCGTGGCCGAGCACAAGGCGGGCCGCACGCCCAACCCCTGCGTGCGTTGCAACGAGAAGCTGAAGTTCGGGCCGCTGGTCCGCTTCGCGCGCGCCATCGGGGCCGCGCGGCTGGCGACCGGCCACTACGCGCGCGTCGAGCACGACGGTGACGGCGTGCGCCTGAGCCGCGCCGTCGACCGGGGCAAGGATCAGTCGTACTTCCTGTTCGGCGTGACCGCCGACGTGCTGCGCGCCGTGACGTTCCCGCTGGGCGAGCGCACCAAGGATGAGGTTCGCGCCATCGCCAGGCGCTTCGGCCTGGCCAACTCGGACAAGCCGGATTCCCAGCAGATCTGCTTCATCCCCGACGGCGACCACAAGGCGTTCGTCGAGGCGCGCGGGGGCGCGGGACCGGCCGGCGAGGTGGTCGACGAGCGCGGCCTCGCGCTGGGCGCGCACGGCGGCACGCATCGCTTCACCGTCGGGCAGCGCCGCGGCGTGCCCGCCACCAGCGACGGCCAGCGTCGCTTCGTGGTGCGCATCGAGGCGGCCACGGGGCGCGTGGTCGTGGGGCCGCGCGACGCGCTGCTGAACCGGTCGCTGCGCGTGTCGGACCTGCGCTGGACCGCGACGCCACGGCCGCACGCCTGGCCGCTGCGTTGCGCGGTGCAGATCCGCCACCACGCGCTGGCGACGCCGGGCTGGGTGGCGGCGCCCGACGACACCGGCTCGACCGTCAGCCTCGACGAGCCGGCGGTCGGCGTGGCCCCGGGCCAGGCGGCCGTGTTCTACGACGGCGACCAGGTGGTCGGCGGCGGGTGGATCGCGGAATAGGGCGTCTTACGGGTGCTTCGATCGGCCGGTCGCGCCCGTCGCGCGTGCTACCTTCTTCTTCATGGATGAGGAATCCACGCGTCCTTTCGGGCGACTGGAAGAACGACTGGGTCACCAGTTCGCGGACGTGGCGCTGTGCGAGACGGCGCTGACGCACAAGTCGTGGCTGAACGAGGCGCCCGCCGCCACGCGCGGAAACAATGAACGCCTCGAGTTCCTCGGCGACGCCGTGCTGACGCTGGCGGTGAGCGACATGCTGATGCGCCGCTTTCCGGAGGCGACCGAAGGGGACCTGTCGAAGACGCGCGCCGTGATGGTCAGCGAGGCGGGGCTGGCGCGCGTGGCGGAGGACATGGATCTGGGCGCCTGGATCTTCCTGGGGCGCGGCGAGGAGCAGGCGGGGGGCCGCGCCCGGCCGTCGATCCTGGCGGACGCGATGGAGGCGTTGCTGGGCGCCGTGTACCTGGACGGCGGCTTCGGTCCCGCGCGCGCCGTGGTCGAGCGCCTGTTCCAGCGCAAGCTCGAGAACGCGCAGCTGGGCGCGCGGCTCGACTTCAAGTCGCGGCTGCAGGAGCGCTCGCAGGCGCTGATGCAGCAGGCCCCGCGCTATTCGGTGGTCGGGCAAGAGGGCCCCGATCACGACAAGACCTTCCGCGTCGCCATCTCGCTGGGCGGTGAAGAGCTGGGCCAGGCGATCGGCAAGTCGAAGAAGGAAGCCGAGCAGAGCGCCGCCGCGCTGGCGCTCGAGAAGCTAGAGGGGCGGGCCGGTTAGGCCGTCCGCACGAACGTGTCCGACACCGCCAACTTCGATCCGCGGGCCATTCCGGCCGACGTCCTGGCCGTCTGCGAGCGCCTGCGCCGGGCCGGCCACGAGGCGTTCCTGGTCGGCGGCGGGATCCGCGATCTGCTGCTCGGGCGGCCCCCCGCCGACTTCGACGTGGCGACGAACGCGCACCCGCCGCAGGTGATGAGCCTGTTCGGGGCCCGCTTCGCCATCCCCACCGGGCTGCAGCACGGCACGGTCACCGTGGTGACCGAGAGCGCGACCGGGCCGCGCCACGTCGAGGTGACCACCTACCGCGGCGAAGGGGCGTACATCGACGGACGGCGGCCCAGCTCGGTCACCTACGTGGGCTCGCTGGAGGAGGATCTGTCGCGGCGGGATTTCACGATGAACGCCGTCGGCTTCGATCCCGTGTCGGGACAGCTGCGCGACCCGTTCGGCGGCCGCGCCGACATGCAGGCGCGCCGGGTCCGTGCCGTCGGCGATCCAGAGGCGCGCTTTCGCGAGGACGGCCTGCGGCCCATGCGCGCCGTCCGCCAGGCGGCCCAGCTGGAGTTCGACATCGATCCGCCGACCCGGGACGCCATTCGCCCCACGCTGGACGTCGTGCGCAAGGTGTCGGCCGAGCGGGTGCGCGACGAGATGCTGAAGATGCTGGGGGCGCGCCAGCCGTCGCGCGGCATCGAGCTGATGCGCGTGACCGGCCTGCTGGAGGTGGTGCTGCCCGAACTGCTGGAATCGTACGGCGTCACGCAGAACCGCTTCCACAAGCACGACGTGTACGCGCACACGCTGGCCGTCGTCGATCACACCGCCGGCGACGCCGTCACGCGCCTGGGCGCCTTGCTGCACGACATCGGCAAGCCGCGAGCACGCCAGCCACGCGAAGGCGCCCCCGGCGAGTACAGCTTCTTCAAGCACGAGTACGTGGGCGCCGAGATGGCCGAGGAGGTCTGCCGGCGCTGGAAGCTGTCGAACGCCGATCGCGATCGGGTGGTGGCGATGGTCGCGCACCACATGTTCTTCTACACGCCCGAGTGGACGGACGGCACCGTGCGGCGCTTCGTGCGCAAGATCGGTCCCGAGCTGCTGCCCAGCCTGTTCGCGCTGCGCGAGGGTGACATCGCGGGGCGCGGCTTCCAGGAAGATCCGGAGACCGAGCTGGGAGAGCTGCGCCGCCGGATCGCGACGGTGGCCGCCGAGGACGCCGCCATGCGCGTCTCGGATCTGGCGATCGACGGACGCGACGTGATGCGCATCCTGAACATCCCCCCCAGCCGGACCATCGGAATGTTGCTGGAGCGGCTGCTGGAGCGCGTGCTGGACGATCCGGCCCTGAACAACGCGGCCGATCTGGAAAAGCTGCTCCGTGAGATCGCGGCCACCGGGTAGGGTCGCCGCGGAGGAGGCGTCCCCGGGCCGGCCGTTCAGCGCAGCAGCGCGGCCAGCGAGCTGCCCGACTTCGTCGTCACCAGCGGCCGCGCGGTGGGCTCGACGACGCCGCGCAGGTCGTCCCGGCGCCGCACCAGCGTGGGGGCGAGTCCGACGTCGGCCAGCGTGAGCACGCGGATGGACGCCGTCTTGCCCGGCGCATCCGGCTGCAGCGGCTCCACTGTCGCGCGCGCGCCCGCTGTCGCCACAGGCGCGCTGGATGGATCGACCTCGACGACGGCGCCACGGGGCAGCGCCAGCGTCACCTCGACGGCGCCGCGCCAGGCGCGCGCCGTGAACGCCGCGGGGCCGCCGGCGCCCGATGCAGTCAGCTCGAACGCGGCAGGCACGTAGGCGGCGCCCATCCGGAACGCCACCACCGCCGGCACGTCCGCCGCCCCCTCGGGATCGGCCGCAGCGACGAACGCGATCAGGTCGGGGGCCAGCTCGCGCAGCACCCGCTCGGCGACCAGGCCGGTGGCGGGCGCATCGGCGGAGGCCAGCGCTTCGTCGACCACGCGCACCGCCATGCTGAGACCGGTGGCCGCCGCTTCGTTCACCGCCCGCGGCGCCACGCCGCCCGCCGCCAGCAGCTCCACGGCGACGGGCTCGAGGCCCAGGCGCGTCCCCAGCGCGACCAGCGCTCGATCGCCCGGGTGCAGCGGCAGCGCCGCGCGCGCCACCGCGCCGCCGTGAAGGCAGATGGCCAGCTTCACGCCATGGCTCCCAGCGCGTGCAACAGGGTCGTCAGCTCGCCGGGCGAGGTCATCGGCCACACCAGATCGACGTCGTCCGGCGGCACCTCGTCCAGCGCCAGGGGAGCGGCCAGCACCACGCGCGTGCGGGGCGCCCTGGCGGTGACGGCGCTCGAGTGACCGACGCGCACCACGATCTCCGGGCAGCAGGCGGCCAGCACGCCGGCCGGGATCTCCGCGGCGCTCGCCACGGCGCTGTGCGGGCCCAGACGATCGCTGGCCGCGCGAAGCGCGTCGGCGTGCGACCGTTCGCAGTCGCCCAGCAGGATCAGCACGGCAGCCTCCTGCAGCAGCGCGAACGGATTGCGCGCCTCGGCCAGCACGGTCGGCACCGCGGTCGGCGCGCGGGCCGGTACGGCCAGCACCTCGACCTCCAGGTTGCGGTCCTGTCCCTGGAACGCGGGCGGCCGGCCGGCGCGCACCGTGGCGACGATGGGGCGCTCGATCGTTGCCGGGTCCAGCCGTCGCTGTGAGCGCCCGTCGGGCCGCAGCCGCACCAGCTGCACGCGGCTGCGCCCGTCCCACGGCGCCTGCGCAGAATCCGAAACGACGAAGTCGCACCAGGGCGCGAAAGGGCCGCTCACCCGGGCTGCCAGCGACGGTCCCAGCACCGCTCCGGCGCCTCCCGCAGGGAACAGCACCAGCATCGGCGGCACGCGCGCCACCGCGGCGTCCAGCGCCCGCCCATGGATCCCATCGTCGGGAGGGCCCGCGAACGCCTCTCCCTCGCACAGCAGAAGCTTGTCGGCGCCCGCCAGCGCCAGCGGATGAGCGAGCGCGGTCAGTTCGGCCGTGGAAAGCGGGGGCGTGGCCGCCACGGCAAACACACTCGCCCCCGCCCCGCGCGCGATGCGCCGAGCCTCCGAGATCGCGAACAACGTCGGCGCCGTGGGCACGCCGGCACGAACGTCCACATGAACAAGGATGTTGGGCAGGGTCGGCTCTCCCGCGGGGTACTTCTAACATGCGCGCCGCTCGGCGGAAGCCCGACGGAAGTCCGGCCAATGTCCGACAAGGGCGAGGCGCGCCCAGACCCTGTGTCCAACGGGCTCGCAGCGTTGACACCCTCGACGGATCACCGCAATATTCTGTTGAAAATTCGCGTCCTGGTGGCGCGGCCAACATGTCGAACACGCGAGATAACGGCGATGCCGACTCGGCGGTTCCGATCGGTCTCGAGGTCACGGAGCAGACGGTCCCGCTGACCGAAGACAGCACGTGGGAGGCCATGTCCGACATGGCCGCGACGCTGGCTGGCGTCGGCGACGAGCAGGGGGACGATGACGATCTGCTGGCCCGCGACGCGCGCGCGGCGCTGGCGGCAGGCGACGCCGCCCGCGCCGACGCGCTGGAGTGCGCGCGCGCGCTGCAACTGGAGCGGCGCGGACGCGCCGACGAAGCGCTGGAGGCCTGGCGGGCTGCCTTCGAGCGGGAACCCGGCATGCTGCTCGCGTACTGGGGACTGCGGCGCGGGCTGGAGGCCCGGGGGGCCTGGGAGGCCCTGCTGGCCGTCTTCGCGCGTCGCCTGGGCGCGCTGGGGCCGGCCGAGGGGCGGGGCGCGGATGCCGCGACGGCGGCGAACCGGCGTGCTGCCGCCTGGCTGGCCCACGGGCGCACACTGGAGGATCGGCTGGGGCGGGAGGACGAAGCCGCGCGCAGCTACCGGACCGGCCTGATCGAAGCGCCTGGTCACGCGGGTCTGCTGTTGTCCCTGCTGCTGCTGGGCTGGCGGCGGTCGGACGTGGCGATGATCGCCGAGGCGCTCGCCGGCTTCCTGCGGCTGCCCTTGCCCGCGGCGGCCCGCGCGTCGCTGACGGCGGCGGTGGCGCGTATCGATCGCGGCGCGGCCCCCGCCCAGCCAGGGCCGCTGGAGGCAGTGGCGGCCACGCGCGCGCTGGAGACGCTGCGGGGCGCGCTGGGCGCCGTCGGCGCCGAGCACTGGGGGCCGCTGGTGACCGAGCTGTGGGTGCTGGCACGCGGGACCGCCGAGCCGCTGGCGCGGGTCGAGATCTTGCGCGAGCTGGTCGACCGGTTGCCCGGCGCGCCACCCGAGGTCGTGGTGGGCCTGCTGCGCGCACGAGCGCGCCTGCTGCGCGATCAGCTGGGTGACAAGCAGGGCGCCGTCCCGACGCTGTGGCAGGCGCTGAGGGCCGCGCCGGGCCGGGCCAGCGTCGTGACGGAGCTGGCCGATCTGATCGAAGACACCGGGACGGACGGCGACGGCGGAGGGCGGGTCGCCGATCGCCTGGCCGAGCTGCTGGCATCCATCGGACAGGCCGAGCCCGGCGCCGATCACTCGGCCCCTCTGGACACGGGGCTGCGGCGCGAGGTGGCGTTGCGATACCTGCTGGCGCTGGCGCGGGAGGGCCGCGCCGCCGAGGCGCTGGCGTTCCTGGCGCGCCACCCCGAGCTGCCGGACGAAACCTCCGAGCTGCGCGTGATCCACCTGCTGCTGCGGGTCCTGACCGGCGATCGGGAGGGCCTGATCGCGGGGTTCGAGGCGCAGGCGGCCCGGTCTGACGGCGAGCGGCCTCACGGTGGGCCAGCCTGGGCTCACGTCGTGTTGGGGACGCTGCGCGAGCGCGGCGGCGCCGCCGGAGAGGCGCTGACGTCTTATCGCGAGGCGGTGGCGTGCGCGCCCGCGGACGATGTCGCCAGCGAGGCCCTGGAGCGGGCTTTGCGGGCCAGCGGAGATTGGACGGCGCTGGCGACGCGCTGGCAGGCGCAGCTGGCGGCGCTGCCCGACGGCGCGGCGCCGCGGCAGCGGCTGCTGGAAGAGCTGGCGGCGCTCACCCGCGATGAGCTGGATGATCGGGGGGCCGCGCGTGAGGCGCAGGGCCGGCTGGTCGCGCTGGAAGAGGGGGCACGCGCGCAGCTCCGGTGGGTCGAGCTTCACCTGGCCGACGCCAGCGGTGGGACGCCGCTACCGGCCGTCGCTTTGCGGGCGCTGGGAGACCATGCCGGGGCGCCCGATGTTCAGACCGCGCTGCACGTCGAGGCCGGGCTGGCGCACGCCGCGGCCGGCGCGCGGCAGGAAGCCGAAGAGTTACTGCGTGGCGCGCTGGCGGGGGATCCCACGGGGCGGGCGGCCTCGGGGCTGGAGCAGCTGCTGGACGGCGACGCGGGCGCGCAAGCCGATGTCGTGCGCGCCGAGCTGGCGCGTGCCCACGCGGAAGACCCGGGGAGCGCGCGCGTGGCCGCGCTGCGCTTCCGCGCCGCGTATCATCTGGCGGCAGCGGGCCGCGCCAGGGAAGCGATCGGGGTGCTGGAGCCCCTGCGCGCGAGAGATCGCGTCGCCGGGGCGCTGGCGTGGGAGATCGCGCGCCAGTCGGGCGAGCCGGAGCTCGCCCGTGACGTGCTGGACGCGCCCGGCCCGGTGGCCGATCTGCGCGTCCCCGGTGACCGCGGCGAGGCGCGCGAGGCGGCGGGTGACTTGCTTGCGGCCGCCGGCGCGTTCCGGGACGTCCTTCGCACGGAGGCCTCGCCCGAGGCCGCGTTGGGGCTGTTCCGGACCGGCGCCGCGCTGGGGGATCCGGCCCTGCAGATCGAGGCGGGCGCGGCGCTGGCGGCCTTCGCGGACCCGGCGACGCAGCAGCTGCTGGCGCGTGACACCGAGCTGCTCGGCATCCTGACGCAGCCGTCGGCGGTTGGGGGCGCGGCGCAGGCGGAGGGCTTGGACGACGAAGCGACGGCGCTGCTGTCCTGGACCGCCGCGACCGAGAAGGCGGA
>Ga0070679_100003389_pt1 | contig 14608 bp, 12 predicted proteins | sample KBSC63BmetaG_FD_65652 | JGI IMG/M metagenome (GOLD analysis project Ga0070679, IMG submission 65652) | Corn rhizosphere microbial communities from Kellogg Biological Station, Michigan, USA - KBS C6-3B metaG | ecosystem: Host-associated > Plants > Roots > Rhizosphere | place: USA: Michigan... | reverse complement strand
GTGACATATCCCGCTGTCGCTGAGGCATTTGCCTTGCCGTATACCCCACCCGATTCATATTTGAACTAATGCGCTGGCCATTCTTTAAACCGGGCGCTCTCTTCCCGGCGAACGCGATTGCCGTCGACCTCGGCACCGCAAATACATTGATCTACGTGAAGGGCGAAGGGATCGTGCTGAACGAGCCTTCCGTCGTCGCGCTCGATCGCGAGACCAAGAAGATCAAGGGCGTCGGCCTCGAGGCGAAGCGCATGCTCGGCCGCACCCCCGAGGGCGTGATCGCAGTGCGTCCGATGAAAGACGGTGTCATCGCCGACTTCGACGTCACCGAGAAGATGCTGCGCTACTTCCTCGCGCTCATCATCGAGAACCACGTCTTCAAGGTGAAGCCGCGAGTGATCGTCTGCGTTCCTTCCGGCATCACTGAAGTAGAGAAGCGCGCGGTCCGCGATTCCGCGCTCGGCGCGGGCGCCAAGGAAGTCTTCATGGTTGCGGAGCCGATGGCGGCGGCGATTGGCGTCGGACTTCCCGTGGAAACCCCGACCGGGAATATGGTGATCGACATCGGCGGCGGTACGACAGAGATCGCGGTCATCGCGCTATCAGGCATCGTGAGCGACACCTCGATCCGAACCGGTGGCGACGAGCTCGACATGGCGATCGTGCAGTTCATGCGCAAGAACTACAACCTTCTGGTCGGTGAATCGACCGCCGAGCAGGTGAAGATCCAGATCGGATCTGCCGCTCCGGTCGGGGACGAGAAGGAAATGGACGTCAAAGGCAGGGATCTTGTATCAGGCATCCCCAAGACGGTGCGCGTGCACTCGTCGGAGATCCGCGATGCGGTGCAGGAGCCGATTCAGCAGATCGTCGATGCGGTGAGGCGCGCGCTGGAGATCACCCCGCCCGAGCTCGCTGCCGACATCGTCGACCGCGGCATCGTGATGACCGGCGGGGGCGCTCTCATACGAGGCCTCGATGTTCTGCTCTCCCAGGAGACTGGACTTCCGATTCACGTCGACGAAGATCCACTGACCTGTGTTGTGCGTGGTACGGGCCGTATTCTTGATGACGAGGCGAAATACTGGTCTGTCCTGGCAACTTGAGGTAACACGTGCAGCGCGCGCTCCGCAGCAACACCCGGTTCGATCTGATTGTTCTGGCCAGTTGCTTCGTGCTGGCGCTCGCGGCGCGTGCGCTTCCCGACACCATGCGGGAGCCCATTGCCACCGGAATGCGACGCACTTTCCTCGCGCCGCTGGTGATGCTTCAGGAGCGCGCCGAGCGGGGCCGTCAGTCCCTGCTTCAGGCGGACGCCAAGCAGTCGCACCTCGATAGTCTTTCGCTCGCCTCGATGAAGGCGGGCGAGCTCGAGGTCGAGAACGACCGCTTGAGAAAGCTGATTGGACTCGGCTCGCGGGTTCGATATGGTTTCATCCCCGCCGAAGCTTTGCATGGGCGCGGTGTCAGAGACGAGACCACCGTGATTCTCAGCGCCGGTTCCCGGGCAGGGGTCAGCAGATTGAGTCCCGTCATCGCCCCGGAAGGGCTAGTGGGAGTGGTCGATCAAGTCGATCCCACCATGAGTCACGCGATGCTCTGGACCCATCCGGATTTTCGAGTCAGCGCGATGTCACCCGACGGAAGCGCCTTCGGCATTGCCCAGGCCCATCTCAGCGGCGACATCGGCAGCTACCTGATCGAGCTGCGCGGCGTGCCTTTCCGCGCGACGCTCAAGCCGGGTGCGGTGATCGTGAGCTCGGGGTGGGGAGGCGTATGGCCGCGCGGCATCCCAATCGGTACCGTGCTTCAGGAAATCAAAACCAGCGAGGGCTGGGCAAGGACGTATCTCCTCCGGCCGGCGGTGAACCCAGCCGATGCATACTCGGTGATGATCCTGCGCCGCGAGCGTCTCGCCAAGGGTCTCGACGGCGTGTGGGAGAGTGCCACGCAGGTCGATCAGGCGGCTCAGCGTATCGTTGTCTCGGGCGACTCCGCAGCCAAGGCGGCGGCGCTCGCAGAAGCAGCTGCGAGACGTGCAGTCCTGGATAGCATGGCGCGCGCGAATGGCGCACCGCCACTCGGCGCGGTAGATACCGCTGGCCGCGCTCCGCGAGTTGTCGCTCCGCCACCGCGCCCCGCACCTCGACCGACTCCCGCCGATACCGGCACTCCGGTGCGCCGCGATACGATTCGTCCCGACACCACGCGGCGTGACACGATCATCAGAACCGACACCATTCCGCTTCAGCCCGAGGCGCACCGATGAATATGGGCGGAGCGATTCGCGCAATAATCAGCTTCCTCATATTCGTCGTTCTCCACTACACGCTCCGCCCGCTGCTTGGATGGCGCGCGCCGATGGATTTTCTGATTCTGGCGCTGCTGCTTGCATCGGTACGGGTCAGGCCGGCGACGGCGGCGGTGCTCGGATTCGTGCTCGGCCTGATATCGGACTCGCTGGCGCCTGGCGCGCTTGGCGCCGGTGCGATCGCGATGACGGTCGTCGGCTTCGGCGCATCGTATCTCAAGGCGGTGTTCTTCGCCGACAATCTCGTTCTCAACGCCTTCTTCTTTTTCCTCGGGAAGTGGGTGTTCGACATTCTCTACTTCATCGGTGAGCAGCGCGTGCACGGCGTCGAGCTTCTGCAGCAGCTCCTGCTGTGGTCGCCGCTCTCCGCGGCGGTTACCGCCGCCGTGGGCGTGCTGTTACTGTTCCTGATGAGACCGCTACTGGAGCCGACCCCCGCATGAGCTTTCATCCGAACGACGTTGCCCGCCGAGCACGCTGGAGCTCCTGGGCACTAGTGGTCGGATTTCTGATACTGGTCGGCGCGTTCTTCAAGACGCAAGTGATTCAGTACAAGCAGTACGTGATGCAGTCGGAAGAAAACCGGCTGCGTCCGATTCCGTTGCCAGCGCCGCGCGGAATCATCTACGATCGCCACGGCGAAGTCATCGCCGAGAATCTTCCGGCTTATTCCGTTTCGATTACGGCTCCGAACGTCGACAGCCTGCGCAGTGCTCTCGGCCAGCTGGCGCCGACCCTCCAGCTCACCAACAACGACATCAACCTCGCCATCCGGCGCTATCGCCGGGCGCCGACCCGCCCGACGGTGATTCTTCCCGACGCCTCGATTGACATCGTGTCGGTGCTCGAGGAGCACCGCCTCGATTTCCCGCGGTTGATCATCCAGTCCGTTCCGAAGCGCTACTACCCTGACGGTCCGGTGGTCGCGTCTTTTGTCGGCTACACCGGCGAGATCTCGGAATCGGAGCTCAACGAGCCGAAGTACGCCAGCTACAAGCCAGGCCAGCAAATCGGGAAGGGCGGACTGGAGAAGCAGTACGAGTCGATTCTGCACGGCAAGGAAGGAGTGCGCTTCGACGAGGTCGACGCGCGCGGCCGTCCGGTGCGTGGCGAGGGACCTCGGCCCGATCTCGATCCCGAAGGGGCGCCGCCGCTCTACACTAACATCGATCTGGACCTGCAGCGATTTACATCCGCCATCTTCGCCGATTCGCTGCAGGGCGGAGCGGTCGCGATCGATCCCAACACCGGTGAAGTCCTCGCTCTGTACAGCGCTCCGAGCTGGGATCCGAACAAGTTTACCGGCGGCATCCCCGTCGATTACTACAAGCAGTTGCTGGAGGACAAACGGCGTCCGCTGGTGAACAAGGCGATCCAGGGGCGATACCCGCCGGGCTCGACGTTCAAGCTGGCGACTTCCGTGATTGCGCTCGAGAATGGACTCGTTGGACTCAAGGAGCACATGCCCGTTCCGTGCACGGGCGGCTATCAGTTCGGCAACCGCTATTTCCGGTGCTGGGACAAGCGTGGGCACGGCGCACTGTCTCTGGAAGACGCGATCAAGCATTCATGCGACGTCTATTTCTACCAGCTTGGCCTGAAGGTTGGCCTCAGCAAGCTGATCGCCGGCGGCATCTCGCTGAATATGCGAGATCGAACGGGGATCGACCTGCCCGAGGAGAATCCGCCTCTCTGGCCATATGGGAGGGATTACTACGACAAGAAGTACGGGCCGCGCGGCTGGAGCAACGCCGAAACCCTGAATCTGTCGATCGGGCAGGGAGCCAACTCGCAGACGGTCGCCAACATGGCGCGGTTCTACAGCGCGCTCGCAACGAAAGGAATCGCGCCGCGCCCTGAGATCGCGCACCTCGTTCCGCAGCGCAGGCAGCTTTACAAGCTCACCGGGGCCCAGGACTCGGTACTGCTCGAGGGCATGAAGGCGGTGCTCACCGGCGGCGGCACGGCGGCGGCGTCAGCGATTCAGGGTTTGTTTGTCGCCGGCAAGACCGGCACCGCACAGAACACCGGCGGCGAGGATCACGGATGGTTCGTCGGGTTTGCGCCGGCGGACAAGCCGAAGATCGTTGTAGCGGTATTGCTGGAGTTTGGCTTGCACGGCTCGCGGGCGGCTCACATCGCAACCGCCATCATCGGACACTACCTCAAGGTCGGTCCCGTCAGCGTCACGATGGATGAGGGCTGAGTGAGCCGGCCCATCGTCTCCGATTACAAACTGCTCGCCGCGGCTGGTCTACTCTCGCTGTTCGGCGTCGCAATGGTCTATTCGGCGGGCCAGACGGACACGCCGACGGCAGTAGCCACCGTCTACAAATCGCAGATCCTCTGGCTATTGATCGGCATCGGCTTCGCCTACGCGGTTGGACATTCGTCGGTGCGGTTCATCGAGTGGATGACGACACCGCTCTACGCACTGTCGGTGTTCCTGCTGGGATTGACGCTGGTGATCGGCAAAGGAGCCGGCACTGCCGCGAGCACCAAGAGCTGGCTCGCCATCGGCAGCCACCGCATCGGTCAGCCCTCGGAGATCGCGAAAGTCACTGTCGTCCTCATGCTCGCAAAGGTGCTCGCGAATCAACGAGAGGCGCCCAAGTCGCTGCTCGATCTATGGAAGCCGGCGCTGGTGGTCGGCATTCCGTGGATGATCATCATGATGCAGCCCGACCTCGGCACCGGCATCGTGTTCATCGGAATCTTCTTCGCGATGCTCTACTGGGCCGGCGTCGCCTGGCCGTTGCTGATTCTGATTGCGAGTCCAGCGATCAGTCTGATTCTTTCGTTCAGCGTGGGCTTGTGGGGCGCGTGGTTCTTCATCCTGCTGGCGCTCGTACTCTGGTACCGGCCGTATCTGATCGAAGGCATCGTGCTGATGGTTCTGAACGTCGCGACCGGGGTAATCGCGCCGATCATGTGGGAGAAGCTGGCGCCGTACCAGCAGAATCGGCTCAAGACATTTCTCGATCCCACCGCCGACGTGCGCGGCTCGGGATATCACGTCATTCAGTCGAAGGTCGCGATCGGTTCCGGCGGTGTCTTCGGACAGGGCTTTACGCTCGGTACCCAGAAGCGACTCGCGTTTCTCCCGGAGCAGCACACCGATTTCATTTTCTCGGTAGTGGGCGAGGAGTTAGGTTTCATTGGCGTGACTGTGGCCCTGGCGTTATTCCTCTGGCTCTTCCTCCGCATCACCCAGATCGCCGAGCGCGCCAACGATTCCTACAGCAGCCTCGTCGCCTTTGGATTGATGTCGGGCTGGTTCGTCCACGTCCTCGTCAACGTGGGTATGACCCTCAACCTGATGCCCATCACCGGCATCCCGCTGCCATTCTTCAGCTACGGCGGCTCCTTCATGCTCGCGAGCTGGCTCGCGGTCGGCATCCTGATGCGCATCTCGGGCGAGGGCCGCGGCAGCGCTCTGTCGCTCCGACGATAGTTTTCAGTTTCGAGCGCTTATGCATCTCTGCGCGGGGTCGGCGCGGGGTGTCCCCTTCGGCGCTACGCTCGCTCCCGCGAAGCCCCTAACAACGCTCCCTCGCTCTGCTCGGTCGCGGGTCTTCTCTGGTCGCTCACTTTGCAAGCGCCTCCGGGGACACCCCACACCTCCCTGCACGGGATTGTAACGCCCGCCCGTCTTTGGTGACTGCGCGCTAGCGCGGCGCGGCAAAGCTTGAACACGGGGCGCCGAGCAAAGCTCGGCGCCCACCCGCGCGTGGAGACAGAACACACACTCGCGGCGCTGCGCGCCGCCGACGACCCCTCGCCCGACTGACCGGCGAAACAACCAAGAACTGCAACAAGTCCGGCGACGCGACGACATCGTGCTGGCCGCCCAAGGCCCGGGCTGCGCCGAGATCGTATCGCCTTACCGGGTGCGAAGTTAGCAGCGCTGAGCTAAATTCCGCGCATGGCATGGTTCCGCAAGGAAAAGAAGCCGCGCCTTCCCCGGCACGAGAAGCACGAGATTCCACCCGACGCCTGGGAGAAGTGCGACCGCTGCGGCCACACCGATTTGCGCGAAAAGTTCGTGCGCAATCTCAACGTCTGTCCTAACTGCGGATTCCATCGTCGGATCAGAGCCAGCGAGTACGCGGCGATCCTCCTCGACGAAGGCACCGCCGAAGAAACCGAGATCGAGATTCGCTCGACCGATCCGCTCGGCTTCCCCGACTACGACACCCGGCTCAAGAAAGCCAATGCGAATGCCGGCGAAGGTGACGCCATTCTCACCTACACCGGCCAGCTGGGCGGAATGCCGGTGTGCGTGGCAATCATGGACTTCGCCTTCATGGGCGGCTCGATGGGGTCGGTCGTCGGCGAGAAGATCGCTCGACTCGGCCAGCTCGCCATCGAGCGCAAATATCCCCTCATCATCATCTCAGCGTCGGGTGGCGCGCGGATGCAGGAAGGCGTGCTGTCGCTGATGCAGATGGCGAAAGCGGCCGCAATTCTCTCGCAGCTTTCCGAGCGGCGGATTCCGTACGTGTCGATCCTTACCAATCCGACCACCGGCGGCGTCAGCGCCAGCTTCTCCATGCTCGGCGACGCCATTCTCGCCGAGCCGGGCGCCGTCATCGGGTTCGCGGGGCCGCGAGTGATCAAGCAGACGATCGGTCAGGAATTGCCGGAGGGATTTCAGACGGCGGAATTCCTGCTCGAGCACGGCATCGTCGATTCGGTCGTTTCCCGCGCCGAGCTCAAAAGAACGGTGGGCCAGCTTCTGCGGCATATGTCGGGCAAGCCGGCGTCGGCAGGGTGGACGACCTCCTGACGTCCTACGGCGCGGCGATCGACGCGCTTTTCGCCCGCACCACCAGCGGCATCAAACCAGGTCTCGAACGAACCGAAGCCTTGCTCGCCAAGCTTGGCTCACCGCACCTGAAGCTCGCGGCCATTCACATCGCCGGTACGAATGGAAAGGGAAGCGTCGTGGCGACGTGCGAGGCTTTGTTGCGGTCCCGCGGTTATCGGGTGGGCCGATACACCTCGCCACACCTGATCGACTTCCGGGAGCGGATCACCGTCAACGGCATCCCGATCAGCGAAGACGAAGTCCTGGCGTTCCTCGAGCGCTGGATTCCGGTCGCCGAAGAGCTCGGGGCGACCTTCTTCGAGATTACGACCGCCCTCGCCTTTGACTGGCTGGCCAGACAGAACGTCGACTACGCAGTGATCGAGACCGGTCTCGGCGGACGACTCGATTCCACCAATGTCCTCGCCCCGATCGTTGCGACTGTGACATCGATTGGGCTCGACCACACCGAGCTGCTCGGAAATACTCTCGAGGCGATTGCGCGCGAGAAAGCGGGAATCTTCAAGCGAGGAATACCCGCCGTAATCGGAGAGCCGGACCCCGCCATCGCAAGCGTGCTCGCGCGGTGCGCAAAAGAGGCGAGCGCAAATCCCCTCTCGGTCGATCAAGCCTACGGCATCACCGACGTCAGTGTCGCGCTGACGGGAACGAGCTTCACGCTGCGAGAAAGGACATCAGGCCAAACAGCGGAGGTGAGGACTCCCCTGATCGGTCTCCACCAGGCGCGGAACACCGCCATCGCAATCGCGACCCTCGCGGCAGTCGGCGGCGATCTGCTTCCGGAAGGCGACGAGCTGAATAAGGCGCTAGCCGACGTTTTTCTGCCCGGGCGTTTTCAGCGCGTCGGCAAGTTCATCTTCGATGTCGCGCACAACCCGGACGGTGCACGCACCGTCGCTGCTTCGCTCGCCCCGACTGATCCGCCGCGTCCGCGCACCGCGCTCGTTGCAGTGCTTGCTGACAAGGATTGGCGCGGTATCATCGACGCCCTGTCGGGGGTGACCGACCGCTTCGTTTTCACAAATGCCCCGAGCGCACCTGCCGACCGCCGCTGGAATCCCGCCGACGCCGAAGTCCATGCTCGCCGACGGGGGTCTGATGCCAAAGTCGTTGCCGGGCTCGAGGAGGCGATCGCCGAGGCACAGCGTGATGCCCGCACCGTCCTCGTCACGGGCTCATTCCACACTGTAGGCGATGTGATGTCGCGCTTGCAGGTGTCTCCATTCGCCGCGTAGCTTTCCTGAATGGCGCAGGGGGCGTTACCGGGATTTCGCGACTTCTATCCAGATCAGCTTGCCGTCCGCAACTACATCATGGCCGTGTGGCGTGATGTGGCGCGGAAATACGGCTTCGTCGAATACGACGGACCTCCGCTCGAGCCGCTCGAGCTTTACACCCGGAAGAGCGGCGATGAGATCGTCGGCCAGCTCTACACCTTCAAGGACAAGGGCGATCGCGAGGTCGCGCTCCGGCCGGAGATGACTCCGACTCTGGCGCGTATGGTGGCAGCCAAAGCGAACGCGATGCGGAAGCCGATTCGCTGGTTCTCCATGCCGCAGCTCTTTCGTTACGAGCGCCAGCAGAAGGGGCGGCTTCGAGAACATTTCCAGCTCAACGTCGACATCATCGGTGAATCATCCGTCGCGGCCGACGCGGAGCTCCTCGCGGTCGCGATTGACGTTATGCGGGGCGTCGGCCTCACCGACAACGATGTCCGGGCACGGGTCTCCGACCGCAAGCTGCTGACTGCCGTCCTCGCCGAGTCCGGCGTAAAAAAGGATGAAATGCCCGCAGTTTTCGCCGCCATCGACAAGCTTGGTCGCGAGCCGCGCGACGTCACCCTCGGCAAGATCGAGCGCGCCGTCGCCGGCGCGGGTGCACGACAGTCGATTTCGCGCATCCTCGACAAATCATCAGACCTGAACGCGCTGGCGGCCGAATTCCGTGGATCTGCGTCGGTGATGGAAGAAATCACCCACATGCGCGAGTACCTGAATTTCCTCGACGCTCTTGGCGTCGGCGCGTGGATCGACTTCGATCTCTCGATAGTTCGAGGACTCGCTTACTATACAGGCAAAGTGTTCGAGCTCTTCGACGCAAAGGGCGAGTTCAGGGCGATCTGCGGCGGGGGTCGGTATGACGATCTTCTCGCGACGATTGGTGGGGTCGATTTGCCGGCACTCGGTTTCGGGATGGGAGACGTCGTGCTGACCGAGCTCCTGCGTGCCCGCAACCTGCTGCCCCTGCCGGAGCTGGGCAGCGAGTTCTGGGTTGCCGGAGAGGATGACTCGATGTTGCCCGACGTAATGACAGTAGCGGGAAGATTGCGCGCCAAATCGAAGAGCGTCGAGTACGCCCTCAAGTCGCAGACCCTCGCCCGCCAGCTCAAGACGGCGTCGAGCGTCGGCGTCCAAAGCGTCGTGATTCTGAACAGGGATGACTACGGGGCGGGGAACGTGACTGTGAAAACCATGGCCGATGGGTCGGAGCGGAAGGTCGCCCTCGATACATTTCTGAACACTCTGTAAAGGAAAAATGGCAGACGACAAGAAGCTGACCACACGCTCAGAGGATTTCAGCGCCTGGTACAACGAGGTAGTCCTCCGTGCGGAGCTCGCCGACTATTCGCCGGTGCGCGGCTGCATGGTCATCCGTCCGCGCGGCTATGGAATCTGGGAGCGCATGCAACAACAGCTCGACCAGATGTTCAAGGACACCGGCCATCAGAACGCCTATTTCCCGCTCTTCATCCCCGAAGGCTTCCTCCACAAGGAAGCCGAGCACGTCGAGGGCTTCGCGCCTGAAACCGCCGTCGTCACCCACGGCGGCGGCAAGAAGCTCGAGGAGCCTCTGATTGTCCGCCCGACTTCGGAGACGATCATCTACGCGATGTACGCGAAGTGGGTGCAGAGCTATCGCGACCTGCCGGTGCTGATCAATCAGTGGGCGAACGTTGTGCGCTGGGAGATGCGCACGCGCCTGTTCCTGCGCACTCTCGAGTTCCTATGGCAGGAGGGTCACACCGCGCACGCCACCCATGATGAAGCCGAAGAAGAAACCCGTCGCATGCTCGGCGTCTACCGCGACTTCATGGAAGGCTGGATGGCGATGCCGGTGGTGACGGGCATGAAGACCCCGGCGGAAAAATTTGCCGGTGCGCTGCGCACGTATTCCTGCGAAGGCATGATGCAGGACAATAAGGCGCTGCAGGCCGGCACATCGCACAATCTCGGTCAGAATTTCGCCAAAGCCTTCGAGCTCAAGTTCCAGAGCGAAAGCGGCTCCATCGAGCACGCCTGGAACACGAGCTGGGGCGTGTCCACTCGCCTCGTTGGCGGGCTCGTGATGACTCATGGTGACGACAAAGGCCTGCGCGTGCCGCCGCTCCTGGCCCCGATCGAGATCGTGATCGTCCCCATCTGGCGCTCCGAGGAAGACAAGGGACGCGTCAAAGCAGCGGCGCATCTCGTCAAGGAAAGTCTGCTCGGCTGGGAACGCCGGGTGCCGGGGCGCCTGCGCGTGCACGTCGACGACCGCGAGGGCATGAAGCCAGGCGCGAAATACTACGAGTGGGAGCTGCGTGGAATTCCATTGCGGCTCGAGCTCGGACCGCGCGATCTCGACCAGAACCAGGCGGTAATGGTTCGTCGCGACACCGGTGAGAAGCGGTCGGTCTCCCTTTCATCGGTTGGTGAAGACGCCGCGGATCTGCTGCACCTGATTCAGGAGACAATGCTCATCGACGCGCGCGAGCGTCGCGAGGCCAACAGCATCCGTGGAGGCATTACCTACGACAAGTTTCGCGAAGTGATGGATGGCGACGGCGCTTTCGTCTACGCTGGCTGGTGCGGCGATGGAGCGTGCGAGGCAGCGATCAAGGAAGAAACGAAAGCCACCATTCGTGTTCTACCGGACGAAGAGTTCCATTCCGCCGAGCCGCCCAAGACGTGCCTCAAGTGTGGGCGCCCGTCGACCGCCGAAGCGCTGTGGGCAAAAGCGTATTGAGCGCGGCGGCGAGCGCCGCGGGTGCCGCGACTAGCGCGAAACAAACGGGACCGGGAGTCGCTCGCGACAAAGACGGATTGCGCTGCGAAGACGTACCCCTCGAGGTCATCGCGCGGGAAGTCGGTACGCCCAGCTATGTCTATAGCGCGGCGCTCATCCGGGACCAGTACCACCGGCTGCGCTCGGCGCTCGGCAAGCTGGACGCGCGACTGCATTACAGCGTCAAGGCCAACTCGAGCATCGCCATCCTGGCCTTGTTGCGGGATCTTGGCGCCGGCCTCGACATCGTCTCGGGTGGGGAGTTGTTCCGCGCACTCAAGGCCGGATACTCCGGCCGCGACATCGTCTTCAGCGGCGTCGGAAAGACCGAGCGCGAGATGGAGGAAGCGCTCCGCGCCGGAGTTCTGCTGGTGAACGTCGAATCCGAGCAGGAGTTGCATGTTTTGGATGCCGTCGCCGGGCGTCTCCGCCTGCCGGCGCCGGTTGCGCTGCGAGTGAACCCCGAAGTCCTCGTCGATACGCCGCATCCCTACACCCGCACGGGCGAAAAGGGAATGAAGTTCGGCATTCCGTTCGACGAGGCGCTGCCGGTCGCCAAGGCCGCCGCGGCGATGACCAACGTGAGACTGCTCGGCCTCGACATGCACGTCGGCTCGCAGATCTCGCAGTTCGCTCCTTACGAGGTGGGACTCCAGCGGCTGCTTCACCTTCGCCGCGAGATCGAGCGCGACACAGATGCGAGGCTGGAGTATCTCGACATTGGTGGCGGGCTCGCCGTCTCTTACGGCTCCGAAATCGCCGTCGACGTCGATCGCTTTGGCGAGGTCATCAGCGCGCTGGTCAGCGGCTCCGGTCTCAAGATCATCCTCGAGCCCGGACGTTTTCTGGTCGGCAATGCCGGTGTGCTGCTGACCCGAGTGCTGTATCGAAAGCGAAGCGGCGGCAAGGAGTTCATCATTGCTGACGCGGGGATGACGGACCTCCTGCGGCCGTCGCACTACAACGCCTTCCACCGCATCGAAGCCGTGCGCCCGACCGATCGCACCACCGTCGCCGACGTCGTCGGGCCGATCTGCGAGAGCGGCGATTTCCTCGCCCTCGACCGACAGGTCGACGACGCCCAGCCGGGCGATCTTCTTGCGGTCCAATCGACGGGCGCGTACGGCTTCGTGATGGCGTCCAACTACAACTCGCGGCCTCGCCCCGCGGAGGTTCTCGTTGACGGAGACAAATTCGCCGTGATCACCCGGCGCGAGAGCTACGAGGATCTCGTTCGGAACGAGCAGCCACCCGACTGGAGGAGCATCTAGTGCGGATCGGAGTGATGGCCGACACCCATGATCGCGTTCCGGCGATCGCCGACATCATCGACCGGTTCGCCTCCAAGGGCGTGGCGATGGTGATGCACGCCGGCGACTATTGCTCGCCTTTCTCATTGGCGCCGTTTCACCAGCGGGGCATGGCGCTGCTGGGAGTTTTCGGCCGCAACGACGGCGACCGCGAAACGCTGAGCGCGTACGCGGCGCGTGGGATGGGAACGGAGATCTATGAGTCCCCACACAGCTTCGACGTTGCCGGGAAGCGCATTCTTCTGGTTCATGACATTGCCGAGATAAGCGCGCGGTCGATCGAGTCCCACGACTTCGTGATTCACGGCTCCTCGCACCTGCAGACAGAGAAAAAGGTCGGCACCACGCTGGTGATCAATCCGGGCGAAGCCTGCGGCTGGATCCACGGGAAATGCACGGCGGCAATTCTCGATACCGAGACTGGAGCAGTCGAACACATCACTCTATGAGCAGCCGGATCCTCATCATCGACTTCGGCTCACAATTCACCCAACTCATCGCGCGCCGCGTCCGCGAGGCGCGAGTGTACTCCGAGATCCACCCGCCCAGCCGCAGCGTCGCGTGGATCCGCGAGTGGAGGCCGACCGGAATCATCCTGAGCGGCGGACCCAACTCGGTTTACGGCGACAACGTTCCGCTGGCGGATCCGGCAGTTCTGGACATCGCTCCCGTGCTCGGCGTCTGCTACGGAATGCAGCTGATCGCGCACATCGAGGGCGGCCAGGTGATTCGCACCAATCGGCGCGAGTACGGTCGCGCGCAGATGCGGGTCATCGAGCCGAAAGGACTGTTCACGGGATTCTCGACGACCGAGCCCGTTACTACCTGGATGAGTCACGGCGATCACATCGAGCAGCCGCCCAGCGGCTACGTCGTCACCGCCGAGAGCAACGGCAATCCGATCAGCGCCTTCAGGCACGAGACGCGCAAGGTGTACGGAGTGCAGTTCCACCCCGAGGTCGCGCACACCCCGCGCGGCCGCGAGATCATCTCGAATTTCCTCTTCGACATCTGCAAGGCCGAGCCGAGCTGGACGACCGGCGCATTCATCGAGGAGGAAGTGACGCGCATCAGGAAGATGGTCGGCAAGTCGCGGGTGATTTGCGGGTTGTCGGGCGGCGTCGATTCGTCGGTCGCGGCAGCGCTCGTCCACCGCGCGATCGGTGATCAGCTCACCTGCATCTTCGTCGATACCGGCCTGCTTCGGCTGCACGAGCGTGAGCAGGTCGAACGAACCTTTCGCGCGAACCTGGGGATCAAGCTCGTAACGATTGACGCCGAGGAACGATTCCTGGATGGGCTCGCCGGCGTCGAAGATCCCGAGAAAAAGCGAAAGATCATCGGCCACACCTTCATCGATGTATTCGAGGATGCCGCGGCCGATGTCGGCGACGACGTCGAATTCCTGGTGCAGGGCACACTATATCCCGACGTGATCGAGTCGTTCTCGCCGCGCGGCGGGCCGTCGGTGACGATCAAAACACACCACAACGTCGGCGGGCTCAAGCCGGGGATGAAGTTCAAGTTGATCGAGCCCCTGCGCGAGCTGTTCAAGGACGAAGTGCGGAACGTCGGACGTGAGCTCGGCTTGCCGGAGGAGATGGTTGCACGGCATCCATTCCCCGGGCCCGGCCTGGCGATCCGCGTGCTGAGCGATGTCAGCAAGGAAAAGCTGGATCTCCTTCGCTCAGCCGACGCGATCTATCTCGAGGAGATCAGAGAGGCCGGCCTGTACGACGACATCTGGCAGGCGTTCTCGGTGCTGTTACCGGTACGCAGTGTCGGAGTGATGGGTGACGAGCGGACCTACGAGAACGTGCTCGGCCTCCGCGCTGTAACGAGCACCGACGGGATGACCGCCGACTGGTTCCCGTTCCCTTACGAAGTCCTCGGCCGGATCTCGAGCCGGATCATCAATCAGGTGCCCGGGATTAATCGAGTTGTCTATGATGTCAGCTCGAAACCGCCGGCTACCATCGAATGGGAATGAACTACAAAACAAGACTACCGGCGGGAGGCCGTGGGCGGGCCGGCCTGAGGCTGCGTGCTAAGGAATGCCGCGTTTTTAGCCCGTGGCCTCCCGCCGTGTGGCCCTCGGCCGCCCGCCGGTAG
>Ga0070679_100003382_pt1 | contig 14620 bp, 15 predicted proteins | sample KBSC63BmetaG_FD_65652 | JGI IMG/M metagenome (GOLD analysis project Ga0070679, IMG submission 65652) | Corn rhizosphere microbial communities from Kellogg Biological Station, Michigan, USA - KBS C6-3B metaG | ecosystem: Host-associated > Plants > Roots > Rhizosphere | place: USA: Michigan... | reverse complement strand
TGGCGCGTGGTGCGCTCGATGTAGCGGACGTGCGTCGCGAGCTTTCCGAACTCGCCGTACCGCTTCAGCCGCGCCGCGTTAAGCCAGCGCGACGGGTACCATGTCAGATAGAACGGCGTCGCGTTGGCCATCGCCGAGAGCTTCTGTCTGAACGTCGTCTCCGGATTGACGATGTCGAACGCGAGCTTGAAGTGATAATCGACGGCTTCGCGCGCGATGAAGAGCCGCATGATCTCCGACGATCCCTCGAAGATGAGATTGATGCGGAAATCGCGCATCGCTCGCTCGACTGGAATCGCCGGCTCGCCGCGACTGGCCAGTGACGCGGCCGTTTCGTAGCCACGACCACCGCGAATCTGCAGCGTGTCGTCGATGATTCTCCAACCGGCTTCGGTGTTGAACAGCTTCGCGATCGCCGCCTCGAGGCGGATGTCGTAGCCACCCTTCTCGTAGAGCGCCGCCGACAATTCGGCAACTGCTTCCATCGCGAAGGTGTAGGCGGTCATCCGCGCGATCTTTTGCGCGACAGCTTCGTGCTTTCCGATCGGCTGTCCCCATTGCACGCGCTCGTTCGCCCACTTGCGGGTGATGGACACCATCTGCTTGCCGGCACCGGCGCAGCCGGCGGGGATGGTGAGGCGGCCCGTGTTCAGGGTGACGAGCGCGAGCTTGAGTCCCTTCCCCTCTTCCCACAGGATGTTCTCGCGCGGGACTTTCACATTGTTGAAGCGGATGAGTCCGTTCTCGATCGCCTTGAGTCCCATGAAGCGGAGACGATGCACGACTTCGACGCCCGGCATCGACGCTTCGACGATGAACGCGGTGATCTGCTTCACCTTCTTCCCCTTGATCTCCTTCTCCGGCGTCCTCGCCATCACCACGAACAGCTCGGCGCGCGTGCCGTTGGTGCACCAGAGCTTTTCGCCGTTGATGATGAAATGCTTTCCGTCGGGCGTGGGCGTCGCGGTGCAGCGCATGTTGGCGGGATCCGATCCCGCGTCGACTTCGGTCAAAGCGAACGCGGAGATCGCGCCTTTCGCGAGGCGCGGGAAATACTTCCGCTTCTGCTCTTCGGTGCCGAACAGCTTGAGCGGCTGCGGAACGCCGATCGATTGGTGAGCTGACAGCATCGCCGTGAGCGATCCGTCTTTCGACGTCACCAGCTCGATCGCGCGGATGTAGCTCATCTGCGATAGGCCGAGGCCCCCGTATTCTTTCGGGATCTTGATTCCGAACGCACCCATGTCGCGGAGCTCTTGCACGATCGATTCAGGAATCTCGCCCGTGCGGTCGATCTCTTCCGAATCGACGCGCTCCATGAACGCGCGCAGCTTGTCCATGAACGGCTTCGCCCGAGCTTCCTCAGCCGCGTCGTTCGGGGGATGCGGGTGGATCAGCTCGAGGCGGAATCGTCCCAGGAACAGCTCGCGGACGAAGCTCGGATGCGTCCATTCGGTCTCGCGCGCGCTCTCTGCTACGTCGCGCGCTTCCTTTTCACTCGCGGTTCCGACCGATATTTCGCTCATGTGCGTCTGATGAAGATAACCAATCCCACGATTGAGATTATCGCGAAGGCAAACCACTGGATGGCATAGCTGCGGTGCGGACCCTCGTCCAGCGGGGCAGGCTCTATGCGCGGGGGAGCGTTCGGGGTGAGCGCCGAGTCAGTCACCACCACGTAATAGTTCGCGATCGGATAGGGAAAGAGCTTCAGGAGACGCGCACGCTCGAGCCGTCGCATCGACTTCGGTCGGGTTGGATTCGGCGCGTCGAACGGACCTTGGGTGGGAAAAGTCTCGATGAAACCATTGGCGTCGACGCTGTCTCCTTCCCGCCATTGTTTGGTGTCGATCGTGACGCCGTCGGGGGAATAGACCCACCCACGATTCACAAGCACCGCGCTGTCGTTTCCAGCACGGCGAACGGGCGTGATGAGATTCACTCCCGGCGATCCGTTCCGCCCACGCAGCGTCAGGACGATCTCATTGGCGTAGTCGTAGGCGCCGCGAAGGCGGACCCGTCTGAAATGCGCCAGAGAGGTATCAGCTGGAAGCGAGTCGAGCGGGATCTCGGGCGCCTCTCGTCGAGACTCGAGCACAACGTTTGCCGCTCGTCGCGTTGCGAGACGGCGAAGCTGCCAGAATCCCAGCGAGATCGAGAGCGCGGCGAATCCGATGGCGAGAACGCCAAGGATCCATTTGCGGAGGTTCACTGGCTCAGAGCGTCGATGGATACTGCGCGGCTCGTGCGTCGATCCGCGCGATCGGGCTGCGATGCTTGTCGACCCACCACGCCCACGGCACGAACAGCCAGATGGCCAAAGCCATCCACGCCAGCGCTCGCTCGCTCGGCGGGGGAGGGCCGTTGCTCGCGAAGAACAGACCCGCGAGGACGATCACGTACGCCCAGAGTCCCCAGCTGCCGATGCGATCGCGCGCACGCGTCGAGCTTGCGTAGACGGATATGCCGGCCGCGAAAATCGTCAGCTCAACGATCGTCGAAACCGCGATAGAGTTCCACCAGCCCCAGCCGAGCTTTGGACTCGACGCTCCCGGCCAAAGTGGAAGATCGGGACGATGCATTGGCACATCGAGAAGCCAGTGGCTGACGACGAGCAGCCCGACGATGAGAGCGCCGCGATTATAGCGCGTCTTCGCAGAGTAGATCCCACCGATGACCACGCCCCAGACAATCGCCATTACCAGGCTGTGGGAGAACGGGTAGTAGACAAAGTTGAGCGGGTTCGCCGCCATGAGCCCGGGCACAATCCTTACCTGCTCGATGCCGAGCAGAAGTAATATCGGCCACAGCTCGTCGAGAAATTGAGCAGCGAACGCAAGCGCGCCGAGGGATGTGCGTGGCGCGACTCTCTTAGCCGCGAATGCAATCCCGTAATGTCCAAGAAACACTTTCAGCTCCAATGGAGTACGACTGCCAAGCCACACTGCACCAAAATTGGTTCCCGCCCGAAGCCGCCAGCCGCTCCGCCCAAAGCCCCCGGCCGGTAGTGTTCAGTTGTAATCATTCAGAAGAGGGACATCTGCTCGCCAAGCAGGTCGGGATCGACGGGCGTCTGCCCGAGTCGGCTCTGAAAATCCCGCGCCGTCGACGGACTGTGCCCCGAAAAATGGTTCGCGACGTATCCGTAGATGTGCGAGACCTTTTCCGAAAGTTCCTCGATGGCGTCGCTCCACGCATCCACCTCCCGCGAGCGATCGACCTGCACCCGCGAGTAGTCGACGAGATCACGATTCGGCCCCATCCACCGTATGTACGCAAAGTCGGCGGTTGGACGCGCGGCGAGGCTCAGCATCAGCTTGCGTGGAATCCACCGGCCATCCACCAGCGCGAGCGCGAGGTTGTGCTCCGAGAGCAGCGCGAGGACGCCGTCGGTGATCCAGCCGCGGTGCCTGAACTCGATCGCGATGCGGAGATCGCTCGGCGCCCGACCGATGAAGTCGACCAGTGCCGGCAGCTCCCCCGGCTGAAAGTCCGGGCCCATCTGAACGAGTATCGGGCCCAGCTTCCCACCGAGCTCCCGCGCCCGCTCGAAGAACGTCTCCGATGCTCCGGTGGAATCGCGCAGTCTCTGCTCGTGCGTTATCTCCTGCGGCAGTTTGAGCGAAAAGATGAATCCCTTCGGAGTGCGCTCCACCCAGCTCCGGATGGTCGTCGCCGCGGGCGAGGCATAGAAGGTCGAATCGACCTCGACGGAATCGAACGCGCGGGCATATACCGTAAGGAAATCCGACGGACGAGTGCCGGTGGGATAGAAAGGCCCCACCCACGCGTCGTAGTTCCAGCCCTGCGTGCCGATGTGAATCTCCGCGGACATGACGACAATCGGGCGCGGCGGCGCTCTGATGTCAAGTCAGAGCGACTTTGGATTGAGGATTCTTGCGGCCTGAGGACGCAAAGTCCTCAATCCGCAATCGCAGGTGAACGTCACCGGTAGGTCTCAAAGAACCCGGTGCCGCTTCCCGTCAACGGCGCGCCCTCGAGCCGCCCCGAGATGCGGGCCGTGCCCTTCATCTGGATGAAGTACGGATGCGCTTTCTCGGTGCCGAGGGGATCGCCGCGCTCGCCTTCCTTCGCGCTGGCCTGGGGACGGGTATCCGTCGCGATCGCATCCTCGATCGAGAGATCGATTCTCAGCGTGTCATCGCCGCGGACGTCGTACATCGTCGCCCTCGACGGGACGTGTAGAGTCGTCGAGCCGCTCTGAATCGCGCGGCCATCCTCGTAGGAGATGACCTTCGGCCGGAATACGGCGCGGAATCCGAGCGAGTCGATGAGGTAGACGAGCACCGGCGGAATCGACGCCGCGCTGTCGGGCGGGTACACCCTACCATAGAGAAAGGTGTACTGGCCGGCGCGTGACGCCCCCCAATCCCAGGTCACGCCGCGCCAGACGCCCCAGTTGTGATCGTGGTACGACTGCGCATCGTCGAGTTCTTCGCACTGGCCGTCGACACAGAGCGTCCCCGTCGCCGACGCGCGGAGCGCGGGAACGGTGTAGCCCGACACGAATCCCCCGGTGCCCATTGCCACGCCAGGGAAATACGCCTGCGGAGCGGGATGAACTACGAGCGTGATGTCGATCCCCTGCGATCGTGCGCGCACGTCGTAGTCACCGTTGGGAAGCACGGTGACGTGCGAGTCACCGAACACCAGGTTTGCATCGGTCGTCGAAAACCGAACGCCCGATCTATCGAGTGTTGCTCCGAAGCGCCGGGTAGCACCGCCCTCCTCCCGCAATGTGATTCCAACCCGGCCGCCCCATCGGTTGCCAGTGACATCCCCGCCCACGATAAAAGAGATAAACGCCCACCGCGTCCCGCCTCCCGCCTCCCGCCTCCCGCTTACCGCTTCCCGTTTCCCGCCTCCCGCCAAGACATTGAAGTAGTGCCATTCCGCCCAGGTCTCTCTGTTCTCCACGCTGTCGCCCGGCAGATGGAAATGATCGATGTCGTGCCGCAGCTCGGCAGGCGTGGGCGCAACCCAGCGGCGATCACCTTCGTCATCCTGCCAATTCCCTTCCATGATCTCGGGCGCCGCGCCGACTGCACGAGTCTGTGACGGAATCTCTCCACTTGCATGGACCGCGTATTCCTCGCCCGTACTCGTCCGCAGATATAGAAGACGTCCTTCGATCTGTGGCGCTACGGCGGAGATTTCGCGCGCATAGCGCGGCGACGCGAAGAGCTGACGATAGAGAAAAGACGCGTGATCGATCGAGAAAAAGAGCCCACCGATTCCGCCCGTCTTCATCACTTCGATGTCCAGCCCTTCCGGCAGCACGGTGATCGATCCACCACCGACCAGCTTTTCGTTGCGGGCCTGCGCGAGCATCGCTTCGCCGATCGACAGCAGGACGATCATCACCGCCACGCCGATGCCGAAGCCAACGAACAGAAACACCGATCGCCAGGGACGATAGGTGATGTTTCGAAACGCGAGCTGCGCGATCATCCGTCCACTATCCGGCCGTCGCGCATGTGAACCTTGTGTCGCGCGGCGTTCGCGAGATCCTCATCGTGCGTCACCACCACGATCGTCGTTCCGTCCGCGTTCAGCCGCTGAAACAGCGCGATGATTTCCGTTCCAGTTTTCGCATCGAGCTCACCCGTCGGCTCGTCGGCGAGCAACAGGGCCGGACGATTCGACAGCGCGCGCGCGATCGCGACACGCTGCTGCTCGCCTCCCGACATCTCCGATGGCCGATGGTTGAGTCGCGCGCCAAGGCCTACGTAAGTGAGCAGCTCGGCCGCCCTCGTGCTTCGTTCCGTCGCCGGAACCTTCGCCTCCGCCATCGGGAGCGCGACGTTCTCGAGCGCGGACAGAATCGGCATCAGGTAAAAGCGCTGAAACACGAACCCGATGTTGTGCAGCCGGAATAGCGTCGCCTCGCGGTCGCTCATCGCGTCGACGCGCTTCCCCGCAATGGTGACCGTGCCCGACGTCGGGTGATCGATCACTCCGATCAGATTGAGGAGCGTGGATTTCCCGCAGCCCGAGGGTCCTACGATCGCCATGTAGTCACCCTGCTCGACCTCGAGCGACACTCCCTGCAGCGCGTGGACGCGGTCGGCGCCGATTGGATAATCGCGCCTGACGTCGCTGAGTGATACGATCACGCGATCGCCTCTCGGCGCAGGGATTCGGCGATCGGCAGCGACGCCGCCCGCCACGCCGGATAAATTCCGGCGCCGATTCCGGCGGCAATCAGCAGTCCCATCGCCGCCCACGCTGCCTTCGCCTGGAACAGGAAGAAATCGATCGCCATTGGAAGCCCGGGAAATGCGGAGAGAATGGCGTTGAGGTAGCGCGCGGTGACCAGGCCGAGTCCGAGTCCAAGGATCGCCCCCGCGAGACTGATCGCCACGCCTTCCAGAACGACCTGCTGCACGACGTGAGCGCGCGACACCCCTATGGCGCGCATCACCGCGATTTCTCCCGCGCGCTCATTCACCGAAACCGTGACAAGCGTCGTCACCAGCAGAAATCCAACGAACAGGCTCACGGCGCCAAGTATGAAGGCGAGCTGGCGGAAATAGCTGAGGCGGAAATCCACCTCGGCGATCGCCGTCGCGATCGAGATGGCGGTCACATTCGGAATCCGCGTCTCGATCCAGCTGCGAACGCTGTCCGGGTTTGCGCCCTTTCGCACCCGGACCATGAAGAGCGATGCGCGGTCGGTGCGATCCGGATTCATCGCCTCCAGTGTCTCGCGCTTCACGACTGCTCCAGCCTGCTCGGCAGCCCCGTAAAGGAACTTGACCCGCCCCGCGAGGACGAGTCTTCTCTGCCCCGAATACGTTCGTGTCTGTGGATCGTATCCCGTCGCGACCGTCAGAGTGTCTCCAAGCCGCGCTCCGAGCTTGGCCAATAGATAGTCGTTCGCGCCAATCGCGTCACTCGAAACGACATCTCGACCGGAAAGGAGCTCGTAGTCACCCTGCACCGTAGGATTGATTCCTATTATGGACGCGCTGACATCGCGATCGCGCGCCGAGATGTGAATGGATCCGCCGAGTACGGGACTGATCTCACGCACGTCGGGATTGCTCCGGAGAGTCGCGATGATCGCGCTCACGCCGGGAATCGTCGCATCGGTGTCGAATGGCAGAGTTCCCTTCGGCGCCAGCCGGATGTCGTACCCCCGCGAGACAAGCAGCTCTCGGAATGACTCACGCATTCCTGTCGCGAGCATGACCATGTCGAGTAGCATCGCCGCCGCGATCGCGACGCCCAACACTGCCAGCATGGTGCGGCCGCGGTGACGGATGAGCGATGCCTGCGCGAGCGTCGCCCTCACTCAGCGCCCGAACAACGCCAGAGGCGCGGTGCGCACCAGTCGAAGCGACGCCAGGAGCCCGGCGCCGACGCCGAGCACCAGGGAGAGTCCAACGGCGAGCGCCACGATCGGCGGCGTGATGACGGAGAAATGGAGCGGCGTGCGATAGAGCGCCTGGTAGTGCCAGTTGATGAACAAGGACGCCGCCCAGGCGATCACAACGCCGAGCAAGCTGCCGAGCACGGCGACGAGCGCGGCCTCGATGACGATGGACTGCACGACCGAGGATCGCGAGATCCCCATCAGACGCAGCGCTGCGATGTCTCGACGCCGCTCGTCGACTTTGAGCACCATGATGCAAAGCAGGAAGACCGAGCTCGCGACAATGGTGATCACGCCGATGGCGCGGTGGAACCTGCTCACGACCTGGAAGGTGCGCGAAGTTTCGACCGCAATGTCCCGCGAGCGATACGCCCTGAATCCGAACGCGACATGATTGAGACGCGCGAGTGTGCTGTCGATGTCGGTCGCCGATCTCGTGCCGATCGCGAAGCGGTCAACCCGATCCCCGTATCCGGAGAGGCGCTGGATCTGGTCGAGGTGCATCCGCGCCACGAAATCGCCGCGCGCAACCTCGGATGGATCTGCGCCGCGCCTCACGATCGCGCCGACGATCGCGGTTTCCGCGGAATCGGCGGCTGCGCCGGCGCGCGACGAAATCGTGACTCGATCGCCTACGTGAAGGTGAGCCTTCGATGCGAACGCTTCGTCGACTGCGATTGTTCGGGGTTGGATCTGGAGCGGCGCGGACGCCTGTAAAAGCAGCGCGAAGGGAAGAAGGGCGAGGAGCACCTTCGAAAGCTAGCCGCGCCTCCGCCCACTGTCTGCCAGCGGCGCGATGAGAACGTTCGCCGCGAGCGCCGGCCCAATCGACAATTCCTGCCTGCCGAGCGTCAGTGTCATCGGCCCGTCGTAGGGCGCGCGCGCTTTCACCGTCAGCTTCTTTCCGGGCAGGATAGAAAGCTCCGCGAGATACCTGAGCATGGCGGGATCCTCGTCCGAGACTCTGACCACTACGCCGCTCGTGCCGATGGGAAGCTGCGCGAGCGATGTGTACTCGGTCTCGTCGACCGACCCATCGCGCGTGGGTATCGGCGCGCCGTGCGGATCGACTTCCGGTTCCCCGATCGTCGCTGCCATCCTGTCCACCAGCTCGTCAGAGGCGGCGTGCTCCAGACGCTCCGCTTCGTCGTGCACGCGATCCCACGGATAGCCGAGCGCTTCCGACAGATACGACTCGATGACGCGATGACGGCGGAGTGTCCGCAGCGCCGCGCGCCGGCCACTCTCGGTGAGTCGCACGCCGTGATATCGCTCGTACGCGAGCAGTCCCTGATCGGCCAGACGCCGCACCATCCCGCTCACCGATGCCGGCGCGATCGCGAGGCGCTGCGCGATCTCATTCGTGGCGGCCGCGCCCGATCCTCTCCCGATCGCGTAGATGGCCTTCAAATAGTCCTCGGCCGGGGCGGTCAGCGTTTCCGACACTTCGGCTTCGTCGCGGGCGGCGCTCATGAGCCCGAAATCGGACGCGGTACGGGTGCTGCCGGTGTTGGTTTCCCGCGCACGAGAAGGACGGGCAGCATTGAGATGTGCCGCACTTCATTCGCGACGCTTCCACGCAGCACGTCGGAGAGTCCCCGATGTCCGTGCGTCGCCATCGCAATCAGGTCGCACTTCTCACGTTGCGCGCAATCCGAGATCTCCTTTGCCGGATCCCCGCCCGCGAGAATCGCCTCGGCCTCGAAACCTTCCTGCTCCAGAGAGTCGGCAATCGCCTCGATGTACTCGCGGTCGCTCTTCATCTCTTCCGATTCGCGGAGATCCAGCTGCTTGATGTTGCGCGCGGCAAATCCGTCGGCGACGTGGATCAGCACGATGGATGCGCTGTCGCAAGCGCGCGCCAGCTTTCTAATGTGATCGAGGACCACCTGGTCGTAAGCTGAGTGCTCTACGGGCACGAGTATGCGCTGGTACATCAGCTCACCGATCCGTGAAATAATTGGAACAGCAGCCAAATGTTGAGACTCGCGATGGTGAACGCAACAGCGTATGCGAGCACCTTGAGCCAGGTGGGGTTCACCAGCTCGCCCATCTTGAGCTTGTCCGAGGTGAAGGCGACCAGTGGGAACACCGCGAACGAGAGCTGCATGCTGAGAATCACCTGGCTGAACACCAGCAGCTTGGCAGTCCCGCTCTCGCCGAATATGATTGCGACGATGATTGCGGGAACGATCGCGACGGCGCGCGTGATCAGCCGCCTCAGCCATGGCCGGAGCCGGATGTTGAGGAATCCTTCCATCACGATCTGCCCGGCCAGTGTTCCGGTCAGCGTCGAGTTCTGCCCCGATGCGAGAAGCGCCAGCGCGAAAACCACGCTCGCTCCACCGCCAAGGAGGGGCGTCAGGAGCTTGAACGCGTCCTGAATCTCCGCGACTTCGGTGTGTCCGCTGGTGTGAAAGGTCGCCGCGGCGATGATGAGAATCGCGGCGTTAATGAACAGCGCAAACGTCAGCGCGATCGTTGAGTCAATGAAGGCGAAATGAACCGCCTCGCGCTTCCCGGCGAGCGTCTCTTCGTATTGGCGGGTCTGAACAATGGATGAGTGCAGGTAAAGATTGTGCGGCATCACCGTGGCGCCCAGAATGCCGACAGCGATGTAGAGCATCGATGGGTCGCTGATGATCTGACCCGAGGGAATGAATCCCCGCAGAACCGCGCCGATCGGCGGCTGCGAGAGGATTATCTCGAATAGAAAGCACGCCCCGACGGTCGCAATGAGCGCGATGACCAGCGCCTCGAGCAAACGGAATCCCTTGTTCTGCAGGTATAGAACTATCAGGACGTCCGCGGCGGTGATGATGATTCCGATCGCCATCGGAATGTGGAACAGCAGATTGAGGGCGATTGCCGATCCTATCACTTCAGCCAGGTCGCACGCGGCGATGGCAATCTCGCACCCGATCCAGAGCAGGATTCCGACGGGCTTCGAGTAGTTGTCGCGACAGGCCTGCGCGAGATCGCGCCCAGTGACGATGCCGAGCTTCGATGCGAGTCCCTGCAGCAGGATCGCCATCAGGTTGGAAGCGAGAATGACGCTGAGGAGCGTGTACCCGAACTTTGATCCGCCGGCGAGGTCGGTCGCCCAGTTGCCTGGGTCCATGTAGCCGACGGCCACGAGATAACCCGGCCCCGCGAACGCCGCGATCTTCCGCCACCATCCGGCGCCGCTGACGGGAATCGAGCGATATACCTCGACGAGGGACGGAGTGGCCCGGGCGCGCCGCCATCCCGGCGGTGGAGAAACTGCCCCTGGCGCGACGTCCGGGTTGAGCTCGCTTGCCTTTCGCTTGAGGTCGATCTGTGTGGCCATGACGCTCAGTTTATGAGGAACTACGAAATAAGTTAGTGCGCCCTAACTTTTTTCGCAACTGTCATTCGCACGCCGGTTAGGGGGGATTCGCCCGTCGTTTGTGGCCGTTCACAACCCGCACGACGGCAACCGGGTCCGTCGGTCGTAACTTCACCGGGAGATCCAGTGCGGATCACTTACGTACGAACGAGATCACAATACCAATGATTTCCTGGCCTTATGCGCATCTCCTCATCAATCACTTTCCGGTGGTGCTCAGCGTTTCCGCGCTCGCGATCGCGATCCTGGCGCTCATCCTCGGTCACCGCGCGTTGTGGCAGACCGCGATGGGCGCGCTGACCGTCGCGGGACTCTTCATTTTCCCGGTCCATTTCAGTGGCGACCGGGCCGATCAGGCGCTCAAGGATCCGTGGTTCATCAAGCCGGGGACGATCGAGGCGCACGATGCCGCTGCAACCTGGGCCCTGTGGGCGATTCTCCTCGTCGGCGTCTTCGCCGCGTATTGTCTATGGCGATCGCTCAAGCGGCCCACCGAGCTGCTGCCAGGATGGATGAAGGCGGGGATTGTAGTCGGTGGCCTGCTTGCGACGAGCACCGTTGCCCGCACCGCTTATCTGGGCGGGAAGATCATCCATGAAGCCCCGGTGCTGGAGCTCAAGCAGCCCCCGCCCGGCCTTCCCCCGGGAATCGCCGCCGAGCCAAACGGTCCCGAGGCGCACTGACGAAGCGCGGTGCGGCTTAGTCTAGCAACGCCAGTAGCTGCGCCAGAATCCGCTCGGTCATGCCCCAGATCACCTGACCCTGGTGATGAAACGCGCGCCGATTCATTTGGACCCCGCGCGCCAGCACGGTCGTGTCCCGCCACGAATCACCCTGGCGCAGCGACTCGAGCGGAACCCAGAACGCCATCGCGACCTCGTCGCTCAGCAAGAGCTCCTGCAGCCGCTTGAGCAGCACGACGTACGGCCGGACGATGATCGCCGGGAGCCGGATTGTCGTCGGACGCAGATCGTCCAGCATCCCGATCACCGTTCCGTCGTGGTCGAGATCGAGTCCCGTCTCTTCGCGCGTCTCCCTGATCGCGGTGTTGGCGAGATTCACATCGCCCGTCTCCTCGCGTCCGCCCGGAAACGCGACCTGACCGCTCCACGGATCTGCCGGATAGTCCGCGCGTCTGATAAAAAGGAGCTCCGGCGCTCCAGATTCTCCGGCGCGGAAGATCAGCGCCACCGCCGCTCTTCGGACGCCTTCCTCGCTCTCCGCGCGAACGGCTTTGTGCGACTCGAGCGCTGAATGCAGTTTCACGATGTCGGGATGCGCGAGAAGCTTCGTCACGCCATCGTCCGCATCCACCGCATCCCCGCTATCGGTGCTCACGTCATCCCGATGTCGCGTTACGGACGAAGAACTTCACCGTCTCTTGCACGACCTTTTCCAGAACGGGCGGAACCTCATTGAGCGGATGAGTCGCGCCGAAAGCATGGTTCGCGTCCTTTATCAGGCGCAACGTGCTCACGCCCGGCGACAGCTCATGAAGACGCTCCGCTTCCGAGCTTTGCACCGTCTCATCACCTGTTCCGTGTATGATGAGCCACGGCGCCTTTACCTTCTTCGCCGCAGCCGCGATGTCGAGCTTCGTCGCTCCGTGCAGCTCCACATCCTCGAGCAGGTCGGTATCGATCCGCATCACCTGTCCCGTGCGCGAGTTGGTCACCTCGGCGTATCCTTTCTTGCGCCAGGTCATCGCCTCCTCGGGCGTCCACCAGTTCGTGCGTCCGATCGACGCCCACGTCACCAGTGAATTCACCTCCGACGCGTGACCAGCCGTGTAGATGATCGCCATCCCGCCGCCGCGCGAATGGCCAAACAGCCCGAACTTTTCATCTATGATCTTCATGCGCCGCGCGTAGTCGTAGACATTCTCGATGTCGTCCTGTTCCCTCGAGAATGTGTTTCCCGCAAACGCATCCGGCTGAGTGAACGACTCACGGTCGGGGCCGATGCCGCTCCCGGAAAAATCAAACGTGATGGCATTCAACCGTGCCTCGGCCAGCGATCGACCCAGGTAAGGGAAGAACCCCCAGTGCGCGAATCCCTTGAATCCATGACAGACGATTACCGATCCCACCGCCGTCTCCGCCGGCCGATACACCTCGCCGCGAATGAAGAGACCGTCAGTGCACGGAATCGTGAACGGCTCCGGAGTCTTCACATCGACCGCGGTCATCCTTCGATCTCGCCGTTGATGTCGCCCCAACCCAGGAATCCACGCGACATCGACGCGACGTTGTCGTATCCCATCTGCTTCATCGTCAGCGCCGCGAGCGCCGAGCGGTTTCCGCGGGCGCAGTAGATCACGACGCGTTTATCGCGGTCGATCAGCGCTTCGACCTTGGTTTCAAGATTTCCGCGCGGGAGATGCACCGCGTGCGGAAGCCTGCCAAGGTTCCACTCATTGGGCTCTCTCACATCGAGATAGACCACACTCTCGCCGCGCGCCTGCATCTCGCGCACCTGCTCGGGCGTCACTTCCTCGATCTGCCTCTTTGCTTCCTCGACGAGATCCTCTCCGGTCTTGTGCGACAATCGTGCGATCTCCTCAGGAGGTGTAGGACGTCACTGTCAGCGAGCGCTCCGCGGTGTCCACGCGCGCCATCGCGCCCAGCGGAATCGTCCACTGTTCGGCGATGTGGCCACTCGGAATTCCGGCGAGACATGGAATGCCGAGCGAGTGGGCGATCTCACCGAGCACCTGATCGAGCGAGCGGGCACCGGCTTCTGCACCGCCGGCATCCTCGGGACACTTGGTGCAGTCGCCGAATACTATCGCCTTGCATGCATTGAACGCTCCACTGAGCGACAGCTGCTGGAGCATCCTGTCCAGTCGGTACACCGGTTCATTGACGTCTTCGAGGATGAGGATTCCGTCGGTGAGATCCGGCATGTACGGCGTTCCGCACAGCGAAGAGAGCACCGAGAGATTTCCCCCAACCAGCCGCCCTTCGGCCGATCCGCAATTGATCTCGCGCGCATTCGGCGCTACGCCGCACGAATCGGTCTGCTGCATCACCGCGCGCTCGAGCGAGTCGCGCGAAAAATCGGTGAGAGCTTCTCGCGCGGTGGGTCCATGAAAAGTGACGAGTCTGCACTTCCGTTGGACAGCGGTATGAAAGGCGGTGACGTCCGAGTAGCCGAGGATGACCTTCGGTATTCGAGTCAGCGCGTCATAGTCGATGCCCGCGAGGAGTCGCATCATTCCGTATCCGCCGCGCAGGCACCAGATCGCTTCGATCTTCGGATCGCGGAGTGCGCGATTGATGTCGATGAGTCGATCGCCGTCGCGCCCCGCGAGATATCCAGTGCGATCAGCTGCGTGTGTTCCGACGACAGGCTCCCACCCGAGCGTGCGCGCGTTTTCCTGCGCTCGCGGGAGCTCTTCCGGTTTTTGCAGTGGACCAGCTGGAGAGATGAGCGCGACTTGCGCGCCGGATTTGAGGGGCGCGGGCGCGCGAAAGTGCTTCACAGCCACTGAGCGTCTGTTTTGTGGCTCGAATTACGCAGTGAGTCGGTCGCTTGCATGTGCGTAATATGGCATGTGCATTGCTTTTTTTCGCGCCTGGCAACAACCAACTCTGGAGGGTAGCAGAATGGCCGGTACAGAAGGCGAATTCGGAGCTAAAGGCGGTGGCGGTCAGGGAGGCGGCGGTGGTTCTCCCGGCGGCGGCGGCGGCGGTGGTAAACCCGGAGGTGGTGGTGGCCAGGGTGGAGGAGGCGGCAAGCCAGGCGGCGGTGGTGGTGGACAAGGAGGCGGCGGCAAGCCAGGCGGCGGCGGTGGTGGACAAGGCGGCGGCAAGCCAGGCGGCGGTGGTGGACAGGGCGGCGGCGGTGGC
>Ga0070679_100003379_pt1 | contig 14625 bp, 9 predicted proteins | sample KBSC63BmetaG_FD_65652 | JGI IMG/M metagenome (GOLD analysis project Ga0070679, IMG submission 65652) | Corn rhizosphere microbial communities from Kellogg Biological Station, Michigan, USA - KBS C6-3B metaG | ecosystem: Host-associated > Plants > Roots > Rhizosphere | place: USA: Michigan... | reverse complement strand
TGCGCCGACCCAGCCGACTGGCGCGCGAGCAGCTCCGCCGTTTTCGTCGCGAGCGCCGCATTCTCTGACGAGGGATTCGCGCGTTGAAGGGCGAGCACGCCGAGCAGCGCTTCCGACGTCGCGGTGACAGATCCTCCCAGCAGATGCCCCGCTTCGATCTCGCGCGACATTCTCGCCAGTGCGCGATCGAGAAGGGGCTTCATGCTCGCCAGCTGGGGCAGGGAATCCGCGCTCAGAACCCTGGTTGCTTCTCCCATCGCCCAGACGCTGCGTCCCGCCCAGTACGACATGCTCTTCCTGCTGCTCGGCGCCGTCCGATTGGGCTTTCCGCTCGAGTCTATGAAGTTGAGGAACTCGCCGTCGCCCTGTTCCATCGCCGAGACGAAGCCGAGAAGGCCGACGGCTTCGTCGCGGGCCGACGTGTCAGCGTGCGATTCGTAGTAGCGGAGATACGCGACCGCTGCCCGCGCGGCGTCGTCAACGCTTGCAATCCCTTCGTATCCGTCGCGCTCGGGAGATCCCGTCGGTTTGTAATCGGGCGCGTTCGCGTAGAGTGAGACAACGCGCACCGGACGTCCTCTCACGGTAGCAGGGAGTGCGAGATGCTTCAGATAATCTGGAGTGACGGAGAGCGGTCGTGACGCCGGCGAGGCGGGTGCAGATTCCGCGGTTCGATTGCAGCTAGTCGCAGTGCCTGCGATAACCAGCGTGAACGCAACGCCCAACCATCGCGAGCTTCTCGTTGGCATCACATCGGAAACCAGCCGCGTCCACCCGTCGCTGTCACAGTGGCGGCGCGGTGCGTCCAAATTGAATTTCGGTCCGGAGCGCGTTGACGAGCGCGCTCTTGTTCACACGTGCGCCGCCGACGTTCACATCCCCTGCTCCATAGTAGAGCAAGAGATCTTCCCCGACTTGAACCAATCCCTGCGGGAAAACCACCCGCACGCCGGTTATGAAATTCGCCATGTCCACCTGCGGAATTGGATTCATCTCGATCTCGTACCCGGCCTCGGGCTTGAGCGCAGGCTCCTCCGAAACGTAGAGTACCTTTTCGGGGGTAGCCGGATCGAGCACGCACCAGCCCATCGAGTACACGTTGCCTTTTTCGATCTCTGTGGCGCCGTGAAACGGGAAGAGCCAGCCCAGATCCGTCTCGATCGGTGGCGCGCCCGCTCCAACGCGTGCACTGCGCCAGCTGTCGGGGCGGGGACCTATCAGAGGCACGCCCTGCGCGGGCCAAAGGTCTTCCAGCGCCTTTACCTTGATCAGCTCGATCTTCGGCATCGGCCGATGCAGGATCACGTACGAGCCGTCGATCCTCCGCGGAAAGATCACGCAGTTCTTGTTTTCCCCCGACAAGCGCGGACCATGACGGCGATAGCGCTCCGGCGCCAGCAGATTGTCGGTGGTGATGAGGCAGACGCGCGGGCCGGCGGACGAATATCCGGTATAGGTGATCGCGTAGATCTCGTCTTCTTCGAGGTACGTGATCCGCGCATCCTCGACGCCCAGCTCCTCGTATGTTGCATCGCGCTCGACGGCCGGACGGCTCCAGATCTCGTCGATGTGCTCTCCGTCGGTGGAGAGCGCGAGTCCCAGGGAGGAGCGCTTTTCTTCTGCCTCGAATACGCGAACGAGTAACACCACTTTTCCTGTCGCGCGATCGATTGTCGCGCCCGGATTGAACGCACCGCTCGCGGCTATGAACGGGATCTGCGACGGAGTGACGATGGGGTTGCCGGCAAACCGCTCCAACGCAGGAATCATGAACGCCTCGCGGCGAAAACGTGTCGGATCATCGGCCTTCTCGTGATAGCCACCGCGCGTATAGCCGCGCGAAATGAGCGCGTGGGTTCCTGTAGTATTCGTCAGCGGTCACATCGAGCACCTTTGGAATTTCACGGGCACCACCCTTTCCGGTCCCGAGCCTCTCTGCATCGCGGCGCTTCCTGAAGCTCCGGAACACTTCGGCTGCGGGTTTTTCTGTCCCATCCGACCGCACCAGTCCGAAGCTTCGCTCGCGCACCGCCGTCGCGAATGGAGCGCGATGATACAGTCGCGGATCGTAGTCGGCGTAGCACCATGCATAGGCCCCGCCTGCTCCCGTTTTCGTCAGACCATCGAGAACCTCACCATAGTATGCAGCCTGTTCATCCTCCGTCGCGAGATACTGAGGGGTTGGGGTGCCGAGGAAGTCGTCGGTGATCGTATGGCCCGGGCTACCGGGAGAGGCGGTGCAGACCCCGAACTCCTGCATGATCGCCGGCTTTCCTCGCCCCGACAGCGCCGCGGTGAGCGCGCAGGCGAAGGGCACCAGCTCGGGATCGAGGAACGATCGCGCCTGGTCCGAATACAGCGGATACGCGTGCATCACATCTTCGTCCACGACCGACGCAAGGTCGTCGATGCGCATGTTGTTATTCGTCGTCAGCGACGGCAGGTGCGCGCCTATTCTGACCGGAATTCCGGGGGCGGCCCGGCGAATCGCTCCCGTCAGGGCAGCCGCCCACCGCGTTGCCATTTCGCGTGAGCTCGGCGCTTGGGCGTCGTCGATCTCGTTGGCGAGGTCGAACGCGCGGATCGCTCCCGTTCCCCCAAGCGCACTCGCGCAGCTCTCGGCGAACACCACCTGGGATTGAAGGATTGCCGGATCGGCGAACAGATCTCGTGGCTTTCCCCGGGCGTCGAGCATCCAGTTGGGCCACCAGATGAGGCCACTCATGTTGATGACGACCAGCGTCGGCACTATGGAGAGACCTGCATCGGCCGCGATCTGCACGACCTCGACGAGCCGCGCAATCATCGTTGCGTCGACGGTGAGAGCCAGCGGGATGAAATCCTGCGCCAGCGCGAAAATCCTCACCACATCGAATCCGATGCTGGCGATATGGGCCATCTCTTCGCGGATCTCGCCTGGGTCGAACTCCCGCCAGGTGTACATCGCGCTGCGGCGCGGCCAGTAGTTGACGCCAAGCTCGAACGTCACTGCCTCAAGGATCCCACCCTAGGCGAGTCCTGCCAGAATCTCCTGTAGCGAGAGATCCGCGACGGCGGTGACATCATCGGCGGCTCCGTAGTAGATGCGCACGAGATCACCTTCTGTCAACGCTCCGCAGGTGAACACGACGCTGCCGAAGAAACCTTCCTTCTCGTAGGGAGCTTCGGGACGGAGTATCGGCTCGCGCGATCGCGCGATGACCTTCGATGGATCGTAGAGATCGAGAAGCAACGCGCCGAGTGCGTACGTAGGAGGATTTCGGCCCACGCCGTGGTAGATCGCGAGCCAGCAGTCACGTCTATCGACGTGCACGCGGAAGGGAACCGCGCCGCCCCCGACCTTCACATCGTCCCACATTCCGTCACGCGCTGATGCAACGAGACGGTGATTGCCCCACGCGAACATGTCGGGCGACGACGCCGTCCAGATCGCTGACTGTCCGAGACCCTCCGGCATCGGCCGGTGCAGCGCCATGTACTTTCCATCGATCTTCTGCGGGAAGATCGTGACGTCACGGTTCGGGGGTGGGAACATGATTCCGTGGCGCTGGTAGGTCTTGAAGTCCTTCGTCGATGCAAGCCCGGTCGCAATCCCATGTTCGGAGACGGCCGTGTAGTTGATCCAGTACGTACCGTCGAGCAGCGTGATGCGCGGGTCCTCGATGCCGAACGATTCGTAGCGGCTGTCGGGACCGAGCGCGGGGAGTCCGTCGACCTCGAAATGGATGCCGTCTTCAGAGCGAGCGATGCGAAGGTGTGACATCGACGTGAGCCACGTACGACCGTTGGCGACGACGAGCCTCGGGTCGCTGACATCCGGCCCCTTCGCATCGACCTGCCAGTGCTTGATCTCCATCCGCCGGGTCTCGGCGTTGTAGATCGGCGCGGCAGCGATGCTGGGCGAGACCTTTCTCGGCGCTTCGGACACGCGAAGGAGCAGGATCACTTCATCCTGGAAGCGGATGACGCCGGGATTGAACACACCTATCACCTCGAGATCCGGCCGCGAGGGCAGCACCATCGCCGGGGTCACTATCGGATTTTCCGGTGCCCGAATAGCCGTCATGCCGAAGCTCCGTTGAGCGCCAAACCAACCCTTCGCAGTAGAGGCTGCATGGTCAGGCCCTGAACGAGGATCGAGAGCAGAACCACTCCGAAGGTAAGCGTAATGAGGAGATCACGGTTGGGAAAATCGAATGGGAGCGCGAGGGCGAGCACCATCGAGAGGGCACCTCGGAGACCGCCCCACGTCATCACTGAGAGCCAGCTCGAGGGAATCCGCTCTTTCGTTCTGTTCAGGAGGCCGCCGACTCCGAAGACAACGAGCGCTCGCGCGACCACGACGACAACAAAAGCGAGAATGATCTCGGGCCACGCCGCAAGTAGCGCGGAGGTAGACACCTCGAATCCGATCAACAGAAAGACGACCGAATTCAGAGCGAACGCGATGTACTCCCAAAAAGCATCGAGGGCGAGCCGGGTTTTGCGCGACATGCTCTCGTTCCACGCATAGGTGCCGCAATGCATTCCCGCGATCACCGTCGCGATCACGCCCGAAACTCCGATCTGCTCCGCCAGCGCAAAGGTTCCGTAGGCCGTGATGACGGTGATGGTGATTTCGATCACGGCGTCGTCAATACGCGAGATGAGCTTCGACGCAACGGCCCCCGCAGCAAAGCCGAGAACTCCGCCACCGCCTACAATCAGAATAAATCGAAGAACCAGCTGTCCCATCCCGGTGCTCTCTCCGGTGACTGCGCTGAGAAGGAGTGTCAGCAGGACGATTGATGTGCCGTCGTTCAACAGGCTCTCACCCTCGACTAGCGTCGCGAGACGAACGGGCACGTGGAGCTCCTTGAAGATTGCGACTACGGCAATCGGATCCGTCGCGGCAATGAGCGCGCCGAAGACGAGCCCCTGCTGGAGTGTAAATCCCGTATGGGACGATAGTCCCGATATGGCCAGCGCCGTTCCCGTTCCGGCGAGAAAAATTGCGGCAATCACCCCCGGAATAGCGAGAGCTGAAATGGCCATCTTGTTCTTGAGGAAAATGCCGACATCCAGGTTGAATGCCGCTTCGAAGAGAAGGCCAGGCAGAATGACAGCGAACAGCAGGTCACGCGTAAGTCGCGGAGGATTGACCGCTCCCAGCGCGCCGATGCCCATGCCCGCGATCACGAGGATCGCGGTATAAGGGATTTTCAACTTGCGTGCGGTAATCGCTGCGGCCGTCGCGACTGAGAAGAGAATTACCAGCGTTGTCTCAATCGTCATGGCCAGCTCAATAAGCCTGATCCCACTCGGCCGACAGTCGAATGGCGGCATCGATGATGCCGACCATGCTATAGGTCTGCACGAAATTGCCCCACAGCTCACCGGTCTTCGTATCGATGTCCTCCGCGAGAAGTCCGTGAGGATTGCGGCGCGCCAGCACTTTCTCGAATAGGGCTCGCGCTTCGTCGCGGCGCCCGAGCGCGGCCAGAGCGTTGATGTACCAGAAGGTGCAAACAAGGAACGCGTTCTCCGGCGTTCCGAAGTCGTCCTTCTCGGTGTATCGATAGATGAAGTCGCCGCGTTTTAGATCGCGCTCGATGGCGGCTACCGTTCCGGCGAAGCGAGGATCGTCGGCGGCGAGAAATCCGACCTCGTGCAGACGCAACAGGCTCGCATCGAGCGTGTCGCCTTCCATCGTTCCCGCGAAGGCGCCGAGTTTGGCGTTCCATGAGCGTTTGCAGATCACCGCATGCATTCGATCGGCGTGGCCGCGCCAGTACTTCGCGCGATCCTTCAGGCCGAGGTGCGATGCAATGCGCGCAAGGCGATCGCACCCGGCCCAGCACATCACGCTCGAGAAAGTGTGGACGCGCTTCTTGCCGCGAAGCTCCCATATCCCGGCATCGGGTTGATCGAACAGCTTCGCGGCCTGCTCGCCGAGTGCTTCGAGGCGCGGGTACAGCGTCTCATCACCCTGTCTTACCAGCCTTCGATCAAAGAAGACGTGCGGCGCCGCCAGGATCGCCGAGCCGTAGACATCGTGCTGCACCTGGCTCTGCGCCTGATTGCCGACGCGGACCGGCCCCATGCCACGATACCCCGAAAGGCATTTCGCCTCGTGCTCATCCACGACCGAGCGGCCGTTGATCCCGTAGAGCGGGCGGAGCACTCCGTTCTCGGCGCTTGCGACGATGTCGAGGATGAACGACAGATAGCGCTCCATTGTCCGCGTCGCGCCGAGTCGATTGAGCGCGTTGACGACGAAGTACGCATCCCGGATCCAGCAATACCGGTAGTCCCAGTTCCGGGACGTATTCGGTGCCTCGGGAACCGAGGTCGTCACCGCGGCGATGATCGCGCCCGTGTCTTCGAAGACGTTCAGCTGCAGTGTGATCGCCGCCCTGATAACCTCATCCTGCCACTCGAACGGAATCGCCAGCATGCGCACCCATTCGCGCCAGTGCCACGAGGTCTCCTCGATGAAATGACGCGCGACCTCGGACGGCGCGCCGCTCACCGTTTCGTCGGGGCCAAGCAGCAAGGTGATCGCATCCTCGAGATGGAACGGGTTTTCCTCCAGAACCGCCGTGGTAGACGCATCGGTGGTCAAGCGCAGGACGACATCGCCACCGTAATAGCGGATGTGATTGCTTCCCACCGTTGTCCGCGGCCTCTCGCATCCGTATTCGCAGGCAGGCCTCAGCCTGATCCTGATGCGCGGGCTTCCAGAGATGCGACGTACCTGGCGCACGATCATCATCGGACAGAAAATTCGTCCGTACTGCCGGAAACGGGGCGCGAAGTCGGTGATTTCGATAGCGCCGCCATCGGCGTCGTAGGCGCGGGTCACCAGGATCGGCGTGTTGATCTGGTACTCTTGCTCCGTTCGGACCGAGTTGAGGAGGTCGATGGCGTAGAGACCGACCTCATCGTCCCGATTCTTGTCGCTGCGTAGAAGCGCACAGAACGCCGGATCGCCATCGAAGCGCGGGAAGCAGCCCCACTTGATCTCTCCTGCCGGGTCGATGAGGGCCGCGATCGTGCCATTTCCAATCAAGCCCAGATTGAGCGACGACCCACTTGGCGCGTCAGGCACTCGCTTGCGCGCGCCCATCATGTCTCTCGTCGTTCGAGCCACGAACGGACCGCGCGGACGTTCGGCAGGCGCCACCGGGCGGCAGTTGGACCGCCACCAACCTTGATCGAGTGGCCATCGAGCGAGTTCACCACGGCGAATCCATGCTCGTCCGTGACGTCGTCGCCCACAAATACGGGAGTGCGCCCCTTGAACGGCGCCTCAAGCATGAATTCGCGCACCGCGTCGCCTTTGTCTTTCCCGCTGGGTTTGAGCTCCACGACGCGCTTGCCCGACTGCAGGGTGTATTCGTCTCCCATCACCACGGCAACGGCTCGCATCGTTCGATGCGCATAAGATGCCAGTTTCGGAGCCGACCTGTAATGGAGGGCAAGCGACAATCCTTTGTCCTCGAGAAGCAGATCGGGATGCGTGGTGATGGCCTGGGCGATGCGCGCGCGGGCGAAGTCCAGCTTTTCCGACGCGAGATGGTGTCGGGTAATCTTTCCGGTACCACCGCGCCGCTCGAGGCCGTGCTGGCCCGCGACGGGCAGGCTCACATCGCCAAAGATGGAATCGACGTCGCAGATCGCCCGCCCGCTGATCAGCGCAAGTGCCCCGCCCGTCGCCTCGTACAGCTGTCGGATGAGGGGCTGGAGCTCGCGCTCGAGAACAATCTCAGTCGGTGATGGCGCGATGTCGACCAGCGTGCCATCGATGTCGAAGAAATAGGCCCACGAGACGAGCGGAGCCGGGACCTGAGCCGGTCTCCTACGAGCTCGCGGAGGCCGCTCAGCGGAAACTTTCACGCGCGGTATCGGGCGTTGGCTGCGAAGGAATCGCCGTACTGTCAGTAACGCGTGTCAACCGGCTCGCGACGAGGGGACGGCCCAGAATCTTGCGTCGTCGCCGCATCGTTGCGGCATCGAGAAGCATGCGACCCGCCCAGCGATATACGTTGAATTCTTTTATCAACCCGCGCATCAGCTGCATACGCGTGCGCTGCGTCCGCAGAGGCATCGTGAGTGCGATGTTGAGGGCCGTCGCGCACTGATCGGAGTCGTAGGGATTCACGATCAGAGCCTCCGGCAGCTCCCGCGCTGCGCCAGTGAACTGACTCAGCACCAGCACCCCGCGCTCGTCGTCGCGCGAGGCCACGAATTCCTTGGCGACGAGATTCATTCCGTCGTGAAGGCTGCTGACGAAGCACACATCGCTTCCCCGGTAGTAGTGCCATACTTCCTGCGGCTCGTGGTGCCTGGCCTGGAGGATGATCGCCGGATATCTCCCCGCCGCGAACCTCTCGTTTATCCGCTCGGCCATCGCGTGCACCCGATCCTCGTAATTCTGGTACTGCTCGATCCTCTGCCTCGTCGGTGCCGCGATCTGAATGAAGGTGAATTTCCCGATCCATTCGGGGTGCAGCTCCAGCAGGCGCTCCACGGCGTGAAATCGCTCTTCGAGCCCCTTCGTGTAATCGAGCCGGTCTACCCCGAGTCCGATTGCGTGATCCGGCGGCAAGCCGTGGCGCTGGCGAACCACCGCACGCGATTCTTCGATTGGCATCGCGACGAGCGCCTCGGCCGGTGGCCACTGGACGGAGATCGGATACCGCTTGATCGCTGTCGTTTGGCCTTTATAGGTGACGCTGAACGTCTCGCGATCTACGCGCGCCTCGAGCTGCCTGTCGACGGTGTCGACGAAATTGTTGCAGTGAAACTGGGTGTGGAATCCGAGGATGCTGCTGCCGAGCAGTCCATCGAGTAATTCCTGTCGCCAGGGACAAATGGCAAATGCTTCCGGGTTCGGCCACGGGATGTGCCAGAAGGTGATGATCGTCGCCGCCGGAAGCCGCTCGCGAACCATGCGCGGCACCAGCGCGAGATGATAATCCTGCACCAGCACTATCGGATCCGAGGACTTCGCCTCTTCCACCACCGCGTCCGCGAACTTTCGATTGACGCGCTCGTACTCGGTCCAGTCCGACGTCCGGAAAATCGGGCGGACGTGCGCGATGTGGCAGAGCGGCCACAGACCCTCGTTTGCAAAGCCGTAGTAGTATCCCTCTTCCTCCTGCTGTGTGAGCCATACACGGCGAAGCTGGTACGAGGGATCTTCGACCGGAATCTGGATGCGATCGTGCCGGTCCACGACCTCGCGATCGGCTGAACCGCTGCCGTGCGCGATCCACGTGCCCGAGCACGCGCGCATGATGGGCTCGACCGCGGTGACCAGCCCGCTCGCCGGACGCTGGATGATGACGGATCCGTTCTCGCGGACGTGGATGTACGGCTCGCGATTGGAGACGACGATCACATCCTGACCGCGGAGCTCGCGATCGAGAATGCCGCGCAGTGTCTCGGGCGTCCACGCGAGCTGTTCCTCGTCCCTCAGCCGGTGCTCGGCCTCAATGTCCCGTATGAGCGTGCGAAGGTCGTCGGCGATCGGCCTCAGCTCACCTTCGTCAGATCCATGAGCCGGTCTCAACAAGCCTTCGCCGCGCATCAGCGCCTGTATTCCATGCACCCATCCACGCCAGCTGAGCTGAGCAACGGCGACCGTTATCAGTGAGACCACCACGGCCAACGCGACGAAAAAGTAGAAGAGATACTGCTTCGTCTCCTTCGAGCGGCGCTGGACGAAGCTCATGTCCTGCACCATTACGATTGAGCCGATTGTATCGCCGAGTGGAGCAACCGGCTTCACCGAGATGAGGAGTGGCCCCTGCGCCTCGGTCAGCAGCTGGCCCGTGGGCTTGGAAAACGTGGCGAGATTTCCGCAGTTGATCTCGTGCGGCAGGCTTGGCGTCGCGATCGGCTTTGCCACTGGGGTTGCGCAGAATCCCATCGCGAACAACCGCTCGTCCTGCGTTATCTTGGCGAAGAATCGCAGAATTCCCGATGTATCGTTCGAGACGGCGAGACCATAGAGCGGCTCATCAACTGCGTTCGCAACCAGATTCGACCGCAGGTTCAGATCCTTCACGAACCACTGAACGGTCAGCTTGTCCACCAGCGGCATCACCATATAGGCAAGCGCGGTGAGGACGAGCACGAGCGGGACAACGAAGCGGAGGGATAACCTCAATACTGTAGCCCGGGCATAATTCGTAGTTTAGTCCCGGTACCCGTGCTTGTGAACCCGAGGATCCGTGCTGGTATTGACGGAGACACCAATCGCACCGTACGCTCTCTGAGCCCGAACGCGAGCCATTTCTAAATGGGACTGAGTCCGACTGTTCGATCGATCGCTCTTATCGCCTCAGCGTTTTTGAGCGCGCGTCCTTTGCTTGCCCAGAATCGAACGGTCGCCCCGATCCTCGGTTTTCCTGAAGCCGGCATCGACGATCCCGCCGCGTATCAGGGATACCAGACTCGATTCTTCCGCGACACCAAGGGCAACGTCGTCCAGATCTACCTCGATGCGCGAAGTGGGCGCGTCGTCAATCTCCTCGCGAACGCCGTCGACGAGAGCGTCGGTTTCACCGTCCGTGATCCGGCGGGCAAACCGCTGCGCCTCGAGTGGGGATCGCCGAGCGCGGTGATCTCGCAGGACGGCGCGCGTCGCACGATCGAGTATCAGCTGGTCGCGAATGCCCCGCAGATCGTGGTCGGCTGGATACTCCTCGGCTCCATGCGCGTCGAGCGCGACCTCGGATACTCGGGGCGCGGACTCGGGGCATACGAGTGGCCGACGTTTCACGTCCGCGAGGCCGAGGATCTCATCTCGAATCTGGATCGTCTCGACGCCGCCGAGAGACAGCGCGAGCTCGGAATGCTCAACGCGAGCTACGTGACGGACCTTCGCGCGCGGCTGGTGCCCGACATCATCACCACTGGAGTGCGCGCGTCGCGTGGTGTGACGATCACTCAGCCGACGCTGGACGGAAGGACGAATCTTCAACTCGATCTGAGCGCCGACCCGCGCGACGGGGCGATTCTCGTGACGCTGCCCACGGTTTCGCTGACCGCCGTCGGGAATCGTCCGATCCGATTCACCGTTCGGATCACGACCGACGGCCCGGCACTGACGCCGCTGTCGCGCGATCAGATATTCAATCCGGCGTTTCTGAAATTCCTCGCCGACGCGCGAGTCGCTTCTGACCGCGCCGCCGCCAGCAGCGGCGCAAAGAGCGCGGGCGCGCAGGCGACGATTTCCCGCGCCCGACAGCTCGAGCGCGATGTACGCGGCACCGAGCTCCTCAGCTCGAGGGAAAAGCTGATGGCCGGTCTGCCGAACTACGCGACCTACTTCGGGCGCGACATGATGATGACATCGCTCATGATGCAGCCGGTCTGGACCGACGCGATGTCGGAATTCGTAATCGCCAGCGCGCTGCGCAAGCTTGGCCCTGCCGGTGACGTCAGCCACGAAGAGGCGCTCGGCGGCCAGGCGATTCGTGAGAATGCGGCCGAATACAACGCGCACATGGCGGAGTATCTCAGATTGTCGCGACGGGGAAGTCGGGCCGCCGCCGACACCGCGCTGGCGAACGCGCGCGCGCAGCTGACGGACCTGCAGCGGGTGCGCGAGAACTACCACATGCGCGACGACGAATTTCAGCTGCCCGTCGTCGCGGCGCGCTATCTCACCAATCCGGCGGTATCGACCGCACGCAAGCGAGCGTTCCTCCTCGACGCCTCGGACGGTGGCGTGACGCGCCTGTCGCGACTGATGCGCGAGCTCGGTCTGGTTGCGCTGCTGGCGGCGCCCTATTCGCGCGACCCGATCGTCCAGAATCTCATCGCCTCGCCGCGCATCGACTCGACGCACTGGCGCTCGATCAGCTGGCGCGACAGCAACGCCGGCTACGCGAACGGAAGGTTCGCGATGGACATCAACGCCATCTGGGTTCCGCGCGCGCTTCAGTCCGTGGGAGAGATCCTCACGGCGCTGCGCGCCGCCGGATTCTCCAACGATCAGCTGGCGTCGATGACGCCAGGTGGCAGCACCGCACCGCTGACCCAGCTTATCCGCGATTCGGTTTTCGCGCAGCAGGCGTTGCGGAACTGGCGCGGCGCGTCACGCCACTTCGTCGTCACGATGACTCCGGAGGAAATTGCGCCTCGCCTTCGACAGAAGCTCCAGTGGCTGCCCGCGGGCGAGCGGACGTATTGGCAGCGAGTCCTGACGTCCACGGGCGCCGACAAGCAGCCACTCGAGTTTCTTGCTATCTCGCTCGATTCCGCTGGAAGGCCGATCCCGGTGGTCAATACGGATCCCGCTACCGGGCTGATGCTGCGCGACGGGCGTGATGTGACGCCAGCCGAGCTGGACGCCGTGCGGCGAGATGTGCGCGCGATCATGCGCGCCTACCCGGTCGGTCTATTCGTCGATCGCCTCGGACCCGTGGTGGCCAACGACGCGTACGCTCCGAGGAGCGTGTGGGAAGCATTCAAGGCGGATACGTACCACTCGCCGCGTGTGGTCTGGGGCCGCGAGGTCAACCTGATTCTCCTTGGCCTCGCGAATCAGGTCGCCGGCGCGACCGACGCAGCGACGCGGCCGCTCAGCCCCGAGCTGACGCCGTACGTCACGGAGATGAAGGACGCCCTTCGCCGCACGAACGCGGCGGTGGAAGCGTCAGGCCTGAAACACAACGAGCTCTGGAGCTACGAGATCGTAGATGGCGCGCTCAAGCCGATTCGCTACGGTGCAAGCACGGACGTCCAGTTGTGGAACGTCACCGACCTCGCGGTTCAGTACGTACTGGCTAGACTCGGAGCCTATTGAGTCCTCGGTTCCGTGTCACCCCCGGAACCCAGAACCCATAACTATCACACACAACAGGTAGTTCTGAGTTGGCAGGTAGCTGTGGTTTACTCTCTCTCTAGTCCCAGCCGGTGTTCTCTAGCCTCGGTGGCTTCCCCAGCCGCGCTATGCAACGGCCTCTTATGCGCCCGGAGCCCGAAGTAAAGCATCCCCGCCCCGAACACGATCATTATCAACCCCCACCACAGGTTGATGACGATGTTCTCCGACCTTCCGTACAGCCCGATGTCCGTCCGCGTCGCCACGCCGTAGATCGCGAGGATCACTCCCAGCAGCGAGAACAGAGTTCCGATCGGAATCCGAATATCGAATCTTGCGGCGGTGCTCATGCCGTGCCTCCGGTCAGAAGAAGATGATGTTGAGCGCCAGCGTCACCGTCAGGACGATCACCGCGAGCACGGCAGGCTTCTCGTACCACGCCTGAACGGTCTCGACCGGCTTGGGCGTCATGCTGTACACTAACCCGACGAGCTCCTGTTCGGGGCGCGGGCGGGTCATGAGACTTACGATGATCGTGACGACGAAGCACGTCACCCACGCCGCGATCGCCGTCCAGAACGTCTGGCCGAGCTCGCTGCGGTAGACGATGTGCGTCCCGAAGTAGCCGCCCTTCACGCCCGGTACCGATCCGGCCGCGAGTGAGATGCCGTGGTGGATCGCCGCCGCGAGCGTGCCCGAGATCAATCCTATGAACGCGCCGTGACCGGTAGTTCGCTTCCAGAACATGCCGAGCGCGAACGTCGCGAAGAGGGGAGCGTTCACGAATGCGAACACGAGCTGCAGCAGATCCATGATGTTGTTGAACGACGCTGCGACGTACGCCGCCGCGATCGACAGCGCGATGCCGAACACCGTCGCTGCGCGGCCCATCCACAGGTAGTGCTCGTCGCTAGCGCCCTTCTTGATGTGGCTCTGGTAGATGTCGTACGTCCACACGGTGTTGAACGCGGTGACGTTGCCCGCCATCCCGGACATGAACGACGCGAGGAGCGCGGTGAGTCCGAGTCCAAGCATCCCGGACGGGAAGAAGCGTATCAGCATCATCGGCACGGACAGATCGTAGTCCATCACCACGTGACCTGCCTGGTCGATGAGGGGTCCACCCGTCGCCGCGTCGATCTTCGGCGGAATGATTCCGAGGTTGGCGGCCGAGACCGCATGCTGCGCCCCTGCGCCTACGCTGTGCCAGTCGACGCCGAGCGCGATCATACCGGGCAGAATCACGAGGAACGGGAAGAGAACCTTGGGCAGCGCTGCAATCAAGGGAGTGCGTCGCGCCGCGGCCATCGATTCAGACGCCATCGCCCTCTGCACGACGAGGAAGTCCGTGCACCAATACCCGAATGACAGCACGAAGCCGAGGCCCATCACGAGGCCGAACCACTCGACGCCGATGGGATTCTGCGATGGATCTCCCATGTACCTCCACGCGTGCGTCATTGCTCCCGGCTGGAATCCACGCTGCACCGAGACCTCTGCCAGCTTCACCTGCAGTCCGCTCCATCCTCCCGCCGCTCTCAGCCCGAGAAATACGAGCGGCGCGAATCCGAAAACGATGAGGAAGAACTGAATCACTTCATTGTAGATCGCGCTCGTAAGTCCACCGAGGAAGATGTAGGCGAGGACGATCACGGCGGCGACGAGCATGCTGAGGTCGAAGCTCCACCCGAGCAGCAGGTTGAAGAGCTTGCCCATCGCGTACATCGAGATGCCGGACGACATGATCGTCATCACGGCGAAGGAAACGGCGTTGAGGGTGCGCGTCTTTTCGTCGTAGCGGAGCT
>Ga0070679_100003378_pt1 | contig 14626 bp, 12 predicted proteins | sample KBSC63BmetaG_FD_65652 | JGI IMG/M metagenome (GOLD analysis project Ga0070679, IMG submission 65652) | Corn rhizosphere microbial communities from Kellogg Biological Station, Michigan, USA - KBS C6-3B metaG | ecosystem: Host-associated > Plants > Roots > Rhizosphere | place: USA: Michigan... | reverse complement strand
CTAAAGAAGGAAAAGCTATTCGCTTTGCTGAGACATCTGTTCGTCCTATGGGAAGAGCAACTATGGGTGTTCGTGGCATTAAAATCGCTACAAATGATGAGGTTATTGGCATGGACATTATTTCAAGTAATGAGAAACGCGAACTTCTGACACTTATGGAAAATGGTTTAGGAAAACGAACTGATGCAGCATTATTCCGCGGACAGAGTAGGGGAGGACAAGGCGTAAAAGTTGCCAATGTCACTGATAAAACCGGTAAAGTTGTGGTAGCGCAAATCATCCCACAAAATACAGAAGAAATTATCATTACATCGAAGAAAGGTCAAGTCGTCAAACTTTCCCTTAACTCAATCCCACGGCTTGGACGAGATACACAGGGAGTGATTCTGATGCGATTCACCGATAAAACAGAAAAAGTCGCCTCAGCTACCTGTGTTGAGAAAATTGCATAGCATCTACTCACTGATTCGTCATCCTGGTAAGCGAAGCATGAGCGCATCCAGGATCTTGACCGGATTCTGGACAAGCCAGAATGACAACTAACACATATCATGAGATAATAATTCTATGAAAAATACAAATATGTGGTATGTTGGTATCATCTTGTTCGTTTTAGTCTTTATCTGTACAATCTTCTTAGTATATATGCACGTCACGACCCAACCATTATGATCATTAACGGGAGAGCAATTGCGGATCAACTCTATGATGAGTTAAAAAAACGTGTAGCGAAATTGCGACAAAAAGGAGTTATTCCACATTTGGTCGTTCTCCTTATTGGAGAAAACCCCGCATCTGTATCCTATATTACCCAAAAGAAGCGGCATGCTGAGTTGATTGACGCGAAAGTAACAATCATGCAGTTTCCAGAACAAGTAACAACCGATGAGCTTGTAAAAACTATCGAAAAACTAAACATCAACAAATCGGTCCATGCAATTCTTGTACAAAAACCATTACCAGAACAAATAGATGTACCAACTATCGATGAGACAATTAGTCCAAATAAAGATGTTGATGGATTCAATTCAAAATCAACCTTTGTTCTCGCATTACCCTTAGCAGTAATGAAGATCTTAGAATATATTTACTCAACTAATTCCCTCATTGCGAACGAAGTGAAGCAATCTATATTAACAGACGAGATTGCCGCGCTCTCTTCGGTCGCTCACAATGACGGAAAAGATCAATTTATTTCTTGGCTTCGATCAAAAACTATTGTCGTTCTCGGCAAAGGACCCACTGCCGGAGGTCCGACTATTGTTCATATGGAAAAACTCGGTTTGCAACCCAATGTTATTGATAGTAAAACTGAAAGTTCTCATGAAATAATGAAACAAGCAGACATTCTTATCTCAGCTGTAGGGAAAGAGCACGCAGTCACAGCACATGATCTTAAAAAAGGCGTCATTCTTATCGGCGTAGGATTATATAGGGGAGCTGATGGGAAAAATCATGGAGATTACGATGAAGAAGATATTAAAGATATTGCTGGCTTCTATACTCCAACGCCCAGAGGCGTAGGGCCTGTCAATGTCGCATGTCTGATGGAAAATGTCGTCACTGCAGCAGAACAACAAACCCCTTTCTCTTCATAACTGTTGACATCCGGCTATAATTGATGAATACTAAGAATACTATTCATGAAAAGGATACTATTTTTTGTTGCTAACTCTGTCTTCTTCTTACTTCTAGTATTGTCCATACGATCAACTCCAGCATATGCGGACACATGCTCCTCGGGGTCATGTACGCAAGCTGATATATGTAATTCAGCAAACGGCTTACAAAGAACCTCAGGCACATGTACTGGAGTAGATGCTGGACTCGTTTGTTGTGCCGCAATTCCGAACCCAACCCCGGTAACAACTTGTTCGAGTGGAGTTTGTACATTGATTGGAAATTGTGGTGGACAGTTGGGGGGAAGTTGTAGCCTTGCAGGTGGCGAGGGAGTTTGTTGTATACCGGTAGCTCCACCAACAAATACACCAACACCAGTACCAACAGCAACACGTGTGCCAACTACAGCACCGACGGCCACGCGTGTACCCACTCCAACAGCATGCAGCAATGCTAATCCAAGCGGATTATGTCCGACAGGTGAGTCATGCATCTATGGAACAGGTGGATTCTTTCAATGTAGTGGCCCCACGCTAACAGCAACTCCAACGCCTATAGGATGCACAACTTCAAGTTCTTGTCCAAATGGTGGCACTTGTAATATTAGCACGCATACTTGTTCATGGCCGGCATGTGACACTGCAGGCGGCTACTCATGTCACAACCCTAATGCAAACGGTGCTTATAATTGTGGTGCTGGTTGCGATGCACTTGGCTCAGAATGTTGTCTTATTCCAACAGCAACACCAACTCCGGATACTACGTGCGGTCCAAATTATGGAACCTGTTCAAGCTTAGGTGACATGTGTTATCCTGAATCAAGTACAGGGCCCTATTCTTGTCAGCCAATTAATTGCGGAACTACACAACACTGCACATCTGACCAAACCTGTAGTCCATTGGGATTTGTATGTATACCAACGCCTACTCCAACACCTGCACCAAACTCTTGCATTACAATTGCTGGACAATTCTGTAGTACAGAAGCCTGTAATGTAAGTGGTGGTACTGTGTTTGGTACAGGGTCGTGTACTACGCCTGGAGATTTCTGTTGTCAAAGCGCATTTGTTACTCCGCCAACTTCGACACCAACGCCTACTCCTACGCTCACTTGTCAACAACTATGTACGCAGAATGGTGCTCTGAATGAAACTTGTCTACAAGGTTGTCAAGGAACCCTTCCTACAAATACACCAACTACTACAAATACGCCTACTCCAACGCCTATAGGATGCACAACTTCAAGTTCTTGTCCAAATGGTGGCACTTGTAATACTAGCACGCATACTTGTTCATGGCCGGCATGTAACACTGCAGGCGGCTACTCATGTCACAACCCTATAAATTGTCAAGCCGGGACGGCCGGTGCATTTTGTGATGCAAACGGATCACAATGCTGTATACCGATAACAGCAACTCCGATTCCATCACCAACATCAACTCCCCCGCCTGCTGGAAAAACATGCAACACAGATAACGCAGCAGGCGTTTGCTATCTGGGATCTACATGCCCAGGAGGAACAGAGAATGTTCCAGACATAAATAATGTATGTGGAACAACAACAATTTGCTGTACAGCTATTCCAACTCCGACAAATACTATAGCACCAACGGCTACATCGATTCCAGGAGCACCTACTGCTACGGATACAATAGTTCCGACAACAGGACCCGGAACTCCGACTTATACACCAGTTCCCACACAAGTCCCTGTCGTGAGTTTCACACCTGAAATTCAGGAAGGATCTGCTATTTGTACAGCTCCAGGTACTGCATTACATGTCACAGTTGCATCCCAAAATGGGGGAGGCACAGGCTATTCCTTTACTGCCTCACTTCCTAATAACGATGGGACTGCGACAGGTGCAGTAGATGGCGGATTCCAAACACTTACTCTTCCTGATTCGAGTAATCCAGACGCAGTCTTCTACGAAACCAATTCACAAATAACTATCAACTTTACAGTTACCTTAAGCGACGCAGTTGTCTATACCGGATCCGCGACAATTAATAACACATGTCAACAATCACTTACAGGAACACCCACCGATACTCCTATTATTTCTCCATCACTTACCCCAACCGGAACATTAACCCCTACTGTGACACCGACAGCAACACCAACCACTTCACCACTTACATCTACGCAATTTAATCTGAATGTGCATTTACATGACATCGGAGATACAGGAGATAATGTAAGTACGTTATCTTCACTAAGCAATAAAAACCCAGTAGATAAGACTATTACTGTTACAGTAGGCGCACTTGGGGATTCCAGTATACCAAACAATACATTCTCTGCTGCAGGAAAACTTTTCTTTAATGGAAATAGTTATACAACGACTAACCCTGCAACAAACCAAACCGAACCAATAGTCTTCTCTCCACAATTACCTAATGGGTCATACGCCTTTAAGATAATTAGCCCTAAATACTTAGCCAAACAAATTCCCAATATCATTGCGATCAATGGTCCAGGTACCTACACATTGCCTGATGTATCCTTGACAGCTGGAGATGTAAATCTGGATAATCAATTAACAATCAATGACTATACGACAATTCTCAGTTGTATAAATAACAAGACTAGTTGCGATGCAACTATCCATAGTCGAGCGGATACAAATGACGACGGAGCAGTCGATGCCACAGATGAAAATTTATTTCTAAGAGAATTATCTGTACAAGCAGGCCAATAATGATATGAAAAAATTGAAAAATACAATTAAATATTATTATAAAAAGCTACTGAGTTATTATAATAAACGTGTAAATACCACTGAGAAAAAGAAGTTGTTTCTTGGGATAGTATTTTTATGTGTGATAGTTATTCTCCTACTTATCGGCATACTCATAAGCCATAAGTCACCGCCGGTAAATACAGGACCTAATCAAACAACCATTTATTTTCAACCGCAACAATTCAGTATTTCTGTGGGAGCAGTAGGGAACTATACATTTCCTATTTATATCAAATCAGGAACCAATCAAGTCTCAGGTGTACAATTAAAAATGAGCTATGATCCAAAAATATTTACCAATGTTTTCCTCGGGCAAAGAGGATTTTTAGGACATGGCAATGTGCTCATCAATAAAACGGATCCGATTAAAGGTACACTTAACTACGCTATAGGAATAAGCCCTAATAGCGATCCGGCTACCGAAGATGGTATCTTTGCAGACCTCCACTTTACCTTAAAACCAAATGTGACATTTCCGACCTACCCACATATCACATCATTCGCTTTCACTCCAGGTACCGCAGTCGGTGATCAATCGTATCAATTCTCAACACTTTCCGGAGCATACGGCTTAGTAATTAATCTCACGAAATAGAGTCTGTTCCTCACAAATTTTGTTAAGCATTGCGAAAAATTATTTGCTTTGACAAAAAAAATATATATAGTGTTCATAATAGGTATTTTTATTTATCAATGAAAAAATATATTTCCCTTCTCGCTTTATTTCTTCTTTTCATTTTTTTCACTTTTAATAAGCAAACCCCACAAAGTGCATATGCACAAACTACAACAGAACCTTCTCCAACTCCAACACCCACACCTACAGCTTTTACTTTTAGCATTAGTCTCTCTGTTCCAATCGGTAGTATTTGTCTTAACGACATTCGTTCTATCGATTTAACCGTTGCTCCTTTGGATCCTTCAGTTATTGGACAACCATATACTTTTACCGCTTCTGACCCTGCTGCTCCTGAGGGAACCTATTCAGTAAGTAGTACCGTTGTTGCTGAAGGTAATACAGTGACACTTGAACTGCCTCCTGCAAGTGATTTTAATAACGGCGACAGCTTTACTGTTACATTTTCTTCTGCTGGTTTTCTTTTTCCTGTCCAATATACCGAAAATTGTGGTAGTACTACACCAACTCCTACTGACACACCCACTCTTACCCCTACACCGACTCCTACGCCGCTTCCGTGTACAGCAGGTAGTAGTTACTGCATCACAACTCAACCAACTTCAATGTGCTTGGCAACCGGCGGACAAGTTGAGTTGGATGTTACTGCACCAGCCGGCTCAGATTACTTTAATGCAAATTATATCCCGAACGTCGGTGGGACAGCCTTAACCTTCAATGGAACGGTGAATACACCACTAACTATTCCTATACCTGCTACTTCTGACCAATCAATTAGCATTGGAGTTTTTTTTGATACACTTGGAGTAAGTAATTCCATAACCCTCTCTAATGATCCAAGTGCTTGCGTAACACCCACATCAACTCCGACATTAACGCCAATACCGACAGTAACCACCAGTCCTTTAACACCCACTGACACACTGACTCCTACCCCAACGCCAGGCCCAAACCAAATCGGCTTATCATTTAATATACTGCTTGATGGAATTGGTGCAGCAGGGGACCAAGTAAATCCGCAAGCAAACAGCCTCAGTAATAAAACCCCGAGTACAACTGCCATTTCTCCAAGAGTATTCGTCTATAACTCTGGCTCAGCAATCACACCTGTTAACACAAGTACCCAAAATTTTACCTATAATCCATCCAGTGGGAAATATGAAGGAATAGCATCTTTAGGCACAGCTGAAACACCTACAGATCAATATATTATAAAAGTATTAGTAAATAAATACTTACGTAAAAGCTTTCCTGGCATCATTTCGCTTAATGATAATGCTGTAGGAAACATATCACTTCCCGATATAACGCTTGTCAGTGGCGATGTCGACGGAGATAATGCATTAACGATTAATGACTACAGTACTATTCTTGACTGCATGAATAGTGGTCCTTCCTACACAACAGGGATAGCTGCGCAGGCTGACTTAAATGAAGATGGGGTAGTAGACGATAAAGACCTTAATCTCTTTCTACGAGAGTATTCGGTAGAGAAAGGCGATTAACTGAAATATTTATGGATACACTCCTTCATATACTTAAAAAAGTAAAAATAGGAAGAAAATATATAATCATTTATGCTGGCATTTTTCTTGTGATTGCTATACTTCTGTTTGTTCTGTTTAAATCTATACATAGGCAAACCACTACAACTACTGCTAAAAAAAACATCTACACCTTTAGTCCACCGGCAACGAGTCAAACGATATTGTCTGTGACTCCACAGAACGTCTCTCTTATTGCAACTACCACTCAACCACAAGTAAGTTATGTGAGTATGGATACAGGAAGTAATAAAGTGAATGCACTCCAATTATTACTTTCTTTCGACCCTTCCCTTATACAGATAGTCAGCATCCAACCTACTAATTCCTTTCAGCATGCCCAAGTACTTACAAATCAGATTAATAACACCAAAGGGACAATATCATATGCCATTGGTATAGCCCCAACACAAAAGCCAGTAGTTGGGAGTAATAACGTCTTACTAATTACCTATACCTTTACATCTTCTGTGGCAACAATGAAAAAACCCATTCATACATACATTGGCTTCCTCCCCAGTACGTCGGTAGGAGCGAGTGGATACATGTATAATAGTTTGAAAATAGCCTATCCGCAACATATTACTATTGACGAATAAAACACCATGACAAAGCAACAACAATTAGATGCAGTCGTTAAAGAAATTGAGCAGTGTACAATCTGTCAAAAAGATTCTATTGGTGTCGCAGTACCAGGAGAAGGAAGCGCTGAGGCAATAGTCATGTTCGTGGGAGAAGCACCGGGAAAGACCGAAGCAAAAACAGGTCGTCCGTTTGTCGGAAGATCAGGAAAATTATTGAGAAAACAAATTCAGGAAATCGGTTTAAAAGAAGAAGATATCTATATCACCAGCCCAGTCAAATATTTACCAAAACGGGGAACACCAAGCAAAGAACAAATTATGCATGCACAGACACATTTTCTGAAACAAGTGGATATTATTAAACCAAAGGTAATGGTATTGATGGGGAAAGTTGCTGCCTTGGGAGCATTGAATAGGGAAGTAGCAGTAAGTAAGCAGCATGGACAAATGATCAACGAGAATGGACGTATTTATTTCTTCATGTATCATCCAGCTGCAGCAATCAGATTTAATAAATTTTTACGAACATTTCAAGAAGACTTCCAAAAATTAAAAGTCGTCATTGACAAACTATAATTTTCAAGAGTACGATAACAGTATGTTACTCGCAATCATTGCCATCATTCTTATCGTTCTCTTTTTCTTAAGCGTAAAAATTCTTAATGAATTTGAGCGAGGGGTCATATTCTTTCTCGGAAGGTGTACCGGCGTTCGTGGTCCTGGTCTTATTTTGCTCATTCCTATATTTGAAAAAATGACCAAAGTTACGCTGCGAACCATAACCATGGGTATTCCTTCACAAAAAATTATTACCAAAGATAATGTTTCTATCGACATAGCAGCAGTCGCATATTACATGGTTGTTGACCCACAAAAGTCGGTGATCGCTATTGAAGATGTGTATAGCGCAGTCAATCAAATTAGCCAAACAACGGTCAGAAATGTAATTGGTCAATTTGAACTTGATCAATTATTATCACAAACTGCACAAATTAATTTACAAATAAAAGATGTAATCGATGGCCATACAGAACCTTGGGGGGTCAAAGTAACTGCGGTTGAGATAAAAGATATAACACTTCCTGATAATATGCAACGCGCAATGGCAAAAGAAGCCGAAGCCGAACGAGAACGAAGAGCCAAAATCGTCGCAGCAGAAGGAGAGATGCAAGCAGCAACGAAATTAGGAGAAGCAGCTGATGTCATCACGCAACATCCAATCGCACTGCAATTGAGAACCTTACAAACAATGGCTGAAATCAGTGTTGAGAAAAATTCAACCATTATTTTCCCAGCCCAATTCATGACTACTGTACAAGAAGCATTTGCAGCAATGAAAAATGATTTAGTGAAATCATAGACTAGTATTTTGTATAGAGAAAGCAAAAACGTATTTTTGAGAAATCTTCAACATCCTCCTTTCATGATATAATTGTCTCATGAGTAAAAACGCGAAAACTTCAAACTCAAATGCGATTATTGAAGTAAAAAATCTTATTAAAAAATTCGGCGACTTTACTGCAGTTAATGATATTTCTTTTATGGTACAAACTGGGGAGATTTTTGGGATTCTTGGACCAAATGGGGCAGGGAAGACAACCACGCTTGAAATCATGGAAACTTTGCAGAAACAGACCAGTGGAGAAGTGTTTATCGATGGAATCAACACATTGGAGCATCCTTGGGATGTCAAACGAAGAATTGGCGTGCAATTACAATCAACCAGTTTTTATCCTGAACTTACATTAGTTGAACTATTACAAATGTTTGCGGCAATGTATGATATTAAAGTGAATCCCATGGAAATGCTCAAACGAGTCCAACTTGAAGATAAAGCCAAAAGCTATGCTAAACAGCTGTCAGGAGGACAACGCCAACGTTTTTCTATCGCCTCAACACTTATCAATAATCCGAAAGTCATTTTTCTCGATGAACCGACAACAGGCTTAGATCCGCAAGCGAGAATTAATTTATGGGAAATGATTCGTGATATTAAAAAATCTGGGACAACATTAGTATTGACCACTCATTATATGGATGAAGCAGAGATATTATGTGATAGATTAGCTATTATGGATAGTGGAAAGATTGTCAAAATCGGCACGCCGAGAAAGATGATTGATGATTTAATAAAAACAGGCTTTAAGAGAGAGGAAAAGCCGAAACCAGCAACGTTAGAAGATGTCTTTTTGCATTTAACCGGAAAACAGTTACGGGAGCCGTAGCAAGAGAATGTAGGAATTAGTAGTTAGGACTAAGTAAACTTTCCCTTTCTACTAACTACTAGCTACTTAATAGTTGTTTGTTAAACAAATTAAATATGAACAATAAAACGTACAAAAAGCCGAGCCAATTCCGAGCATTTCTATCCTTAGCCTGGTATGCTTTTTTGGCACAAACCAGAAATCCTGCATCGTTCGCATTTGGCTTTATTTTCCCAGTTGTCTTTATTAGCATCTTCGGAATTATCAGTGGAACAACGCCTAAGCTCATCGTTGGTATTGCGACAAATTCTCCTTCCTCAGAAGTAATACGAGTAGTGCAAAAACAGACCGCCTCATTTATTACACTGGATCATGAAGATGAAATAACACTTGAAAATAAATTACGCCAAGGGAAAATTGATGGTATTCTCCAAGTGACAAAAGGGCAGGGGAGAGGCGAGCATATTAACCTCCTCACATCAACTGCCAATCCACAAAATGCCAGCGAACTCACCTCAATTATGGGAAATATTGTGGATAAAGAGAATCTCACTCTTTCGGGAATTACCACACCACCAATTACCTTACAAGAAAGACAACTTGCAGGAAGACAATCACGCTATATTGATTTCGCCTTGCCTGGGCAAATCGGCTTTTCTCTTCTTTCAACAGCACTCTTTGGCACTGTTTTTGGTTTTATTTTCCTCAAAAAAGCCTATGTGCTGAAACGTATGTTCGCCACACCAACCAGGGCACTTACGATTCTTTTGTCGCAAGGAGCAAGCCGCTTAATTATTTCTTTACTGCAAACCTTCCTTATCTTAATTATTGGCGTGGTAGTCTTTAAATTCTATCTACCACATGGTTTTATGACGTTTCTCCAACTATGCGTATTATCAATAATCGGACTTATTGCCTTTCTCGGCTTTGGCTATTTCTTCGCGGGTATTGCCAACGACGAGAACTCAGCCGGACCTTTAATCAACTTAGTAACACTCCCACAGTTTTTACTGAGTGGCACATTTTTCCCAACCTCGTCTTTGCCAGGCTGGGTACAACCAATTGCCAATAATCTTCCGCTTTCCTATTTCAATATGGCTGTCCGGAAAATAACCACAGAACAGGGAAGTTTCCACGAAACCTTCCCTTATTTAATAGGACTTCTTATCTGGGGATTTGTCATGTATATCCTCGCAGCCAAAACATTTAAATGGGAATGACAATATTATGAATTGATATCAGTAAAGCAACTTATGTAATTCAGCTTATGTCAGAACTTATTGGATATAAACCCAAAGATCGATATACCATCCCCATTCCCGATGATTTTAATGCTCATGCAGCGATAGAAAACCTTCCCGATACACATGAAAAAAATATATTAAGTGCGTTTGGTGGATTTCTTGACCGAAGAAAACACGTACAGCCACTCAGCCACGTTCTGCATTCTTTTCTCGAAGTACCTTTTAAAGTAGCAGCTGGAGTTGCATCAGGAACTCTGCCACCAATAAATGATCAGAAAGAAGATATATCCCTCCGAACAAATATTGTTCAGACAATGAGCGGATTATTAATGTATTTACAATGGATGGAACAAGCCAACATTGAATGGATCGGACCATATAGAAGCGGTCCTCGTTACATGGATAAAATTGAATTCTCAATGCCGTTTTATAGTACAGATGAAACTATTATAGTCCAAAGATCTCTCGCTAAAGGTGGAATGAAAAACGATGCTTCTATCGCAATCGAATACTATACAAAAAACTTAGGACTATCAAGAGATGCAAATGCGGAATTACAAACATATTCAGCTACAATACGATCTGATGTGATTACTAATCCATACAATAAAAGCATCTTAGAGACAGATATTGAAGTAGATGAACATCTATGGAAGAAACGTTTCCGCTTTGGATCTCCACCTAGACTCGTTCTTAATAAAGATATACCAAGTAAAAATTTAATCGATGCCTACTTTGGTGATCACTGTCATCATATAACTCTTCGTGAAGGCACTCGCGAGAGTATTGATAATGACCAGGGAGAACTTCTTGATGGGTTAGGCATATCAGGTCATATCACGCCCTCAGAGAACTATCCAAGTAAAAAAGAAGAGAAAATCTTATTCGATAGTAATACTCAACGAAGAAAAAGTCAGCAACGCGCTTATCCGAGATTTGAGAATATCTTGACAGTCCGTTCATAAAACCGTACTATATAAATGATCATGCAATTAACTCCACAAGTAAAATCATCTCTTCTTACTGCGGTATTCACTGCAATTCTCGTTTTTCTCATCACTCTTCTGTATAACCATCTCTATCCACCAATAGATACCAGCAAACAAACACCATTTACAGTCGAGGGCACAGGAACTGCGACTGCCAAACCAGATCTCGCACAAGTATCGTTAACTATCACAAAAACTGCTCCTACATTGCAAGACGCACAGAATCAAGCAAATACAGCTTCCAATACAGTTGTTGCTGATATTAAAAAACTTGGTATTTCAAGTACGGATATAAAAACTAATAATTATAATTCCTATCCGAACTATAATAATAATTCAAATGCTCAACCAGTCTTTCTGCCTCCAAATACCAACAATCAAACAATTACAAGTTATACTGTCTCGCAACAAATTGATATACAAATAAAAGATGCTCAGAAAGTAAATACTGTTATAGATACAGCCACCAAGGATAATGCCGAAAATATTTCCGGACCGAATTATGTTTTCTCTGATAGCTTGCAAAAATCACTAGAAGATCAAGCACGCACACAAGCGATAAATAATGCCAAACAAAAGGCGCAAAGTATCGCAAAAGCTGCTGGCATCAATTTAGGTAAGATTACCAATATTCAAGAAAATAATACACCAGGAATCATTCGTCCGGTCATGATGATGAATAAAGCAGCACCTGTAGCCAGTGGCACCTCAGTACCAACAAATATAAATCCAGGTGAAAATACCGTGACAGACGACGTCACACTTTCTTACCAGACATATTAAATTTAAATGACGAGGATTTAGTGCCTCTTGATTCACTTCATGCTATTATAAAGACATGCGACAAGACTTCGTTGATTATGTAAAAACTCGGATGAGTCAAAAGCTGAATTATAAGTCACGATTAGATGAACTACGCAAGGAAATGCTAGTCGCAGGGGCAACTGAGGAAGAATTCAATGAAGCAATCAAGCAATTAGACTCGCCGACACCGTCAACACCCATTTTGACAACAAATCCATTGCCCGATCCTCCAGTACCTCAAGAAACGAAACAAATATCTCAGAAGAAAGATGCCTCTCTAGTAAAACGGTTAATAGAACTTGATCTAACTGCACATGTTATTACAGGAGTCATACTCATAGTATTATGCTCTTTCTTCGCTTGGTCATATATTCAAAATAATAAATTATCTATTTTCCCCACACCCAACACTCAATCAGCACAGGCTCTTCCATCCACCGATCAAACCCTGGTGCCCAAAGTCTATGCGAATACCATCCCTGTTGATCCAAATACTATTTTTTCTATTCCACCGTCGTCACTTACTCTGGCAATTAGCGGTACGCCTAAAAAAGATATCTTTGGATTTTTCCCTTACTGGATGCTTAGTGATGAAAATCAAGTAAGTCTAAATGCTTTGACAATCATTAGCCTTTTTGGAATAGAAATGAACGGCAAAGGAAATATTGTGACAAATAATGGAAAAAATATTGATGATGGATGGAGCATGTGGAATAATCCCAAAATGAACGATTTACTTCTTCGAGCAGAAAAGAGAAAAATAAAAGTGCAGTTAACTATCAAAGTATTTAATAATAACGATATTGAGAATATCGTAACGAGCGATACCGCGCAGAAAAATTTCATTGCAAATGTCATGTACTTGATGAACGAAAAATCATTAGATGGAATTAATCTTGACTTTGAATATGTCGGCACACCAGATGATAGCATACGAAATAATTTCACACGTTTCGTGACTAACTTGAATACTGAAATGAAACGACAGTACCCTCAGTCATTGCTGACGATTGATACCTATGTCACATCAGCCAATACTTCGGATCTTTTTGACCTGACACAGCTTAGTCCACAAGTTGATGCGTTTGTCATCATGGGCTATGACTTTCATACTCCAACCGGTAGTCCAGGTCCAATCGCGCCACTTGAAGGAGAAAATAGTATCTTAACATCTGTTGAAAGTTATTTGGACAAAGTATCTCCAGATAAGATTATTCTTGCGCTGCCATATTATGGCTATGATTGGAATGTGCCGAATGTTAATCAGCCAGCATCTATGATTCCTTACGCACAAGCCGCAATGCAAAGCAAAAACTATACTATCAACTGGGATGATGCATCCCAAACGCCTTGGTATAGTTATGTCGATCAATCAAAGGATACACATCATGTATACTTTGAAAATGTCCGATCCTTGGGGGAGAAATATGATCTTATTAATAGAAAAGGCTTACGCGGAGTCGGCATTTGGGCACTTGGCTATGACGGATTGAATGCTGATTTACGTGAATTACTTCTAGAGAAATTTGCGACATCAAAGTAAAAGTGCTACGAAATGACCAATATCCAATCAATAATTACATTTAATAAATTATAGTATTTGGATTTGACTGGACATTGGGTATTGAAAATAATTGAAAATAGGACATTCGAATCAGTTACTTTTCTTTATTTCCCGAATGAAAAGCTTCATGTACTTCCCTAAGCTGTTTATTCGTAATATGTGTATAAATCTGCGTGGTGGCAATATTCTTATGCCCAAGCATTTCTTGTACTGAGCGAAGGTCAGCGCCATTAGTCAATAAATCAGTCGCAAATGAATGACGAAGCGTATGGACAGTGGCATCAACTGGCAATCTTGCTTGCTCAACATATTTTTTAACTATGCGCTCAATGCTTCGAGCAGTTAAACGCATCTTTTCTCCTTCATCGTCTTCGATAATCATTCCTGAATAGCGGATAAACATGGGCTTATACGAGTCGTGACGGCTTGCAATATAGCGCTGTGCCCATTCAGCAGCACGGTCAGAAATAAAGACAATACGCTGTTTACGTCCTTTTCCTATAATCCCAAATTCACGTCGATCAAAATTAATTTGTGCATGATTCAGACTGACAAGCTCTGAAACTCGCAAGCCGGTCGAAAATAGCATTTCCAATATGGCTCGGTCTCTTAATCCTTCTTCGACTGATGTATCAGGCTGAGTCACAAGTTGCTCGATCTGCTGTCGTTCAAGAAATTTTAAACTTCGACTT
>Ga0070679_100003373_pt1 | contig 14637 bp, 2 predicted proteins | sample KBSC63BmetaG_FD_65652 | JGI IMG/M metagenome (GOLD analysis project Ga0070679, IMG submission 65652) | Corn rhizosphere microbial communities from Kellogg Biological Station, Michigan, USA - KBS C6-3B metaG | ecosystem: Host-associated > Plants > Roots > Rhizosphere | place: USA: Michigan... | reverse complement strand
GGAAATTTGCGTTGTGTCTGCAACGTATTTATAATTGACGTTTAAAGTGCCGGAGGACAGAATAAAGCTGGTGGAAGTTGCGGGGCCGGACATGTATGCCGTGCCTGCCGGATTTACATCGAGAGTGTAGTACGTGGTACTTGCAATGGTTTGATTCGTGCCGTTATAATTTACTGTATTTCCTATTGCGGTTGCGGTTAAAGAACCTACCGTGGTAGATGCGCCGTCCACTTCCAAATAATGGCTAATCCCCTGCGTCCAGCTGCCCGCACCGGTAAGGCTGCCTCCGACAACCACCGTACCGTTATTGGTAATGCTTCCCGTGACCGTAACCGCTCCGGAAAAAGTTGTGGTTGCGGCAGTTACTATAGAATTGCTTACGCCGGAAAGCGTATAGGTACCGCTTCCCGAGTTAAACGTGCCGTTGTTGGTAAAGTTACCGGGAAATGTTACAGCGGTATTGTTTGCCGTGTTGTTAAACGTACCGCCGCTGTTTATAGTAAAGTCGCCCTGGAATGTAGAGACAGCGGCGCCGTTAATAGTATACACTCCGGAAATAACGGTCGTGGTTGCCCAAAACTGGTTATTTTGAGTTAAAAATGTTGCGGATGCATTGATAGTAAAAGCAGTTGCAGATGCCGCTCCGCCTAAGTAAGCTGTACCGGCATTATCTAACGTGAGATTGTAGTATGTACTGTTGTCTATCGTTTGGTTAGTCCCGTTATAAAAAACCAAATTGTTGCTGGCAGATGCTGTGAGTGTCGTAAGGGTAGACGAAGCCCCATCGAATTCCAAATAGGCATTCACCCCTTGCGTTAAGGAGCCTGCACCCGAAAGGTTTCCCCCTATGGTGGTAGTTCCATTGTTCGTATAGCTGCCGGAAATGGCAACTGGTCCGGAAATAGTAGTAGAAGCCGTTCCGGAAATGGTTTTGGCGACGCCGGAAAACGTATAGGTACCGCTGCCGGAAATAAACGTGCCGTTGTTTACAAAGTACCCGGCAATAGTCACATTGGCATTCTGCGCATTGTTAAACGTACCGCCACTATTAATTTGCAAATTAGTTAAAGATGGCGCAGCCGAACCGGTAGTGGTTTTTACATAACCCGTACTTGCAATAGTTGTTGTGCCTGTCACTGTCAAAACAAAATTTGCCGTATCTAATTCACCGCTGTTAATGTTTAAAGTTGCGGCAGAAAAAGCCGCAGGCATGCTTGATGTGCCAGTACCGTTTAATGTCAATGTTGTATAGTTCGCGCTCGGCGTAGGGATGACCAGAGAAGTACCGGTAAGATTAACCGTAGCGCTTGTGCCATTAGGCGTGAAAGTGTTGCCCGTACCAACTATGGCGACAGGGGTAGAACTGGATAAAATTAATGTGCCGGTCTGAGGCGCGGAAGTCATGACAAACGCAGCAGTTGCGCCGGTGCTATTTGCGTTTAAAATTAAAGCCGCAGCAGTAATGGTTCCCGAAGCATGGTTGAACGTTGTGTTCTCAGTTTTCGAACTGCCTTTGTACGCATTCAGTTTAATGTTATTGACCACGCTAATCACTGAAGTTGTCGCATTAACGGTGACCGTATTGTTAGTGCTAATGGAGCCGCCTGTAGAGGCCACGTTAAAGTCCGTAACATTCAAGGTGCCTGCTCCCCCAAAATTAACAACTTCACTGGTGGCAAGAGCATTGAGAATATTTAAAGTCGTCACGGTCAAAGCCTGTCCGCTGTTAATAATGACAGATACCGTAGCCGCGTTAGTTGAAGAGGCGAGGGTTAAAGTTCCAATGGTTTCATTGACATTAACAATGACACTAACGTTACTTTGGATAATCGCAGTGTCGGCAGAAGTAGAAGGCACGCCTGCTGTCCAGTTAGAAGCCGTATTCCAGCTGCCTCCGGTTGCTCCTTTGTATGTAGTGGTCACATCGCTCGCAATTTCCCACGGATTATTTTCCGAATACAAAACGCTGCCGGAAAAATTATTTTTTTGTCCGGACATCGCCTCGGAAAGAGTAGCGCTGCGGATTTGCAAATATCCAATTTTAAAATATTCCGGAGAAACTTTTGGCGCCTGGTACGTATAGGAAAGCTGTACGCTCTGTCCTGCTTTCAAATTAACGGGCCAGGTAATTTGCGTGAGCGCATGGCCATTGCCATCTGCCGCTGCAACAAGCGCCGCTGAGCCATAGTCGCTTACCACAAAACCTTCTTGCGCATGGTCTTCCACTTGTCCGGCAAAATCTTCTTTTGCGGTTACGGTAAGATTAACTTTATAGTCAGACTTAAACGGATTTATTCTGGTGGCCGTTTGCCTTTGCACAATAAACGGCAAATTATTTTTTACAGAAAAAACATTGTTCACCTGAAGGCCTGTATCCAAGTTTTTTAAAACAAGTTTATAGTCGCCTTCGCTTCCTGCCGGAAAATTAACAAAGTAGTCCGGTTTGTCGGTCACGTTGTCGTTACCGCACTCGCTCCCCTTTTGAATACTGCCTTCGGCCGTTGAATATTTTTTTGTGTGTCCCAGAGAGTCGGAAACTTCGAGCACTAAGCTGGAATTGCAAAGCGTGTGGCCGGTGCTGTCCAAGCTTCCCATTTGCACATACACATTTTGCCCCGGTTCATAAAAACTTTGGCTGGTATTTACAGCCAATACTCCGTAAGCAAAAGTACTTGCATTGGCCGCTTGGGCTTGGGCAATATTAAAAACTGGCACAATATTGCCCAGCATAAAAATTACTCCAACGACAGAAGAAAACGCTTTATTTATTTTTGTTTTTGTGAGCACTTTCATGATACCAAAATGAGACCTTGAGGACTGTTTGCCTTAGTTTCACGGTTACAATGCACTTTATTTTGTTGGGATTTTGTTTCTAAACCGCTATTTACTATTTTGATAAATATGCGATGTTTCTAACTCAATCTGTATGTATTATAGCACATATTTTCCTCTTTGTCTAGGGTTTACTCTATAATATCAGTTTTGATCAGTTTTGCGTACAACTTGCCCGTTTTCCAGTTGAACAAGGCCATGTTGAGTCAGGAGATCCTGAAAGCCTTCGTCTTTTTGTAGTAGTTTATTTTTGCGCACCTGCTTAAAGCGGTCTGAAAAATCACCGTAATTTTTTAATTCTTGTTCTAAGGCTTTAAGCTGCTTGTCCAACAAATAGTTTGTTTGATTAATGAGGCATATTGCACAATTGGCTGCAGGTTCAGGATAAGACAAATACGGCTTATAGGTCATATAGGACTTATCTGTCCTATATGCAAGTTTGCGGATTGCTGTTGTGCGGGGGTCATCTTTATTCCAGAGTTTAAAATTATTTTGCCTCAGAAAAGAAATCTAGTCATCAAGCAGCTCGTCTTGCGAAGCTCTGGCTACGTCTACTAACCGCAGCTCTGACTGCCGGGAAGTCCCGCTTGTTCTACTCCCCTCCCCAATATTGCGGCTGCCGCTTCTGGCAGCCTGTTCCATTTGGTCTTTTGTACGACTGCCAGTGCGGATATACATTTTACAAAACTCAATGGTAAAATCATACACAATTTCAGCCATTTGAAATGACTTTAAATTTTTGTACCCGCCGTGTTTGGAAATTAATTCGGTCATAGTTTTAACTTTTAGGTCTCAGAGGTCGTATAGGAGTTATTATTCTATAAGCCTTACCCATCCTGTTTTTTAAGGTGTCACAATTGGATCTGTTGCCGAGAGCGGCGGAGTGCTTGTGTCTTGCGGGGCGGCATCTGTCGGTGTTTGCGAAACTGGATTGGTCACTGTTGTGGTGGTAGTTGTCGTTGCATTCGGATCATTCGATTGAGCCGCTTCCCCGCTCGTGGTATCAGTGGGCGCCGGAGCAGAATCCCCGCCGGAAGAATTGCTGCTCACAACTTGCAGCACAGGGCTGCCGCTGGTGTCGTATCCGTCTTGTTTGCCAACGACTGAGTAGTGGACTATTGCCGAAGCAGGACCGCCGCCAATGCCAAAGGTCTTAATGTTAAAGCCGGTGTAATTTCCATTTGCGTCTTTGTTCCAAGAAGATATTTGTGCAAACACCGGAGTGTCTCCTTCTGGGGTAAGTTCTACCACCGGCTTGCCGGTTCCTAAGTCGTAAGTAAAGGTAATGATTGCTTGTCCGTTTTGGTCCGTTGCAATGCTTCCTGCAAAGCTGTTGTCTTTAACAATTAACACTCCGGAAATCGCCGCGTCGCCACGAGCGTTTATGGTAAATAGCGTTGTGCTTGCGTTAGTGACAGTAAGCAGGCTAGATGTTGCAATTGTTGTGCTGGCAAGAATGCTCATGCTTCCGTCGTTTGCAAGGAGCAATCTGTCAGTACCGCCTTGCTGGACTTGGAGCAAGTTGCCGCTGCCTTGCTGGTTAATTAACATAGTGGTGGCAGAGGAAGATGCGCTGCCTATTATAGAGAAGGTAGAAGTTGCATTGGCAAGCTGTCCGTCGCCTTCGCCAAGGACAAAGGTATTGGCAACATTGGCGTAGCCTGGGTTTACAAAGGCTAATATAGTTGTGCTGTCGCTGGTAGATGCACTTTCAAAACTTTCCAAAGCGTTACCCAAAATATAGCCGCTGTGGGTTGCCTTCATTGCGTAGCCTGGGAATTGTGCGGAAGCTGTGAGAGCGTCGCCAGGTTCAATGTTTCCATTTTCGTTAGTAACTTTAACCGGCACGCGGCCAATTAATGCAACCGCAGGAGAAGTAGAAGCTTCCGGTTTGTTAATGTAGGTTGTAGATTCACCGCCAAGCATTGTTTCGCCGTTGCCCATACCAAGTATCAAACCAGGAGCAGAAGAAACGACGCCAAGAATATGCTGGTAAGGTTTGGTAGCATGTTTTACAAATGGAGTAGAAGTAGAAGTGGTTGCAACGGTGTCCAAAGTTAACACGTCGCCAGCAGCGACAGCTTCGCTGGCGTGGTAAATTTCCGCCACGTCCATGTTACAGCTTGCAGTACCGTTGGTATTAAATGCGCCGGAAGACAAACACTGGCCGTTAAAGCCGCCCGCAGCGGTAACTTTACCGGCCTGATTCACGGACATCTTGGAAACACCGGCGGCTTTAAGGTTAATAAAGTTGCCGCTTGCAAAGCTTCCGGTGCCGTTGCCTAAGTCCATCACTAACGCGTCGCCGGTGTATGCGGAGGTTTCCTGGTACACGCTAACCAAAGTTGCTGTTGTGGAAGTGTTGCTATATGCGCGCAGGGCATTGCCGGATGTTGGATGGTCAAGTTCGGCAAACACGCCAGCCGGCTGTGCTACGCCGCCAGCTAAACCGTCGGTAATGCCTTGCACGCCAAAGGTGTGGCCAAAGCTGACAATACCGGCATTTACACCCTTGGTGTTGGAGCCTGAATATGCCTGCACTTCGAGACCGCGGACGGTGTTGGTTGCGCTGTTGTTGTCGGTCATGCGGATTAACATGCCGTCGTAGGTGCCGGTGGCATTGCCGCCGACAAAGTTTAAGAAGCGGGAACCGAATTCAAACCCGCTGTTGGTGGTAAGGTTTAAGGTGGAAGATGCAAGAATGGTTCCAACAGCATTGGCACCGGTTCCGGTAATAGCATTGTCTATAACTAACTTGGCAACCGGAGAAGAAGAACCAATTCCTACATTTCCCGCAGAAGTAATGTGGAAGTATGAAGTGCCGGAAGATGAGGCAACGTCGAACAATTGCGCGGCTGAACCGGATACGCCTTGTAAGGCAAGCATTGCTGCCGGTGTCGTGGTACCGATGCCCACGTTGCCATTTGCAAGTACGGTTAAGTACGAAGACCCCGAACTTGATGCAACAGTTAAGAGCGGTAAGGTTGGTAATGTAGAAGAGCCCTGTACTGAAAGCAAAGAACCAGGAACAGTAGTACCAACTCCTACATAACCCTGGAAGTAGTTCTTGGCATTTATGCCGGCTGAATAAAGGTTATAGGAATTGACTGAGCCAACACCAGATTGGTCTTGTAAATACAATCCATAATTATTAAGCACACGGCTCGCTGCCCCGCCATTTTGGGTGTTGTCTACGTACAAACCATATACAGAACCTAGATAGCCGTACCCATTGCTTTCATTATTACTATTTCTAATCTGGAAATATCCGCCATAAGCATTGGTCATTGTGCCCGGCCCAGCATTATCCAAAGCCAAGTAAGAACCATAAGCATTGGTAGTGGAAGCTGAATTGGCATTATAAGGTTCTAAACTTATCCCATACATATTAGTCGTACTTGCTGAACCAGAATTTTGCACCGTATCTCTTATACCATACAAACTGTGGTATGCTTGGGTATTACCGCCTGGGAGAGAAACACTGTTAACAATACCAATGACATTGTCATTAATCGAAGTAGGAATATCTCTCATGTTAACAGAAATCCCTGTTGATCCACCAGTCATGCTAGTATCATCAACACTCAATATAATTGTTGCGGAAGGTGCTGTTACCCCATCACCTAAACTTACGTGACCTTGCAACCAAGTCTGCCCAGTCACACTTAGTGGATAATTTGAGTTATTGTTATTTATCCCCACGTTCCCATTTGCCATAATGTGGAAGAGGGAAGAACCGGTAGAAGAAGCAATTTCTAAGACATCCGCACTGCCAGGAGCACCTTGCAAGGTAAAGGTTGAGGAAGTGGAACTGGTGCCAATGGCAAGTCTGGTAAGGTTGTTATCCCACAGCAATTTTGCAGTCGCATTTAAGTTTGTAGATGAACCGTAGAACTGCAGCATGCCCGGAGTGCCGCTGGCAGCCACACCGCTGCCACCACTAATACCTAAGGTAGAGGTGGCGACCCAAGAACCGACGCCATTGGCATCGCTTTGCAAAATTTTGCCAAGTCCCGGACTCCCCCCCGTTATTTGGACTTGTCCGGCAACCACTAACTTTTGGCCCGGAGTGGTAGTGCCAATTCCCACAGCGCCCGTATTCTTAAGGTAAAAAGTATTGTCGGGAGTATTGGGCTCGACAACCAACGGATACTTATTGTTCAGCGCGTCAAACATAACAAACGAGCCGCCGACCGGATTTTGCGTTCCCGTTTGCTGGGCAGCTGCAAAATCCCAATAGCCGTTGCCGCTAAAAGTCCTGAGCATAAAATCCGCATTGTTCGTGGCGCTTGTTCCCTGCACAACAATGCCGCCGCTGGCGCTTGTCTCATTAATAACCAGGTTCCCCAGCGGAGTGGTAGTGCCAATGCCGACGTTGCCGTTTGCCAAGACGGTCAAGTAAGAAGTTCCGGAAGAGGAGGCAACATTGAAGGGGTTAACATTGGCAGCACCCTGGATGTTAAAGGTGTAAGAGGAAGAAGTTGCCCGCACACCTGCCACCGTACCGTTATCGATGAGAATACCAGTCGTTAAGCCAGTAGAAGAAGCCCAGGTGGTAACGTAACCGGTAGTGCCGCCGCTGACAGACCCTCCGCCGCCGGTTTGGTCGGTTACCCATGTAAGGTTGCCGGAAGCATCTGACTGCAAAATTTTGTTCGAGGCAGGGAGGGCAGAAGGCCAGAAGTAGGAGACGCCGTTGATGGTTGTGGTGGCAGAAGACAAGGTTGTGGTGCCGGTAACAGTAAGTTGGTTGACAGTGGTTAACCCGGCAGCGGAAATGTTTAAGTACGATGTGCCAGAGGAAGAAGCAACAACCAATAAGCTAGAAGTTTGGGAAGAAGTGCCGACTACAGTCATAGTTGTTTGAGTAGTAGAAGCAGACTGGACAGCAAGCAGGCTGCTTGGGGTTAAGCTGGCAATTCCCACGCTGCCATTGGTGGTAATGACAAAGGCGTTTGGGTCGGTAAACGCACCGTTATGGTTAACGCGCAAGGCATACGCGCTGGTGGAAGTTGAGTTTGTAGTTACGTTCAGGGCGACTCCGGTATTTTGTCCCAGTGCTTGCTGAATTCGCACTATGTCTTCCGAACTGACACAGGTGCCGCCACTAACGGGAGTACAACTATTGCTAAAACTGGCAACAGGGCCTGTTGAAAGGACTACATTTCCTGCACCGACTACAATCCCCGTTCGTCTTACGTTTAACACCGTTTCTGTTGAAGTAGCGCTGCCGCCGCTTCCCGTGTAGGAAGTTGACACGTCTAACACGGTGCCTGATGTGGTTGTATTTGCAACATTCTTTAAAATAGATGTTACTGTACCTCCCGCAGACCCTACGACATACAACTGAGTGGAATTTTGTATTGCACTGCCAATGTTTACTATGCCAGGAGTATTTACCATTGGCTGGTTGCCTGTACCGCCTGTCGTAGAAACCTGGAATATATTGCTATTGCCTTTTTGAATGTTTATCATGTCCCCGCTAAATGAGCTTGGGGCATTAAGGGCAAGGTAGGTGCCATTGGGAGACAGGCTTGATATAGGGGTTTGTCCAAGTTGTAAGACCGGAGTAGTGGAAGCCACGGTGTACAGGGAAGAATTGACAGTCGAGGAAGCATCTTGGCCAATATGGAGAACGGCGAGAGGAGTAGAAGTACCAATTCCCACGTTGCCGCTTGCTGTAACTCTTAATATAGAGGAGCCTGAAGAGGAAGTTATTTCAAACGGATCAATTGAACCGGAGCCTTGCAAGAGCAAAGTGGCGACTTGGCTTGCGGAAGTGGTTGTGGCAATACTAATTCTTGTAGAAGTGCCTCCGCCATAAATATGTAAGGCAGAAGTGGTGCTGTTGTAGCCGACCATTAAGGAATTGGTGGTGTTATTGGTTAACAAATTTCCCGCGCCGGCGCCACTGCCAATAATGCCTACATTTAATAAATTATTGCCGCTTACGCCCAAATAATTTCCCAGGGCAACTGCCTGTATGCCGCTTCCAGAATCGGTAAGAACATTGTTGTGGCCGACAACCAAAGAATAAGAAGTCCCTGTTGCCAGGTTATTGTTGCCAACAATTAAAGAGCTGGATGGATATGCGCCGCTGCCGCTGAGGAAGTTGTTGTATCCAATAATCGCGCTGTCTGTAACATCATCCGAATAATTTTTTATGATATTTTTTGTCCCAGCTATAAAGTTATCCGCGACAGCAAACCCTCCGGTATTGATAATAGAATTGCCGCCGCCGTCAGTGCCGCCGACTATTAAGTTTCCGGTTCCGGCAGACGCATTTAATGCGCCAATTAAGACGTTGGCAGTACCTCCAACCACCAAAGGCGCTGTTGGCGTACTGCTGCCAATCCCCACATTGCCGTTTGCTAAGACAGTAAACAGTGATGCTCCGGTGGAGGAAGTTACCGAGATGAGCGGAGCAGATCCAGCAGTACCTTGCAGGGTAAAGGTTGAAGAAGTAGATGTAGTCCCCACCGCAAACCGTTGCGTGACATTGTCCCAGACAAAGTTTTGGTTGGCGTTTAAGTTCGTGCTGTTGCCGTAGAACTGGATTTGTCCCGGAGTACCAGAAGCAGCCACACCGCTGCCGCCGCTTATGCCTAAAGTGGATGTTGCGACCCAGCGGGTAGACGTGCCAGTAGTTTGCAGAACCATGCCAATTGTTCCGCTAGCATTCGTGGAGTCAAACAAAGCACCGGTGAGCTGCATGTTCCCGGCTACAGAGAGGAGTTGGGCTGGGGTAGATGTACCAATACCTACATTCCCCGAATTTGTAACCGTTAAGTAGGTTTGGTTAGAAGAAGAAGCTATGCGTAAAATATCTTGGGTGTTACCACTCTGTCCTTGAATAACCATAGTGGCCGTTGGGGTTGTGGAGCCTAATCCGAAGTTACCGGTAGAAGCGCCGACATTATTTAAAATAGTGTAAACAGTGTTAGCGCTAGGATTTGCAAAATTTTTGAAGATAAAATTATGCGAACCTGTAGAATCATCTTCTAAGAATTGATTATACACATTACCAACAGTGCCAAAAGTAAGTGCTGGGTTGACACCAGCGGCAGTATTTAAAGCCAAGGTATTACTACCATTAAAGTCTAAATAACTTGTACCGGCCGCATTGGAAGCTCTAAATGTTCCAATAACCGACAACGCCTGCCCAGGCGTACTCGTTCCAATTCCAACGTTGCCTCCGGCAGCTGCTATCGCAATATTACTTCCTGCTGCATTAGTCCCAATTGTGCCATATGTTGAACCGCCACCAATAACTAATCCAACGTTCTGGTTATTTCCTGCCGTGATACTTCCTTGAGCAATTAAAGTAGCATCGGTTTTTAATTGCCCTTCCGTAATACGGTACAAATTCGCAGTAGCATCACCAAAGTTTATTCCGCTGGCTGCTGTAGTTCCTTGAGCAAGAGAAATTGCAGACGTAGTAGAAGTTGTACCAATAGAAAGTTTTAAGTTTGCATTGTCCCAATTAAATAGTTGACTAGCATTAAACGCCCCGGCAGTTCCTGCAAATTGAATATTACCTGGGGTGCCGGAAGCTAAAGTAGCAGATCCAGTAATTCCAAGTGTAGAAGTTGCAACCCACTTGGTGGATGTACCGGTGGTTTGAAGCACCATGCCAATGGTGCCGGAAGCATTGGCGCTGTCGAAGAATGCACCAGAGAGAGTAAGTCTGGTAATAGTAGTAGTGGCTAAGGTAGAGGTGGCGTTAACGGTTAAGCCGCTTGCCGCGGTAAAGGTAAACAGGGAAGACGTAGCAATGGCACTCGTGCCGTTGCCGAAAAGAATATCGCTGGAAGTTAAGGTATTTGCACCCGTACCGCCATTAGCTACTCCAATGACACCGGTAATGCCAACCGTCGACGTACCCGTAATGGCAATGTTGGTGCCGCCGGTTAAGAGCGTGCCAATGTCAGAGTAAGCGGGATTGGCAGAGCTACCCGCAGAGCGTAAGACCTGGAAGATAGTTCCCGGAGCAATGGTGGCTACGGCATTGGTGCCATTCCCGACTAACAGGTTAAAGGCAGTTAAGTTAGCTGCCCCGGTGCCGCCTCTGCTCACCGGCAGTTGGTCGCTCCACCCTAAGGTTAAGGTATTGTTGGCAATAGAGCCGGTGACATTACTGTCATTGGTTACAAACCCTACCAGGGTAGAACCCAGGGTAGAACTGTTCGTGCCGCCATTGGCAACGGGCAAGATGCCGGAGACCTGGGAACCAAGGGCAACCTGCCCGTTGTAGAGGGAACCGGCATTGGAGAGCACCACCCCGCTCCCTAGCGATCCCACCGTGGTCGAGCCGTTGGCACTGACGGTAAAGTATTGTGATCCGGAAGAGGATGCCACCGTAAAGATTGGCAGGGCCGGGGCAGTGGAAGAGCCAACTACCGAAAGGTTAGCTATGGGAGTGGAAGAGTTAATGCCAAGCTGGTAGCCCGTGTTGTTAAAGAGGGCGTTGCCGTTCTGGGTAAGGTAGTTAGTGCCGCTTGCTGCAGCAATGGTAATGGACCCCGGGGTAGAAGTGGTAATGGTAATGTTGGCTCCGGCTTTTAAGCTAAAGGTTGTGGCATAGGCCGAGGAGGCGTAGGTGTACGACGGAGTGTTCGCAAGAGTGGCAAAGGTGTTGGAAGCGTAGGTGTAGGTTGGGTAGTTAGCTATGGTAGCGTATGTGGAAGAACCATATGTGTAGTTAACATAGGTGGAAGATCCATAGGTGAAGGAAGGAGTGTTTAAGAGCGTAGCAAAGGTATTGGTGGCGTAGCCGTAATTGACGTAAGTGCTTGAGCCATAGGTATAGCTTGGGGTGTTGAGGAGTGTAGCAAAGGTGTTTGATGCATAGCTAAACGATGGGAAGGTGGAAGAAGCATAGGTGTTAGTGACGTAGCTGCCGGCTGGCTGATAGCTTGTGGCATCCACGTACAGGCTGCCGCTGGCAGTGGACTTTACAAAGCCGGAAGTAAGGGAAGAAATAGTAGTGGAACCAACGACAACTAAAGCTTGTCCCGGGGTAGTAGTACCAATACCGAGGTTACCACTTACGTATACCCCGCCAAGGACATCAAGCTTTTGGTTAGCCAAATAGTTATAAGCTCCGCCAATACTTACATTTTTATTTTTGTCAAAATTAAGGGCATTGCTGGAATCATTTCCAATCCTGAATTGAATTAATCCGGCGGCTGGAGCATTTATAGCCGTAATGGAATTAGCGGCATCATACAGGAAGGCGTAGTTAGATATAGTCGGCGCGGTAACAGCCGAGCCAAACCAGATGCCGGGGTAACCGGATGCCTGGCCTAGCATAACCTGGCTGGTTGAAGAGCCGGATATTCCAAACAACGCATTGCCATTGACATCCAAGTTAGCGCCAGGCGTAGTCGTGCCAATGCCGATATTGCCGTTTGGCAGGACTGCAAGGTAGGAAGCGCCGGAGGAGGAGGCAACGTTAAATATAGTATTAGCGGAACCAGAGGTTCCTTGAATGTTGAAACTGATGGATGACGATGTGGCATTATAACCAAAGACTGTACCATTGTATAACAAGTTAGCGGTAGAGGTTAAGCTAGAAGCAGAATTGAAATATGCAACCTGTCCGTTAGCACCACTGCCAGAAGTTAAACCAGTAGTGCTAATAGTCACACCGCTGGTTGTAGAAATAGTAATGCCCGAACCAGCTTTCACATTCCATAATGTAGCATAGGCAGAAGAGGCATAGGTGTAAGAGGGGGTGTTGGCAAGAGTAGCAAAGGTGTTAGAAGCATAGGTAAAGCTTGGGAAGGTAGAGGAAGCATACGCAAAAGTGTGGAAGGTGCTTGAGGCGTATCCATAATTTACATAAGTAGATGAACCATACGTTAAGCTTGGAGTATTGAGGAGAGTTGCAAAAGTAGAAGAATTATACCCGAAGGATCCAAATGTTGAAGAGGCATACGTGTAAGTCACGCCATTAGCTAAGGTGACAAAGGTGTTGGAAGCATAGGTGTAAGATGGATAGTTTAAGATAGTGGCAAAGGTCGCAGAAGCATAGCCAAAGTTGACATAGGTCGAAGATCCATAGGTAAAGGATGGCGTGGTCAGGAGCGTGGCGAAAGTGTTCGAGGCATACGTAAACGTTGGAGTATTAAGCAGCGTAGCAAACGTAGCAGTCGCGTATGGATATGAAACGTATGTAGAAGACCCATATGTATAGCTTGGGTAGTTAAGGATTGTAGCAAAAGTATTAGAAGCATACGGGAAAGACGCAAACGTGGAAGATGCATAGACATCCGTGATGTAGTTCCCGGCCGGTTGGTAGGAAGTGGCATCAACGTAGAGATTGCCACTGGCAGTCGATTTTACAAAGCCGGAAGTAAGAGAAGAAAGAGTAGTGGAACCATTTGACGCAACTGTTAAGTAGCTGGCACCAGAACTAGAGGCAACCGTAAGTAGTGTTGCTGTTGCTCCAGACGTTCCTTGTACAGAGAGCAGAGATCCAGGAGTGTTAGTACCTATACCCACATTTGCAGCAAAATAGCTTTGCGCTGCAGATGCAGAGTATAAGGCATAACTTGTAGTAGCCGCAGATGGAGAGTTGAGGTATATTCCGTAATTATTGTCCGCGCCAGTAACATTGCTGACATACAAACCATAGTTATTGTCAGCTGTCCCTGATACACCTACATACTGCCCCGTATGCTGAGTGGTACCTGTAGAAGTTAAATTCCCTCCAACACTTGAGTACCCTCCATATACACTGGATGTCAATAATGCACTGCCTGCACTTGTAACCACAACTGAATTATTAGTTCCATAAACAGTCATGAAAGATGGGTCAATAACCGATGTTAGGGTAGGTGTTATATTGATCGAATTGTATTGACTATTAATGGACAGCAGGTTACCTGAAGTGGAATCAATTGTATCATTAAAGACTGGGCTACCGTTAATAGTTGTGTTTATACTAATTCCCTGGAATGAATTTTGAGCACTAGAGGAAGTGTCTCCTAATGTAATACCATTCAGCGAAGTAAACAAAGCGGTGTTAACTGAATTGAGAGATCGACCTGTCGCGCCAGACAAAGTTGCGGTAGGGTTGTGAGTTAAACTTAATCCGTCAGCTTCAAGTTGATTACTTGTGGATATAGAACCAAGATTAGGAGAGCTTAAAGCAGTAATGAGAGAACTATTATTTTCACCGACTGGAGCTGCGGAAATAGACAACGGTGAAACTGGACTGGTGCTCCCCACTCCCACATTCCCATTTGCCAACACATTCAAGTAGTTCGCACCAGAACTTGAGGCAACCACAAAGATTGGCAAAGTCGGAGCAGTACTGGAACCAACCACCGACAGATTGGCAATTGGGGTGGAAGAGTTAATCCCAATTTGATAGCCAATGTTGTTGTAAATAGCATTGCCATTTTGGGTAAAGTAGTTAGTGCCGCTTGCTGCAGCAATGGTAATGGACCCCGGGGTAGAAGTGGTAATGGTAATGTTAGAGCCTGCCTTTAAATTCCAAGTGGTAGCAAACGCACTTGATGCATAGATGTAGGATGGAGTGTTAAGGAGAGTAGCAAAAGTGTTGGAAGCATAAGAGAAGTTTACATACGTAGAAGTCCCGTAGGCATAGGAAGGAGTGTTCAGTAAGGTAGCAAAGGTGGACGAGTTGTAAGAGAAGGACCCAAAGGAAGAACTTGCATAGGTATACGTTGGGTAGTTTAAGATAGTGGCAAAGGTCGCAGAAGCATAGCCAAAGTTGACATAGGTCGAAGATCCATAGGTAAAGGATGGCGTGGTCAGGAGCGTGGCGAAAGTGTT
>Ga0070679_100003367_pt1 | contig 14649 bp, 14 predicted proteins | sample KBSC63BmetaG_FD_65652 | JGI IMG/M metagenome (GOLD analysis project Ga0070679, IMG submission 65652) | Corn rhizosphere microbial communities from Kellogg Biological Station, Michigan, USA - KBS C6-3B metaG | ecosystem: Host-associated > Plants > Roots > Rhizosphere | place: USA: Michigan... | reverse complement strand
GAATCAATCAATAATGCTCGCTAAAGGATGTGTAGCTGTCCCGAGATTGGCGATCACCCGGCCACGGGATATCCCGCGGCGCCACCACCCCTGCGGCGGCGCGGGGCCTTTCGACATACCCTCGTTGCCGACGACGAAATACGACATCTGCCGTATCGCTCGCGAATGAACCCAACGGTATCTTTCATCACGAGGGGCGATCCGGCGACCGGTGCATCTGTGCGGTTTTGCGCTGGAAGCCTGTACCTTGCCGAGGGTAGGCTCTCGCTGCCTTGGGCGTTAAAGATCAGATTGCTTGCTGTTCAGTGGATGTCACAAAGGAGATATCTATCATGTTCATGAAGAAAATTGCCGTAGTTGGTGCTGTCTTGGTGTTGGGCGGCTACTTGGCCGCCTCAGACGACGCGCTCGCCGCAGGTCAGGGCTGGCTTGGTCAGCGCCCCTCGTACACGATCCAAAACGGCGCGCTACATCTCGCCAATCCTCAGACCAAACCGCCCTCAAACTACTTTTCCGGTTCGCCTTCTTCCGGTTCGACGATCCACAACGGTAACAACACCGACTTCGGCGTCAGCGGCCCCTATGTCGGCCTGAAGTATATCGGAAAACAATAGCCGACCAGGCCGCGGCTACTCCGTGAGTGGTGCATCACTCCCCCGACAGGCCAGCCCATTTGGGGGAACATTATTGGCTTTGACATTCGCCGGTATTGCTCTGAAATTGGTTCCGAAAGTTTGTGGGCGGGAATCAAAATGCGGCGAATAATTGCCGGTGCAGCAGTGGTGGCGGCTGCGTACGGAGGTGGTGCAGGTCAGGCGCTTGCAGCCGATGTGGCGGTCAAGGCCGTTGTGCAGTCGATCGATCAGTTGTGGAACATCAGCTACAACACCGAAGTCCGCTATTTCAGCTGGCAGAACACCCGAGGCTTTCCCACCAATGCGGTACCCCTGAACGGCACCGGTCACGGTACGCAGCTTTACACGCCGATGTCGCTGTCGTTGACAGGCAATCCCAACCCCGATTGGAAACTCGAATTCGTGCTGCTGGGTGGCTTTGTCTCGTCGTCGCAATCAACGTCCGGCGAGCGCGGCTCGGTTGATACGCCGGTCGACTCGCAGCTCTCGGGCGTCGTCACTTACAATGGCTTCACCGGCTTCCAGCCCTTTGTCGCGATGCTGATCAACGCCCCGACCGGAAATTCCGCGCTTTACGGCAACTCGCGCTTCGCGCGCATGGACGGCGATCTCGTCGACCAGGGCACCTACGGCGAAGGCTGGAATTTCGGACCGACCGCCGGCGTCAACATTCCGCTGTCGCAGACGCTGATTTTTACCCTGTCGGGTGGCTATACCCAGCGCAACTCGTTCAACAAGGAATCTCTAAACACCGTTACCGGCCTGACCACCGATACCATCAGTGTCAAGAACGGCGACGAGGCAACGGTGACCGCCGCGCTGGGATATTCCAAAGGGCCGTTCTCGCTGCAGGGCTCCGGATCCTATTCCCGGGACGGCATCTCGCAATCCGGCCAGTTCGGCATGCTAGACTACAACAAGTACAGGGTCGGGCCGCGCACGACGATTTCCGGCAGTGCATCTTATGCCTTTGATCAAACATGGTCGATCTACAGCAATGGTTTCTGGACCCGTACCGAGAAGAATGAGATTCTTGATCCTGGCGGTTTGGCCTTGATTCCGGAAGGATTCAATTCCAACAGCAACCTGTATAGGGTCAATGCCGGATTGAACTACAGGTTCGCCAATGGCTTCACCGTCGGTCCGACGGCAAGCTATCTCCATCGCGACCACGATGGCTATGATGCCGCGACGTTCAGCTTCGTTCCGGCGAAGACCCGCTGGGCGGCAGGTGGAATCGCCAACTACAATGTCACCAACAAGATTAACATCAATGGCAGGGTCGAGCGGGTCTGGATTCGGGAGAACGAGAATCCGGGACCGCCAGCCGTCGCGCCGTTAGTGCCGTTCATGTCGGGCGATGCCTGGGTCTTCGCCGGCGGCGCAACCGTGAATTTTTGAGAGAGGCCGAAATGTCAAAACGTTTCAACACCGGCCTTTTCGTCACGCTTGCTTTTGGTGCCAGCGTCCTTACCGGTTCGATGGCCGCGGCCCGGCTCGCATGCGCCCCCGGACTCGAGAATGTGGCAGGCACCTGCGTGACCGCCGGCCTTGCCGGATCGATGCGGTTACGCAGTGTCCTGATGAACCAGTTGAAGATCGGCTACAACCTTCCGATACCGCCGCAATTGGATGACACCTATCCGAAGAATTTCGACGTCAACCGGTTTGAATTCAGCCAGCGCGGCAACTTCAGAACCCGCGCGTCTCCGCCTTCGCCATAGGCCCGGAACCTCGGGATCGCCGGCGGCGGGTTTCCTTGCTCTAGCGTTGCCAAAACTACGATGGCACTTGTTCTATCCTGGGCGTGGCCAGAGCGGCACGTTACCTTGCAACGAGATGATAAAAAGAGGGTCGGTACCAGCGCGGTACTGCATGAGCTCATTCGGTACTGCGATGCTGTACCGAAGGTGTGGCGTCATCAGGGACAAACAGGCGATCGACTTAAGAGCTTGAAATGAAAGGAAAATGCCCCAATAGTCAGCCTTGAATTTCAGTCGGCCCAAAAATCAGCTATTCCGGATGAGATGAGAAAGCAAAATAATATCAATATGTTAGCGTATCGCTTTTGCATTGCCCCCATGATGGACTGGACCGACCGGCATTGCCGGGTGTTCCACCGTCTGATGACGCGGCGGGGGCGGCTCTACACGGAGATGCTGACGACCGGCGCCATCATTCATGGCGACCGCCAGCGGCTGCTCGACTTTGATGCCAGCGAGCATCCGGTGGCGCTGCAGCTCGGCGGGTCTGATCCCGCTGCGCTCGCGACCGCTGCAAAGATCGGCGAGGATTTCGGCTACGACGAAATCAATCTCAATGTCGGCTGTCCGTCCGACCGGGTGAAGGACGGCCGGTTCGGCGCTTGCCTGATGGCGGAGCCCGAGCTCGTCGCCGAAGGCGTCGCCGCGATGAAGCGCGCGGTGAAAATTCCCGTCACCGTCAAATGCCGGATCGGCATCGACGACCAGGATCCGGAAGTAGCGCTGGATGTGCTGGCGCGTGGCGTGATCGCGGCCGGCTCAGACGCGCTGATCGTGCATGCCCGCAAGGCCTGGCTCAACGGGTTGTCGCCGAAGGAAAACCGCGACATCCCGCCGCTCGATTATGACAGGGTCTATCGGCTGAAGGCCGCATTGCCTCACGTGCCCATCATCATCAACGGCGGCGTCGGCAGCATCGCGGAAGCGAAGCGCCACCTCGACCACGTCGACGGCGTAATGCTGGGACGCGCGGCCTATCAGGAGCCGTGGCGGTTGCTGACCGTCGACCCCGAACTGTTCGGCGAGGCGGCGCCTTGCGCGACCATGAAGGACGTGTTCGCGGCGATGCTGCCCTATGTCGAGCAGCAGCTCGCGCACGGCACGCGGCTGCATTCGATGACGCGGCATTTCGTAGGCGGCTTCCACGGCGTCAAGGGCGCGCGTGCGTTCCGCCGCCATCTCGCCGAAAACGGCGTCAGGGCAGGGGCCGGCGTCAACGTGCTGGTCGATGCGATGGCGCTAGTTGACGACGCTGCGGCTGCGCCGATGGCGGCCTGAGCCGTTGCTGCTTCCGGCGTTGATGCTGCCGGTGACGTCGGGATAGCCGTGCAGCTTCAACCGGTCGGCCTGCACGCCCCAGCTTTCCAGCCGGTCGAGAAAGCTCATGCCGAGCAGGTTGGTCTTCATCTGTCCGCGCGGCACCACCAGCGCTGGAATTGACTTCTCGACCAGATGACCGACGGCGAGACGATCCAGCGTCAGCCGTGCCGCCTTGGTGTGACCGCCGGCGGTTTCGACGTCGACATTGTATTCCAGCATATCGAGCGGCAGTCCGATCGCCTTTGCGGTTTCCCAGGTCAACACGACCGAGGTTGCGCCGGTGTCGATCACCATCGGCGCCTTGATGCCGTTGATCTTGACGTTGAGCGCGAATTCGCCGGCCTGGCTCCGCGCAATCTCGACTGCGGGCGCCGGTTTCACGGCGCTTCGCCCCAGCATATGGGAGACCTGTTCGCCGGCGCGCGCGATCTGGTCGGGATCGCCATAGGCGATCACGGCGCCGCCGGTGGCAGCGAGCATCAGGAGAACGAGCAGGAAGCGGCTCATGGCGCGCCTCCGCAGATCGCTTCGTCGATTCCTCGGCCGATTCCTGCGCCGATCAGCCGCGCTCGGGCTGCGGCGCCATCGGCGCGAGGCCGGCATCCGCCATGCGCGCCGCCAGCCCTTCCATCACGGCCAACCGCTCTTCGCGCCCCATCTTGTGCCAGCGCGCGATCTCCGGAAGCGTTCGTCCGCAGCCGAAGCAGAGCTTGGTTCTGGGATCCATCATGCAGACTGCGATACACGGCGTTTCTTTGCTCATATTGGAAGTGTGAAATGGTTCGCCCGCTTGTGCAAGCGCCCCTGTTACAGTCCGGTCCCGGCACTCATGATCGGTTTGTTGCGTACCCGGCGCTTGTCCTCAGTGGGAGCGGCCGCGTTTTCCGGCTGCAGCGGCGGCGCTTCCTCGGCCATCGGCGCCAGCGCCGACATCACCCGCTCAGGCGGGAAGGTGACGATGACTTCGGTGCCGATCCGCAGCTTCGATTTCAACGTGAAAGTGCCGCCATGCATGTCGATCAGGCTTTTAGCGATCGGCAGACCAAGGCCGGCGCCTTGCTCGGCCGACTTGATCGAGTTGGAACCCTGGCCGAACGACGCCAGCACGATCGGGATCTCGTCTTCGGCAATGCCGGAGCCGGTGTCCTTGACGCTGAGATACTGGCCGCCCGAGGCAGTCCAGCCGACCTTCAGCCAGATCTCGCCGCCCTGCGGCGTGAACTTGATCGAGTTCGACAACAGGTTGAGCACGATCTGGCGGGTGGCGCGTTCGTCGCCCCAGATCCGCGGCATGCCCTGCTCGAACACTTCGTGGATGGTAATGCCGCGGCTGGTCGCGCGCAGTTTCAGCAGATGGTGGCAGTCGGCGACGACATGGACCAGCGACACGGCTTCCTCGTTGAGCTCGTAGCGGCCGGCCTCGATCCGCGACAGATCGAGAATCTCGTTGATCAGGTTGAGCAGATGAACGCCGGAATTGTGGATGTCGGCGGAATATTCCTTGTAGACCGGCACGGTATGCGGGCCGAAAATCTCGCTCTTCATCACCTCGGAGAATCCGAGGATCGCATTTAGCGGCGTGCGCAGTTCGTGGCTCATCTGCGCCAGAAACCGCGATTTGGCGACGTTGGCGGATTCGGCACGGTGCCGGGCTTCGTCGGAGATCGCCTTGGCCTGTTCGAGTTCGCCGATCAGCGCGTCCTTTTCGGCACGCGCTTCCAGCGTCGCCAGCGTCGTCGAGTGCAGGCGATGCGCCAGCAGCGCGAAGTAGCCCTCGGCCGCGATGGCGAGCAACGCCAGCACGTAGTTGTCGAACGTGCCGGCCAGCACGAAATTCAGCGCGATCGCGGCCGTCACCGGCCCGGTGGCCGCCAGCGCCGCGATCGGCAGGCTCGCCGCCAGCATGCTCGATACCGCGATGACGAGCAGCATCAGGAACATCATCATCGTGTTGGAGACGACGTCGAGGCCGGCCGGATGGATCAGGATCGCGGTCCAGCACAATCCGTAGAGCAGGTCGAGCAGCACGAAGCGGGTGCGCCATTTCTTGGTGGCGGCGAGCGAGGGTTTTTCCGCCAGGAATTTTCCGCAGTTGCGGATGATCGCGGCATGGATGCAGAGCATGCCGACGGTCCAGGCCGCGGACCATAGCGGCTGCATCCACAGGCCGAACAGCACGCCGGTGGCAACCACCAGCAACATCACGACGTAGGACGCCGACATCCGGGTCTGGGCGTATTGCCGGAGCAGTTCGGTGTCGAAAGCAGGCCGGGTTCCCGACGTCGACGTTAACCGATCGCGCGCCTCGCGCACCCGCTGCGCCGCGGCGCGCCGGCTGTTGACCGGCGGTGCTGCAGGCGTTTCGGCCGGAAGCTGGACAACTTCTGGCTTTTCTGCGGGATTACTCATCAAACAACACAAATCCTGCCCGCTGGTGGAGCGGACTTTTGCATTGTCTATCTGTGGCGCGAAATCATTAACCCTTACCTTAAAGGGCTAAAGAATCCCGTTAACGGGAGGTTAAATTAACGTTTGGGGCGGGGGCTTCATCCTTCGAGACCCATCGCTTTGCGATGCTCCTCAGGATGAGGTCTCCGGTCCTCGTTAGGACTAAGTCTCAGACCCTCATGGTGAGGAGCGCGTCTTCGCGCGTCTCGAACCATGAGGCCCCAGGGCGGGCGGCAATCAGCGAAAGGAACGGGTTCAGCGCTGCAACCGTGCCAGCAGGCTCGACGTATCCCAGCGCTTGCCGCCCATCTTCTCGACTTCGGAATAGAACTGGTCGACCAGCGCGGTCACCGGCAGGTTGGCGCCGTTGCGGCGGGCCTCACTGAGGCAGATCGAGAGGTCCTTGCGCATCCATTCGACCGCGAAGCCGAAGTCGAACTTGCCGTCGTTCATGGTCTTGTAGCGGTTTTCCATCTGCCAGGATTGCGCGGCACCCTTGGAGATCGTCTCGATCACGGCGGCGACGTCGAGGCCGGACTTCTTGGCGAAGTGAATGCCCTCCGACAGGCCCTGGACGAGACCTGCGATGCAGATCTGGTTGACCATCTTGGTAAGCTGGCCGCTTCCCGCCGGTCCGAGCAACTTGCACATCCGCGCATAGGCCGCGATCACCGGCTCGGCGCCGGCATAGGCGTCTTCCTTGCCGCCGCACATCACGGTCAGCACACCATTTTCAGCGCCGGCCTGTCCGCCGGACACCGGTGCGTCGATGAACTTGAAGCCGGCCTTGGCGGCGGCGGCGTCGAGTTCGCGGGCGACCTCCGCGGAAGCGGTGGTGTGGTCGACGAATACAGCGCCCTTCTTCATGCCGGCAAAGGCGCCGTCGGCGCCGATGGTCACGGCACGCAGGTCATTGTCATTGCCGACGCAGCACATCACGAAGTCCTGACCTTCGGCGGCGGCCTTCGGGGTCGCGGCGGTCTTGCCGCCGAACTTGTCGGCCCATTCCTTCGCCTTGGCCGCGGTGCGGTTGTACACGGTCACGTCGTGGCCGCCCTTTTTCACCAGATGTCCTGCCATCGGGAAACCCATGACGCCGAGACCGAGAAAAGCGACTTTAGCCATGTGTGCTACCTTGTCTTACCTTGGGGGGTTCTTGGGGAGTGGCCGGACATCGAACCGGCCGGACCATGTTCCATTGCGTTTTCGGGAGCCGGACAGGGGCTCCGGAGGCGGGAGCCGCACCATAAACCCTGCGCCATGAAGGGCAACCGCCTTCGTTTGGCGGCGGGATTTGTCCGAGCCTGATCGGTTCTGACTACCGTCAGAACCGGGCTCTATTTTTTTGTTTTGACGCGTTTTCTTTACGCGAACCGGTGTCCACTTCGCTCGAAAACGCTGTAGAATAGGCCGGTCAAAGAACTTCACAAAAAAAGGGAGTGACATCGCATGGGCGTCAGTGTGGGCGTGCTCGACCATTTCAACATCCGGACCCGCAATCTTGCCGACACGGTCCGGTTCTATGAAGACGTCATGGGCCTTGAAAAGGGCCCGCGGCCGAACTTCGCATTCCCGGGTGCCTGGATGTACAGCGAGGGCAAGGCGGTGGTGCATCTGGTCGATATTTCCAAGACCGACGAGCCGCAGAAGCCGGATTCCGGCGTGGTTCATCACGTCGCTTTTGCCAGCTCCGGGTTTGACGGCATGAAGAAGCGGCTGGAATCCAAGAAGATGAAATATGACTCCCGCCAGGTTCCGGGCGGCGATCTCTGGCAGATCTTTGTCGATGATCCCAACGGGGTCATGATCGAACTGAACTACGAGGCTGCCAAGGAAGGGGGCGTCGGGGCGCCCGCCGAGACCCGGGAAGACATCGGGGCCAGGTAGCCTTTTGAAAGCCAGCCTTTTGAAAGCTAGCCTTCGTTTTCGAGCCTTGATCCGCCCCGTATTCCGATAGCGGGGCGGGTCCGTTTCGGCTAAGGAAAACACGTCAAATCAAAAGTGTAGAGCCGGATTCTCAAGTTGAACCGAAGGCTCGAGGAGAGGCATTTGTGAGCGTTACGCAGCAACAGGTTATCGATGCCCTCGCCAAGGTGGCGTCGCCGCGCGGCGTCGCCTTGAGCAACGCCAACGTGCTGTCGGCGATCACGGTCACCGACGGCAAGGTGTTTTTCTCGATCAATGTCGACGCGGCGGAAGCCCGCGCCTGGGAAAGCGTGCGCGCGCAGGCCGAAGCCGCGGTGCGCGCCATCCCCGGCGTCACCGTCGCCATGATCGCACTGACGGCCGAGCGCAAGGCGGGATCGCCGGCGCCAGCATCTCAGCCCGCGCCGCATTCCCATCCGCATTCTCATGCTGCTGCGCCGAGGCCCGGCGTGCAGCCGGTCGCCGCCCACAAGCCGCCGCAAAGCCCGGCCTCACCGATGTCCAAGCAGTCGGAAATTCCTGGCGTCGCCGCCGTCATCGCGGTGGCGTCGGGCAAGGGCGGCGTCGGCAAATCGACCACCGCGCTCAACCTGGCGCTCGGCCTGCGCGATCTGGGCTTGCGCGTCGGCCTGCTCGATGCCGACATTTACGGACCCTCGGTGCCGCGGCTGACCGGCATTCACGAAAAGCCCGCGCTCGACGGCAACCGCAAGATGATCCCGATCCAGCGCTTCGGGTTGTCGATCATGTCGATCGGATTCCTGGTCGAGGAAGATACCGCGATGATCTGGCGCGGCCCGATGGTGATGTCGGCGATCACCCAGATGCTGCGCGACGTCGCCTGGGGCACGCTCGATATTCTCGTCGTCGACATGCCGCCCGGCACCGGCGACGCGCAACTGACGCTGGCGCAGAATGTGCCGCTGAAGGGCGCGGTCATCATCTCGACGCCACAGGACCTTTCGCTGATCGACGCGCGGCGGGGGCTTGCGATGTTTCGGAAGGTCAACGTGCCCGTACTCGGCATCGTCGAGAACATGAGCTACTTCCAGTGCCCGGAGTGCGGCACGCGATCGGACATTTTCGGCCACGGTGGCGCGCGGCACGAGGCGGAGCGGCTCGGCGTGCCGTTCCTCGGCGAGATCCCGCTGCACATGTCGATTCGGACGAGTTCGGATGCCGGTAATCCGGTGGTCGCCAGCGAGCCGGACGGGCCGCACGCGGCGATTTATCGCGCCATCGGCGCCCAGGTTCGAGAGCAGCTCAAGGGCGCCATCGCCGCGGCCTGAGCCGCCAAAATGGCGGCTGAAATCGCGCCAGAGCAGGCTGCATGCGACTTTCGTTTAATCAATGCAGTCATGCCTTTGTCGCGTTTTCGAACGGCCAACTTCCATGCTAAAGCGCCGCCCAGAGCACCCCGGAATACGTGGAATTCGTCCCGCCGGAGGAACGCTTGAGCAATTATGGGAAACGTCCCGTCTCAAGGAGAGATTGAATGAAGCGTCGTGATTTTTTGAAGGTTTCTGCTGTCGGTGCCGCCGCGACGGCCGTTGCCTCGCCGGCCATCGCGCAATCGTCGCCTGAGATCAAGTGGCGTATGACGTCGAGCTTCCCGAAATCGCTCGACACCATCTATGGCGGCGCCGAGCAGGTGGCGAAGTACGTCGCCGAAATGACCGACAACAAGTTCCAGATCCAGGTGTTCGCGGCGGGCGAACTCGCGCCGGGCCTGCAGGCGCTCGACTCGACCTCCAACGGCACCGTCGAGATGTGCCACACCGTTTCCTACTATTACGTCGGCAAGGATCCGACGTTTGCGATCTACGCCTCGGTCCCGTTCGGCCTCAACGCGCGCCAGCAGAATTCGTGGTGGTATCAGGGCGGCGGCATGGAGCTCGGCAACGAGTTCTTCAAGAAGTTCGGCGTGATCGGCTTCCCCTGCGGCAACACCGGCACCCAGATGGGTGGCTGGTTCCGCAAGGAGATCAAGACCACCGCCGATCTGTCGGGCCTCAAGATGCGCATCGGCGGCATCGCCGGTCAGGTGCTGCAGAAGGTCGGCGTGGTGCCGCAGCAGCTCGCCGGCGGCGACATCTACCCGGCGCTCGAAAAGGGCACCATCGATGCGGCCGAGTGGGTCGGTCCGTATGACGATGAAAAGCTCGGCTTCGCCAAGGTCGCGAAATACTACTACTACCCGGGCTTCTGGGAAGGCGGTCCGACCGTTCACGCCTTCGCCAACCTGGAAAAGTGGAATTCGCTGCCGAAGAACTACCAGGCGATCCTCACCAACGCGATGGCCAACGCCAATAGCTGGATGGCTGCGCGCTACGACATGCAGAACCCGACCGCGTTGAAGCGTCTGGTTGCCGGCGGCACCCAGCTTCGTCCGTTCACCAACGAAGTGCTGGAAGCCTGCCTGAAGGCGACCAACGAACTGTGGGGCGAAATCTCCGCCAAGAACGCCGACTTCAAGAAGTCGATCGACGCGATGCAGGCCTACCGCTCCGACCAGTATCTGTGGTGGCAGGTTGCCGAATACACCTTCGACACCTTCATGATCCGCTCGCGTACCCGCGGATAATCTACAACGTTAGTCGTAGGAATCAGCCCGGTCTCGTTGAGAGACCGGGCTTTTTTGCTTTTTTCGGACCTGTTCGGGATGGATATCGGCGACGGGATGTTCCATGCTGGCTGCAAGCCTCGACACGAAGGCTGACACGCACGATCAACAGGGATGGATATCATGAAGAGACGAGACTTTCTCAAGGTCACCGGCATAGGCGCGGCGGGCGCGGCAACGATGGCGGCGCCGGCGATCGCCCAGTCGATGCCGGAGATCAAGTGGCGCATGCCGACGAGCTGGCCGAAATCGCTCGACACGCTGTATGGCGGCGCCGAGATGATGACCAAGTTCGTCGCCGAAGCCACCGACAACAAATTCCAGATTCAACCGTTTGCCGGTGGCGAGATCGTGCCGGGACTTCAGGTGCTCGATGCGGTGCAGAACGGCACCTGCGAGATCGGTCACACCGCCTCGTACTATTATTTCGGCAAGGATCCGACCTTCACCTTCGGCTCTTCGGTGCCGTTCGGGCCGAACCAGCGCATCAACCAAGCCTGGTACATGCTCGGCGGCGGCAAGGAACTGCTGAACGAATTCTACAAGACATACAACGTCACGTCGCTGCTTGCCGGCAACACCGGCTGTCAGATGGGCGGTTGGTTCCGCAAGGAAATCAAGACCGTCGACGACCTCAAGGGACTTAAATTCCGCATCGGCGGCTTCTCCGGCAAGGTAATGCAAAAGCTCGGGGCCGTGCCGCAGCAGATCGCCGGCGGCGATATCTACCCGGCTTTGGAAAAAGGCACGATCGATGCGGCCGAGTGGGTCGGCCCTTACGACGACGAGAAACTCGGCTTCGTCAAGGTGGCGCCGCACTACTACTATCCAGGCTGGTGGGAAGGCGGTCCGATGCTGCTGGCCTACGTCAACCTCGACAAATGGAATGCGTTGCCAAAATACTACCAGGCCGTTCTGGAGCAGGCCGGCCACGCGTCCAACAATTGGATGATGGCGAAGTACGATCAGGCCAATCCGCCGGCACTGCGCAAGCTGCTTGCGGCCGGCGCCAAGCTTCACGCTTTCCCGGCCCCGGTCATGGATGCGTGCTTCAAGGCAGCGAAGGAGTTGCACAGCGAAGTCGCCGCCACTAACCCCAACTTCAAAAAAGCCCTGGAATCGCTGACCGCGTTCTCCAACTCCGGCTATTCCTGGTTCCAGGTTGCCGAGCTCGGCTACGACAGCTTCATGGCGCGTCACTCACAGAGCTGATCAATCAATATCGGCAAACGAAAACCCCGGAGCGAAAGCTCCGGGGTTTTTCTATTTGGTCAGAGCCGCGACATCTTGGTCATGTCGCTCACCTTGCGGTATTGCCATCCAAGCGAGGGCGATCGAATGCCAGCGCCCGCCATCAAGTCGGGACCGGCATCAGTTCTTTGGCTGGCCAAAGTCCAGCGGCGGCAATTCGACCTGGGGAATCTCGATCTTGATCGTGTTCGGGTCGATCGTCGAAGCCGCCCCCTTGTAGTGCATGACCATCGACGGGAACGTGATCACCAGCAACACCATGACGATCTGGATGACGACGAACGGCACCGCTCCCCAATAGATCTGACCGGTCGTGACCGCGTCCATTCGCTTGCCGGTGACGCGGTCGAGGTAGGATTCCTTCGGTGCGACCGACCGCAGATAGAACAGGGCGAATCCGAACGGCGGGTGCATGAACGAAGTCTGCATGTTGACGCCGAGAATGACGCCAAACCAGATTAGGTCGATACCGAGTTTTTCGGCCGCGGGTCCGAGCAGCGGAATGATGATGAAGGCGAGTTCGAAGAAGTCGAGGAAGAAGGCGAGAACGAACACGAAGGCGTTGACGAAGATCAGGAAGCCGATCTGGCCGCCGGGCAGCGAGGTCAAGAGATGCTCGACCCAGACGTGGCCGTTGACGCCGTAGAAGGTGAGCGAGAAAACGCGCGCGCCGACCAGAATGAAGACGACGAAGGCCGACAGTTTGGCGGTCGATTCCGTCGCCTGCCGGATCAGGTCCCAGCTCAGGCGACGCTTGGCCGCGCCGAGGATGATCGCGCCGGCCGCGCCCATCGCGCCGCCTTCCGTCGGCGTCGCGATGCCGATGAAGATCGTGCCCAGCACCAGGAAGATCAGGAACAGCGGCGGCACCATGACGAACGTGGTCTGTTGCGCCATTGCGGACAGGAAGCGGAAACCCGTGAACTTGTGGATCAGCCAGTTAATGACGGCCACGAAGAACGCGAACAGGATGCCGTTGAACATGCTGAGCACGACGTAATCCGCACCGTGTGCTTCGGAGTTGCGCATCATGAACCAGCCGAACACGCAGCTCGCCAGGAACAGCACGAGCAGCGACCACAGTCCGCGGCTGCCGTCGGGTTCGCGAAAGCCGATCGCTTCGGCAGGCAGGCCCGGGGCCGCCTTCGGGAAGATCAGCGTCACCAGGAAGGCATAGCCGGCGTACAGGCCGGCGAGCACCAGTCCCGGAATGAACGCGCCCTCGTACATGTCGCCGACCGACTTGCCGAGCTGGTCGGCCATCACGATCAGAACCAGCGAAGGCGGAATGATCTGCGCCAGGGTGCCGGAGGCGGCGATGATGCCGGTCGCCATCCGGCGGTCGTAACCGTAGCGCAGCATGATCGGCAGCGAGATCAGGCCCATCGAGATCACGGATGCCGCGACGACGCCGGTGGTCGCCGCGAGCAGGGCGCCCACGAACACGACCGCATAGGCGAGACCGCCGCGAATGGTGCCGAACAACTGACCGATGGTGTCGAGCAGGTCTTCGGCCATGCCGGAGCGTTCGAGCACCAGTCCCATGAACGTGAAGAACGGGATCGCCAGCAGCGTGTCGTTGTTCATCACGCCGTAGACGCGTTCGGGCAGGGCCTGCAGGAAGTCCGGACGGAATTCGCCGAGCTGGATTCCGACGAAGGCGTAGATCAGGCCGACCGCGCCGAGCGAGAATGCCGCCGGATAGCCCAGCAGCAGGATAATCACCAGCGACGCGAACATGATCGGCGCCATGTTGGCGATAAGAAAAGCAGTCATCTAGTCCCCCTGCAATCGCACTCGACGATCAGCGTTTTTCGATCGCCTCGACGAGGTGTTCGACCTCGGCCTCGAGCGCGTGCACCTGGAATGCGTGTGGATCTGGAATAAGGCCGCGCATGACGGCAATGCGCTTGATCAGTTCGGATACACCCTGAATGAACAGGAGCGTAAACCCGATGATGATGAGCGACTTGGCGGGCCATTGCGGCAGTCCGCCCGCGTTGCCGGACTGCTCGTGGATTTCGTAGGAGCGCATGAAGAACGGGCCGCCGGTGATGATCATCACGACGCAGAGCGGCAGCAGGAAAACGACGTGGCCGACGAGATCGATGATGCTCCGGACCGTCTTGGGCAGCGCGTTGTTAACGATGTCGATCCGGATGTGCTCGTTGTCGAGCAGCGTCCAGGGCGAGCACAGCAGGAACACGACGCTGAACAGCACCCATTGCAGCTCCAGCCACGAATTGGAGGAAACGTCGAAGCTTTTGCGGATGATGGCATTGGCGGCCGAAACGACCACCGCAACCAGAATGAGCCACGCCAGGCGCTTGCCCGTCCACCGTGTGAACGCGTCAATTCCATTGCTCAATTTCAAGAGCGCTTGCAACGTCAACCCTCCCCAATTCGCATCTGCAGTCTTGCCGGCGCCCTTGAAGGCGCCGTGGCTCATTCTGCCGGGCTAGCATGAAGCCAACGCACCAAACCAGCGGGCGGTGCCGCCGTCAATCGGAAGTTTGTTGATATTGAAAGGGAATTAGCTGTCGGGGCGGGGGTATCGATCTGCTCCCGGCGGACGCCGGACTATTGCTTTTGCGGTGGGCCGAAGTCCAGCGGTGGCAGCTCGATGTTTGGAACCTCGATCCTGACCTTGGAGAGATCGACATCGAGCGGCTTGTCCAGCAGC
>Ga0070679_100003365_pt1 | contig 14650 bp, 8 predicted proteins | sample KBSC63BmetaG_FD_65652 | JGI IMG/M metagenome (GOLD analysis project Ga0070679, IMG submission 65652) | Corn rhizosphere microbial communities from Kellogg Biological Station, Michigan, USA - KBS C6-3B metaG | ecosystem: Host-associated > Plants > Roots > Rhizosphere | place: USA: Michigan... | reverse complement strand
GGCGCAGGCGACGACCGCAAAGGCGCCGACGGCGAGAAGTGGGGCGCGGACCAGCATCGAACCTCCAGGGGTCTGGCCGGCAGAGCGCCGGCGGTGAACTCGTCCGACCGAACCGCGATACGACCGATCGATCCCGTGCCTCGAGCTGCAAATCGCCACCGCCAGCAAGAGATGGAGCGACATCGAGGGTCCGCGACGAGGGCCCGTCGCCGTGCAGCGAATCGAGATGTGTTTCATCGAGTTGCCTTCGGCTGCCCCCGCGTCCATGTTGGTATGGCACCGCGGCAGCGTCTCAGGTCACCGGGTAGAACGACGTTGCGCGCCAGGATGCGACATCGTGGGTGCGACTCGTTCTCACGGCGGGTGGCCTAACGGGATATGCATGGCTCCATGACACGCGCCGACATCCTCGGGGAACAGCGTGGCGGTGCCGCCGAACCGCTCGACCGGCTCGTGCCAATCGTTTACGGGGAGCTGCGCGCCATCGCCCATCGACAGCTTGGCATCGGTGGACGCGGCGGCACGCTCTCGACGACCGCGCTCGTCCACGAGGCGTACATGAAGCTCGTCGACCAGCCGCAGGCGCAGTGGCGCGACCGTACACACTTCTTTGCCGTCGCGGCGCTCGCGATGCGGCATGTCCTGGTCGATCGAGCGAAGGCTCGTCGGAGGTTGAAGCGCGGCGGCGACCAGCACCATATCAGTCTCGACGAGGAGCACATCGGCGCCGACGACCAACCGGATGCGCTACTGGAGCTCGACGAGGCGCTGACCAGACTCGCCGCGTTCGATCCGCGCCTGGCGCGCGTGGTCGAGTACCGCTTCTTCGGCGGTCTCACCGAGCAGGAGATTGCCAAGGCGATGGGGGTCACGTTGCGCACCGTCCAGCGCGATTGGGTAAAGGCACGCGCCCTCCTGCATCGCGCGCTTGCACCGTGAGTGACGCTCCAGAACGTGCCGACGGTGGCCCGTCATCCCTCGGTGCGATCAACGACTGGGCGCGGATTGAAACACTCCTCGACGCGTTGCTCGACGCGCCAGCCGATCGACGAGACGCGGTCGCGAGGGAACTGAGTAACGGCGACGCCGCCGTGTACGCCCGGCTGCAGGGTCTGGTCGCCGATTGTGCGAAAGACCACCGCCTTCTCGACCGACCCGCGGCCGAGCGCTTCGCGTCATTGTTCGATCCGGACCCGTTCCCCAACCCGGATCCGTTGGCCGAGCGCTATCGAAAGCGGCTCGGTGAGACGCGCCTGACCGACCGTCTGTCGGCCGCACTTGCGGACCACTACCGGATCGAGCGCGCGCTCGGCACGGGCGGCATGGCGACCGTTTACCTGGCGCATGATCTCAAGCACGACCGCAGGGTCGCGCTCAAGGTCTTGAAGCCCGAGCTGGCCGCCGTGATCGGCGCGGAGCGGTTCGTAGCCGAGATCAAGACGACCGCGGCGCTGCAGCACCCGCAGATCCTGCCGCTCTTCGACAGCGGCACCGCCGACGGATTTCTGTATTACGTCATGCCGTTCATCGACGGCGAGACGCTGCGCACGAAACTCGATCGGGAGAAGCAGCTGGGCGTCGGCGACGCCGTGAAGATCACCATCGAGGTTGCCGACGCCCTGGATTACGCCCACCGCCACGGTGTGGTCCACCGCGACATCAAGCCGGAGAACATTCTCCTCCACGAGGGCCGCCCGGTGGTGGCCGACTTCGGCATCGCGCTCGCCCTGAGCGCGTCAGCCGGCGGCAGGGTGACGCAGGCTGGCCTGTCGTTAGGCACGCCGCACTACATGAGCCCCGAGCAGGCGACGGCGAAGAAGGAGATCACCGCGCGCTCCGACATCTACTCGCTCGCGAGCGTGCTCTACGAGATGCTCGCCGGGGAGCCACCCCACGGCGGCGGATCGGCGCAGCAGATCCTCATCAGCATTGTCACGGAGGAAGCGCAGCCGCTGAGCCGGCGGCGCAAGTCGGTGCCGACGCATGTCGAGGCCACGGTGGCACAGGCACTCGAAAAGCTTCCCGCCGACCGGTTCGAGACCGCAGCGAAGTTCGCGGAAGCGCTGAGAGATCCACATTTCGCGACGCGGACGGCTCGACCACGTGACGTTAGGCATGGCGCAGCACGTACGCTCGTCGCGCGTTGGCTCGTTGGACTTGGACTCCTCGCAGCCGGTGGCGCCGTTGGATGGATGCTCCACCCACGCTCGGCGAGCCCGTCGGCCCCGGTGACGCGCCTCACGATCCCGGTCCCGGGCGGCCTCGATGGAGAAGGCATCTTCCCGATGCTGTCGATCTCGCCAGATGGCCGCTCCGTCGTCTACTTCCAGGGCGGAACCCTGTACAGGCGACAATTGGAGCGCGATGCACCCGAATCGCTCGCCACCTTCGGGATGGGCTGCTGCCCGCAGTTCGTCGAGGGCGGACGGTCGGTGCTGGTTGGAAACGCCACTCGCTTCGGGGGCGAATTGCGAATGGTGCCACTCTCCGGCGGGCCGATCGTGAATGCCGCATCTCGACCGCTCGGAGAGGACATCATCAGCTCCGCATGGTTGCGCCCAGGCGTCCGCCGCCGCCGCGCCGGCGACACCGCGTGGAAGCTCATCACGAAGCCGGACTCCGGAGGCGGGGTGGCCGCGTACATGTGGCCGCAGCTCCTCGAAGGTGGCCAGTCCGTGCTCTACACGATCCTGGGGCCGAGCGGGATGTGGCACGACGCCAGGATCGTGCTCGAGGACCTAACGAGCGGCGCGCGCACGACCGTCGCGAGCGAGGCCACGTATGGCCGGTACGTTCCGACGGGTCACGTGGTCTACATCCGCGACGATGGCAGGGTGGAGGCGGTCCCATTCGACCTCCGTCGGCGGCGCCTCACCGGACGTGCATTCACGGTCGCCGAAGGCGTTCAGACCGGTTATTGGGGAGGCGCCGGCTCGTTCGCCATCTCCGACTCCGGGACATTCGCGTACGTCCACGGATCGAACGGGCAACTGCATCAGCTGACGTGGGTCGACCGGCAGGGGAAGGTGGTGGGCCACGTCGGCGAACCGATTACCGCGGAGGGCGTGCGACTCTCACCCAACGAACGCTACGCCGTGACGTACGTGGCGTCGCCCAGTGCGGATATCTCACTGTTCGATATCGCGACGGGCGAGCCACGCCGCCTAACGTTCGATCCGCAGACCGAGGACATTCCAGTGTGGTCCCGCGACGGGCGGCGCGTGGCGTACCGGCTCATCATGGGGGCGAACGACAACCGTATCGTCACGCGGCCGGCTGACGGACAGGGCACGGTCGACACGTTGTATGCCCCAAAGCATGGCGGGACGGTCCTTCCGCTCGATTTTTCCCCGGACGGCTCGGCGCTCGCACTCGAGGACGACGGACTGCTCATACTCCACCTCGCGAGCCAGCACGTGGACACAGTGAGCCGGAGCCGGAAGAGGCAGGCGCAGTTCTCTCCCGATGGGCGTTGGCTGGCGTACACGGCGGAGGACACCGGACGGGAAGAAGTGTACGCCATCGCTTATCCGGCCCTCGCCGGCAAGCAGCAGATCTCGAGGACGGGCGGCCGGACTCCTTCGTGGTCGGCGCGAAGCGGAGAGCTGTTCTTTCTCAGGAACGACACCGTGATGGCGACCTCGGTGTCCACGCAGTCCAGTCTGGAGTGGACAACGCCACGAGCGCTGTTTGCACGACCAGATCTGGCGGCACTCGACTACGGGTTCAGCGTATCGGCCGACGGGCGGCGGTTTCTGTATCCTGCTCGTAACCCAGAGGCATCGCCTCGGGAGATACACGTCGTCCTGAATTGGTTCGAGGAACTGAAGGCCAAGGTGGCTCGGTGACAGCGACCACGACGGCCCGTTGGTCCCAAGGGAGCGACGGAGCCGCACTACAGCTCCGATGACGTGAAGGGAAGAATTTTGAGGATCGTCTACGTAGGAGTTGGACGCGCCAGCCGTTTCAAGTGGGTTTCAAGGGGGTCAGAGCCCTCGAAACCCGAGTTTCAAGGGCTCTGACCCCTTGAAAGACCGGGAGGCCACGTGAACTTCGACCTTCGCTACGCGCTGAGACGCCTCATCCGCGCCCGAGGCTTCACCCTGGCCGCAGCGCTCACGATCGCGCTCGGCGTCGGCGCGAACTCGGCGATCTTCAGCGTCATCAACGCCGTTCTGCTGCGTCCGCCGGTCGCGGTCGCTGAGCCCGAGCGGCTCGTCGGAGTGTTCACGAGCGACTTCAGTGGACCGCCGTACGGGAGCTCGTCGTTCGCCGACGTCGACGACTTCGGCAAGCAGGGCGCGGACGTCTTCACCGGGGTCGCAGGATACTCGCCGCGACCCGCGGCCGTCGGCTCGGACGACAACCTCGAGCGCATCGCGGCCGAAGTCGTCACCGACAACTACTTCCAGGTGCTCGGAACCAGGATGACGCTCGGCCGCGGCTTCGGGCCGGAACAGCGCGTCCGCGCCGGCGAGCCTGTCGTCGTCATCTCGAACGCTCTCTGGCAGAGGCGGTTCGCGAGCGATCCGGCCATCATTGGAAAGCCGCTTCGCATGAACGCTCGCGAGTTCACGATCATCGGCGTCGCACCGGTCGGTTTCGCCGGGTCGTTCCGCCTGCTCGTCGCCGACGTGTGGGTGCCCGCCGCGCTTGGCGCGTATGTCGGCATGTCCGACGACTTCACGTCGCGCGGCGACCGCAGTGCATTCGTCTACGCGCGACTCAAGCCCGGCGTCACGATCGAGCAGGCGCGGTCTCGCATGGCCGTCGTCGCCCGTCAACTGACCGCCGCATACCCCGAGGCCTGGACCGACGTGTCGCGAAAGGGCAGACGCATCTCGGCCCTCCCCGAAGAGGAGACCCGTATTCCGCCCTCCTTCCGTGGGCCCGCGTTAGGCTTCGCAGCCATCCTCATGGCCACGGTCGTCGTCGTGCTGCTCGTGTGCTGCGCGAACGTCGCCGGCCTCCTCCTGGCGCGTGCCACGAGCCGGCTCAAGGAGGTCGGCATCCGCATGTCACTCGGCGCGAGCCGTGGCCGGATCATCCGTCAGATGCTCACCGAGAGCGTCCTGCTCGCCGCGTTAGGCGGCGTCGTGGGCGTGGCCGCGTCCGTGTGGGCCGGGCAGGCGCTGATGGCGGCTGGCACGCCGTCGCAGATTCCCGTTCCGATCTCGCTGGACCTGACGCCGGATTACCGCGTGCTCGGGTTCACGCTCGCGATCACGCTTCTCACGGGCCTCGTGTTCGGCTTCGCCCCCGCGTTGCGCGCGAGCCGAGCGGACGTCGTTACCGCGCTCAAGACGGATACGCCCGCGCTGCGACTCGGCGGCCGCCGCTTCTCGCTCCAGGGCGCGCTCGTCATCGGACAAGTGTCGCTCTCGACGCTGCTGCTCGTCGGCGCGCTGCTGTTCCTCCGCACGCTGCGAGCCGCGGCGTCGATCGATCCGGGCTTCCGCACGGATCACATGCTGCTGCTCGACATCTCCCCGCGTCCCGGCGAGGAAGGAAAGGTCGACCCCGAGCAAATCGCGCTCGCCGCGCGCGATCGTCTCGCGGCGATTCCGGGCGTCACGGCCGTAACGTGGGCGAGCAACGTCCCGTTAGGCCTCGACATGGGGCGACGCGGACTGCAGGTGGAAGGCTATCGCCGCCGCGAGGGCGAGGACATGGAGTTCCACTATAGCGTTGTCGGCCCGCGGTACTTCGAGACGATGGAAATCCCGCTCGTCCGCGGCCGAGGGTTCACGGATGCCGATCGACCTGGCGCGCCCGCGGTGGTGGTGGTGAACGAGGCGTTCGCGAAGCGCTTCTGGGGCGACGCGGATCCGATCGGCAAGCGGATCTCGCGCAATGGTGAGAACGGACCGTGGATCGAGGTCGTGGGACTCGCGCGCAACGGCAAGTACCTCTCGATCACGGAGTCGCCTCGACCATTCGTGTACTATCCGCAGCTGCAGATGCCTGACGGCATCACGTTGCATGTGCGAACGACGGGCGACCCGCTTCGGCTCGTGGGGGCGGCACGTCGTGAGGTGGCGACCGTCGCGCCGACCTGGATGATCGAGCGGCCTCGAACGCTCGAGGAGAACATCGGTGCGTCGCTCCTGCCGCAGCGGATCGCTGCTGGTCTCCTCGGCGCGTTTGGCGTGGTCGCGCTGCTGCTCGCGGCGGTGGGACTCTATGGTGTGGTCGCGTTCGCGGTCGCACAGCGGACACGCGAGATCGGCATTCGCGTTGCGCTCGGCGCGCAGAGCGGGGAGGTGCTCGGTCTCATGCTCCGTCAGGGGCTGACGCTCGCGGGGATCGGGCTTCTCGTGGGCGTTCCGCTCGCGTTCGTTGTGGCGAGGCTCGTGTCGGGCTTCCTGATCGGCACCAGCGTGGCAGACCCGGTGGTGTTCGGCGGGGCAGCCGGGCTGCTCGGCTTCGTGACCCTCCTGGCCAGTTACGTCCCGGCCAGGCGGGCCTCGAAGGTCGACCCGATGGCGGCCTTACGCTCCCAATAACGAGACCGGGCAGGGATCGCGGCACGGACCGCCCTTGCGCTGATTAATGACCTTAGCCGAATTCAGTCAACGGGACCGCGCCACGCTGCATCACGATGGCGACGGTGGGGGAACGGCAAGACCTAACGCGGATTTCGAACATCGATGACGCCGAGGTTCGCAGGGTTGCTCCGTGCGCAGTCACGGTTCCGACGGCTCCGTCCGGCCTCTCATGCTTTTTGGTCAACGGCCTCGGGAAGCGATGGCATCCCGAGGTCGTCATTCCTCGATCCAGGCTCGTGGCGAGCGGACTCCGTTAACTGAATTCGGCAACGGCCATTAACCGACTGATCTCGCTTGCGCCGGTCAGTCGTAGCGCAGCGCCATCATCGGCTGCGTCTTGCTCGCGCGCCTCGCCGGAAGCCACCCCGCCGCGAGTGCTACAGCGGCGAGGAGTAGCACGGCGCTCACGAACACGACCGGGTCGTGCCCCTGCAACCCGAACAGGAGCGACTGCGCCGCACGCCCGACCGCGTACGCGCCAAACACCCCGATGATCGCACCCATGACGACCATCACGCCCACCTGACGTAGCACCATCCGCTGGACGCGGCCGCCGTCGGCGCCTAACGCCATCCGCACGCCGATCTCGCGTGTCCGCTGCGATACCGAATAGGCGAGGACACCGTACAGGCCCACCGCGGCGAGCAATGTCGCCAGGAGCGCGAAGGACGCCGACAGGACCGAGATCATCCGGTCGAGGAAGACGTTCTCCCTGAGCTGCTGGGGCATGGTCTTGAGGTCCTGAACGGGGAGCGAGGCGTCGATCCGCTTCATCATCGGCGGGATCGCGGCGATCAGCTGATGCGTAGGCAGACGCGTGCGGGCGTAGAAGTACATCTGCCCGACCACGCCCTCCTGCATCCACGGCAGATAGAAGACCGGCTGCGGCTTCTGCTTCGCGTCGTTGTACGCGACGTTCGGGACGAGTCCGACGATCTGGATGCGCAACGAGTCGGCCCCGGAAGCGCGCCCCATGAACTTGCCCACCGCGTCCCTGCCCAGCTTGAACTTTTCGGCGAACGCGACGTTCACGATCGCGACCTTTGCCGCGCCGTAGGTGTCCGACGCCTGGAAGTCGCGCCCTGACAAGAGCCGCGCGCCGATCATGGTGAAGTAACCGGCGCCCGCCGCGTTGTAGCGCGAGTTGCAGTCCGTGTCGGGGAGGCACTCGAAACCCTGCACGCGCACGTCGTTCCCCCAGCTGTCGCCGGACAGGAGCGGGACCATGGAGCTCGCGACCTCCGTGACGCCAGGAATCGCGCGCAACTCGTCTTCGATGCGCGAGTAGAGCACCTTGGCGCGCACGGTGTCGTAGCCGACGCGCAACGGCGAGACCGAGAACGTCGCCACGCTATCGATGCGAATACCGAGATCGACCCGGCTCACGTTGGCGAGACTCTTGAGAAAGAGTCCCGCGGAGACGAGGAGCGTCATGGAGAGCGCGATCTGCGCGACCGCGAGCCCGGTGCGGAATCGTCCCGCGACACGCCCTCCGGCGATCTGCCCCGCGCCGGCGCGAATCGACGTGATGAGGTCCGGGCGCGTCGAGTGCAGCGCCGGGAACAGCCCGAAGAGGAAGCCGGTCGCGAGTGCCAGTGCTGCAGCGAACAGCATCACCGATGGTTGCACACTGAGCTCGAGCATCTCCACCGCCTCCGGCTTGAGCAGCGCGCCGATCCCCGACAGCGTCCACCGTGCCACGAGGAGACTCACCAGCCCACCGAGCATCGCGAGGACGAGCGACTCGACCAGCAGCTGCTTCACGAGCCGCTGTCGGGAGGCGCCCAGCGACAGGCGCACGCTCATCTCGGTCGACCGGTTCGCCCCGCGCGCGAGCAGGAGGTTTGCAATGTTCGCGCAGGCAATCAGCAGGACGACCGCGGTGATCGCGAACAGCATGGTGAGCGGCGTCTTTGCTTCGCGATGCATGGAGGTCTGGCCGCGGTAGCCGTCCTCGAGAACCACTCGCTTCGCCTTGAACTTCACCATCGTCGGCTCACTCATCCCCTGCTGCAACGGTGCCTCGACGCTGGCGAGGATCGGAGCGATCACGCCATCGAGCCCCGCCTTCGTGGCCGCCATCGACACTCCGGGCTTTCGCCTTCCAAAGACGTAGACCCAGTAGTCCCGGCGATTCTCGAGGCCCTTGTACGACCCCACCCAGACCCTCGACTGCATCGGGACGTAGACGATTGGGTCGCTCCCCAGCGTGATTCCGCGAAACCCTTCGGGCGCGACACCGACGATCGTGTACGCGCGTCCGTTGATCTTGACCAGCTGCCCAATCGCGTCCGGCTTCCCGCCGAAGCGGTCCATCCAGAAGCGGTGCGCGATCACCGCGACCAGGTTGTTTGCGCCAGGCTCGTTGTCGCTTGGCTGGATCAGGCGACCGTGGGCCGGCCGGAGCCCGAGCGTGGAGAAGTAGCCTCCCGTTACCCAGGAGCCCTCGCCGACCGTGGGCTCGTCGCCGAGGGCTATGCTCGCACCGAAGACCCGGTAGCCGGCGATTCCAGCGAGCACGGTCTGGGTCCGCTCGAGGTCGCGGACCATGGGGTAGCTCCAGATGATCCCCTCTCCACAGCCCGACTGATTGCAGGAGTCGTTTCCCTGGATCGGCCCGGGAAGATTCAGGTTGACCAGCTCGTGCGGAGCGGCCACCGGAAGCGGCCGCAGCAGGATCTGATCGAACAGCGAGTAGATCGCTGCATTGGCGCCGATGCCGAGTGCGAGCGAGAGGATCGCTACCGCGTTGACAAACGGCGCCGAGCGGAGAGTGCGGAACGCGTACCGGAAGTCGCGCATCTGCGTGGGGTGACGGGTGTCATGGTCGGACACCCGTCGGCCCCTCGAGGTTTGTATCCCCGCTTCACGGCCATCAAACCTTTGCAGGCTAACTAGTGTCATAATGCATATAGTCACGACGCCTATATGCCAAAGACACCGCCGACCCCGCCCCCGGAAGACTTCCTCCCGCTCAAGCCTGTCGAGTTCCTGATCCTCATGACCGTCGCCGCGGGCGAGCGGCACGGGTACGGGATCATGCTCGACATTGCCGAGCGCACGGGTGGCTCCGTGCGGCTCGAGGCCGGTGGGTTATACCGGAGTATCCGGCGCCTTCTCGCGGACAAGCTCCTCACCGAATCCATGCGGCGTCCCGCCTCTGATCTCGACGACGAGCGCCGCCGTTACTACGCACTGTCGCCACTCGGCAAGCGAGTCGTCGCCGCCGAAGCACTGCGCCTCCGCGCGCTGGTACGCGAGGCCGAGGCGTGCCGGATCATTGACCCGGAGCCCGCGCGATGAGCGACGTGCGCTACACGTCCGTCGCGGATCGCGCGTATCGCCTGCTGCTGCGGCTCTACCCGCGCGAGTTTCGCGAGCGGTTCGGAGGCGACATGACGGACTTTTTCCATGACCGCCGGCTCGCCGCGCGACAGCAGGGGCCATTAGACGTCGCGCGCGTCTGGGCGAGTGCAGTCGCTGACGTCGTTCGCGTGTCCGTGCTCGAACGCGCGGACACGACAGCTCGGCGACTCCGCGCGCTCCTCGATGCACGAGACCACATCACTCATTACCCGGCATTCGACGCGAGGGACGAGGACATGATGGCCACGTTCATGGCAGACATCCGCTACGCCCTTCGTGGCATGATCACGAAGCCGGCGTTTTCCGCGATCGTGCTGGCGACACTCGCGTTAGGAATCGGCGCCAACGTGGCGATCTTCAGCGTCGTGAACGGCGTGCTGCTTCGCCCGCTGCCATATCCTAACGCCGACCGCGTCGTGCAGATCTCGCACGCCGAGCCATTCACCAGCGTGTCCGAGGGCGAGTTCGTGGACTACCGCGATGGCACCAAGCGGTTCGAGCGGATGGCGGCATTCTCGGAGGCGGCGGTCACACTGACGGGCGAGCGCGAGCCGGAGCGCGTGACGATCGCCCAAGTGTCCGACGGGTTCTTCTCGATTCTCCAGGTGCCGGCCGAGGTCGGACGCACGTTCGTTCCGGAAGAGGACCGACGACACGGGTTCCCGCGCCGAGCCGCGGTCCTGAGTCATGGCCTCTGGACGCGGCGATTCGGCGCCGACAAGTCGATCGTCGGGAAGGAGATTCGCATCAATGACCTGAGCGTTACCGTCGTCGGCGTCATGCCTGAGCGATTCGCGTTTCCCTCAACCGGCATTTCGCTCTGGATGCCGCTTCGACTCAACTACGACACGCTGTGGACGCGCAACAACCACTATCTCCAGCTGATCGCGCGACTCAAGCCCGGCATGTCCGCAGCCGCTGCCCAGAACGACCTCAACACCCTCGCGAAGCAGTTCGTGCGCGACTATCCAGACGTGTACGGACAGTCCACGCCACTCATCGCGACCGCGACACCGCTGCCTGACGAGCTGCTCGGCAAGACCCGGCCCTATCTGCTCGCGCTGCTCGGCGCCGTGGGGTTCGTCCTGCTGATCGCTTGCGTCAACGTCGCCAACCTGTTGCTGGCCCGCGGCGAGGCGCGACGCAAGGAGCTGGCGATTCGAACCGCGTTAGGTGCCTCCCGCGGCCGGCTGGCGCGGCAGGTGCTCACCGAGAGCGCGACCTACGCGGTCGTTGGCGGGTTACTCGGTGTCGCGCTGGCATGGTGGGGCCAGCACGCGTTGCGCGCCGCGGCCCCCGCGTCGATCCCGCGGGTGGACCAGGTGACGATCGACGGTGGCGTGCTGGCGTTCGCGCTGCTCGTGACGTCGGTGACCGGCGTGCTGTTCGGACTCATTCCCGCGTTGCGCGGAACACGCGGGGATACCGTCGGCACCTTGCGTGAGGGCGGCAAAACGTCGTCGCAGTTCGGAATTGGCCGAGCGCGTGGAGTGCTCGTCGTGTCGGAAGTGGCGTTGGCGGTGGTGCTGCTGACCGGCGCCGGGCTCATGATCCGCAGCCTCTGGAAGCTCCAGTCCATCGAGCTGGGCTTCAATCCGAACAACGTGCTGGCGATGCGCATCTCATTCCCCGAGCCGCGGAACGAAGGCAACGACCCGAGTGGCCCGCAGCGGATCATCGCGCAGTTCTATCGTGATCTCACGGGTCGCGTTCAGGCACTGCCAGGCGTCAGTTCGGTCGGTGCCGTGGGTGACCTCCCGATCGCGGACGGGAACAGCATCTGGTCGATCCTCATTGACGGCTCGCCGCAACTGCCGGTGAGTCAGGCGCCGTCGGCGATGCCGCAGCAGGTGACGCCGGGCTACTTCCGGACGATGGGCATCCCGGTGCTGCGCGGTCGGGAGTTCACCGCGGAGGATCGCGAGGACGCGCCGCTCGTGGCGGTCGTCAACGAGACGGCCGTGAAGAAGCTCTGGCCTAACAAGAACCCGATCGGCGGGACGATCAAGATGCTGGACCCGAAGGCGCCGTGGGCGACGGTCGTCGGCGTGGTGAAGGACGTCCGCTCGGCAGGCTATCAGGAGGAGATCCCGCCAACGATGTACTTCCCGCACGCGCAGGCGGGGCGGAGTGCGTACTATACGCCGGCGGCGATGAACCTCGTGATCAAGGCCGATGGCGATCCGAGCGCGTTGGCAGGCCCGGTTCGGCAGGTCGTGCACCAGCTCAGTGCGTCGACACCGGTATCGCAGGTGCAGACGATGGATGCGGTGGTGGCGGCGTCGGTCGCGAGCCGCCGATTCAGCACGGAGCTGCTGGCCGGGTTCGCGGCGCTCGCGCTGCTGCTCGCGGGGATCGGTATCTACGGGGTCATTGCGTACGACGTCTCGCAGCGGACGTACGAGATTGGCCTGCGTATGGCGTTAGGCGCGCAGAGCGGACAGGTCGCCAGCATGATGCTCGGCCGCGGTGTCCGGATGGTGGCGTTAGGCTTAGGGTGTGGTGTCGTCGGCTCGCTCGGGGTGACGGGCGTGCTGCGGTCGCTCCTGGTGGGCGTGAGCCGGATGGACCCGCTGACGATCGGCGGTGTGGTCGTGGTGCTCGCGGTGGTGGCGGCGGGCGCGGCGTACCTGCCGGCGCGTCGGGCGAGCGCGGTCGACCCGATGGTGGCGCTGCGTCGAGATTGAATGGTACAAAAGGGGTCAGAGTCCTGACGCATCCTTCCAACGCCCCTGGGGCGTTGGAAGGATGCGTCAGGACTCTGACCCCATACGTACCGACTCGACTCAGGCGCGGGCGGCAGCGCGCACGCGGAAGGGGCCGGCCAGCTTCGCGTCGACTCGCCGGTTCATTCGCCACGCCTGGCCCAGCGCCAGTGCGATCATGATCAGCGTGAGGCCGTGGTCTATCCCCTCGAGGATCGGCGCGGCGATCGCTAGCAGGAGCAGCGCGCCCGCGTCCGATGCATCCGAACCCTTGAGGACAAAGGGGACGTACGTGGTGACCATCGCCAGATAGGTCAACCCGAGCGCGAGCCATTGATAGGGCCGTCCCCCGCGCCCGCGCGCGCCAGTGCGCACCGCCTTTCCGACCACGAAGCCGATGACAATCAGCGCGACACTGACCTCGTGTCCGATGGCAGCGAGCAGGCCGAAGTAGCCCGCGGCGCTGCCGGCCGCCGCCGCGGCGCCGAATTTCGCGGCGCGGGAGAGGCGTTCCCGCGTCACGTCGGGTTCGACGTTCGATGCGATGCGTGCCTGGCATGGGACGCAGACGACGCCCTCGCCGGCCTCGTAGTATGTGTCGACGATCGCGCTCCGGCACTCGGCGCACGGAGCCGTGCCGACGGGAGTTACCGCGTCGGCGACGTCGAACTTGGGGACTTCGCTGGTGCGGGCGGCGGGATGGGACACGGGAGACGAGGTGAGGGGCCTGCTCTCAGGACGAGCGGCCTGTGCCTCGGGCCACTGATGCCTTGACCTTCGACAACGCACGGCGTTACGCTCGTGTCCAAGCGTGAGGTAGGACACACGCCGCTGTTCCGTCAGACGACTTTGCCATGTCCGATCGCGCCGATCTGCTGCAGGGGACGCTGGATCTCCTGATTCTCAAGAGTCTGTTGGTCGCACCGCTTCACGGCTGGGCGATCTCCAAGCGCATTCGCGAGCTGTCGCGCGATGTGCTACAGGTCAACCAGGGCTCACTTTACCCGGCGCTGTACCGGCTGGAAGACCGCGAGTGGGTGGTGTCGGAATGGGGGACGTCGCCGGAGGGTCGTCGGGCAAAGTTCTACAAGCTCACGCCGACGGGACGGAAGCAGATCATTGCCGAACAGGAAAGCTGGAGGCGGTTTGCCATGGCCATCGAGCACGTGTTGGCGGGATAGACCGACCGGCGACCGGCGACCGGCGACCGGCGACCGGCGACCGGCGACCGGCGACCGGCGACAGGCGACAGGCGACAGGCGACAGAAAGAGCGTGTCATTCCGAGCGAGCGACAGCGAGTCGAGGAATCGCCGTCCTCCCGTGGGGGTGTTCCAACAGCCAGCGTTCAGCCAACGTCAGCCAGCAGCCAGCACGAGCAGCCAGCAACCAGCCGTCGTTCCCGCCGTCGCCCATCGTCCGTCCCCGGCTTCTAGTGTCCCGTCCTCTCCACCGTGGCCCCGGCGAAGTTCTCGGTCGCCACGTCCTTGCCGGCCGATAGCGACCGCACGTACGTCACCAGCATCCAGATCTGGTCGTTCGTGATGCGGCCGCCCCACGTGGGCATCCCGTCCGGTCGGCCCTCGTAGATCGACTCGAACACCTCGGCCGGTGTACCGCCAAAGTGCCAGCGGCTGTCGGCGAGGCTCGGGCCCATCGCGCCGGAGCCGTCGGCGCCGTGACAGTCGATGCAGTTGTAGGCCACGTAAAGCTGCGAGCCGGTCTTGAGTGCCTGCGCGTTCCCCTCGTACGGATTTTTCAGTGCGAGCGGGTGGTCGTTCGACGGAAATCCGGGCGGAATGTTGTCCGGGTGGGCGACGAACCGAATGGTATCCTTCACGCCCGCGTTAGGCGCCGGCGCTTGCCGAACCACGCGGGGTGCAGTTGCTGCCGCGAGAATGAACGTCGTGCCGAGCACGATGACCGTTGCGCGCATGAGTACCTCGTAGTTCCAGTCGCCAGTCGCCAGTCGCCAGTCGCCAGTCGCCAGTCGCCAGTCGCCAGTCGCCAGTCGCCAGTCGCCAGTCGCCAGT
>Ga0070679_100003362_pt1 | contig 14658 bp, 16 predicted proteins | sample KBSC63BmetaG_FD_65652 | JGI IMG/M metagenome (GOLD analysis project Ga0070679, IMG submission 65652) | Corn rhizosphere microbial communities from Kellogg Biological Station, Michigan, USA - KBS C6-3B metaG | ecosystem: Host-associated > Plants > Roots > Rhizosphere | place: USA: Michigan... | reverse complement strand
CTCGTCGACGGGGAGATCACCGTCGAGCTGCGCCTGCCGGGCGCCGGCCACGCGCCCTCGGAGGATGCGCGTCCGCTCGGCCGTGCGCTCGTGCGTCACATCGTCGCCGCGCACGGCGGTCACCTCGAGCTCGGGCCGGCCGCCGGCGCCGGCAACTTCGCGCGCGTCACGCTGCCGCCGGCGCGCGCTGCGAGGCCTCACGTCGCCGAGTGATCTTCGGTCGCCCACCGGCGCGTCCGACGAATTCATGCGATACTCGTTCCTCTACAGACTGCTGGCGTTTTGGGGGCGGCGAAGCGTGGATGCGCGAATCGTCGAAGGGTTGCTGGGGTCCCAGGTGGCGGGCATCGCCATCTTGGATGGCGGGCTGCGCTGCGTGCAGGCCAACGGCGAGATGGCGCGTCTGGCCTCGACGACCCCGTCGGGGCTGATCGGACGCAACATCGAAGAGATCCTCGGCGGCCGCCGCCCCGACGAGCTGGCGGCGATGCGGCGCGTTCTCGCCACCGGTGCGCCCGCGCTCGATCGCAGCGTCGACGCCGAGCCGCTGCGCTTGCGCGTCGACTATCTGCCGCTCGGCAGCGACGCCGGCGACGGCGACGGCGTCGTCATCGTCGCCGTCGATCTGAGCGCGCAGCACCGCGCCGAGTCGGCGCTCGCCGAGCGGCTGATCACCGCCGAGCTGATCTCGACGCTGTCGGCGAGCTTCATCGATCTCGACACCGCCGAGATCGATCGCGGGGTCGCGCAAGCGATGCGGCTCGTCGGCGAGCGCCTCGGCCTCGACGGCACGCACATCGGCATCTTCAACGACGACGGCGTCACCTGGCGGCTCGCGCACCAGTGGGTGAGCGCGCGCGCGCGGCCGTCGCAGGAGGAGATGCAGCAGATACCCATCGGCTCGCACCCGTGGGCCTACGCGCGCGTCTTCTCCGGTCAGCCCGCCATCATCAACTCGATCGGGGAGAGCGCGCCCGAGGCGCAGGCCGAGCGCGAGCTCCTGCGCCGGCTCGGCTGCGAGGCGATCGTCGCCATGCCGATGAGCACGACGCGGCCGGTGCGCGGCTTCGTGGCCTTCACCCAGTGCGTGCCGCGCGTCTGGACGGCCGAGGTGCTGGCGAGCCTGCGCCTGACCGCTGAGATCCTGGCCAACGCCATCGATCGCCAGCGTCACGACGACGCCCTGCGCGAGCGGCTCGCCTTCGAGGAGGCGCTCTCGGTGATGGCCACGCGCTTCATCTCGGCGTCGGTCGACGCCATCGACGGCGCCATCGAGGATTCGCTGCGCGTGCTCGGCCAGACGCTGCGCTACGACCGCACCGCGGTCTTCCTGCTCGACGATCCGCGCGAGCACATGGCGCTGCGCTACGAGTGGTGCGCGCCCGACGTGCGCTCGTTCCGCGCCAGCATGTCGGGCCTCAAGATCAAGGAGTTCGGCTGGCCGATCAGCGCGATCGCCGCCGGCCAGGTGGTGAACATCGATCGCCGCAAGCTGCCGCCCGACGCCGTCGCCGCGCGGCGCGTGATGGATCGCGACGGGTTCAACACGTTCTCGACGGTGCCGATGCGCATCGAGGACGACGTCATCGGCTGCGTCGGCTTCCACTCGCGCGCCGGCCGCGAGCTCGACGAGATCATCGAGGCGCGCATGCGCCTCGTCGGCGACATCATCTCCGGCGCGGTGGCGCGGCAGCGCGCCGAGCTGGCGCGGCGAGGCGCCTTCGCCGAGCTGGAGAAGCTCAAGAACCAGGCCGAGCGCGAACGCGACTACCTGCGCGAAGAGGCCGGCGGCAAGAGCATCGTCGGCGGCAGCCCCGAGCTGCGCCGCCTGCTCGAGACCATCGACGTCGTCGCCGTCACCGGCGCCACCGTGCTCATCCGCGGCGAATCGGGCGTGGGCAAGGAGCTGATCGCGCGCGCCATCCACGAGCGCAGCCGCCGCCACAGCGGTCCGCTGGTGAAGGTGAACTGCGCGTCGGTGCCGAAGGAGCTGTTCGAGAGCGAGTTCTTCGGCCACGTGCGCGGCGCCTTCACCGGCGCCTTCAAGGATCGCGCGGGGCGCTTCGAGCTCGCCGACGGCGGCACCCTGTTCCTCGACGAGGTGGGCGACATTCCGCTCGAGCTGCAGGCCAAGCTGTTGCGCGTGCTGCAGGAGTCGGAGTTCGAGCGCGTCGGTGACGATCGCACGCGCAGCGTCGACGTGCGCATCGTGGCGGCGACGAACCGCAACCTCGAGGCCGACGTGCTCGCCGGCCGCTTTCGGCAGGATCTCTACTATCGCTTGAGCGTGTTTCCGCTCGAGGTGCCGCCGCTGCGCACGCGGCGCGCCGACATCGTGCCGCTGGCCGAGCACTTCTTGACGCAGTCGTCGCACAAGCTGGGGCGCGGCGACCTCGCGCTCGACGAGAGCCATCGCCGTCTGCTCGTCGAGTACGATTGGCCGGGCAACGTGCGCGAGCTGCAGCACGTGATCGAGCGCGCGGTGATCTTGTCGCCGGCGCCGCCGCTGCAGCTCGAGCGCTCGCTGCTGGTCGGCGCGCCCGCGCCGGGGCAGCCGCCGCCGGCCGGGCCGATTCCGGCATCGGGCCCGCTGCCCTCGTCTGCGATGGTAAAGCCGGCCGCTGCGGACGGCGCGACCGCGTCGAGCGGCGCGGCGGCGATCCTGAAGGAGTCGGATCTGCGCGCGCTCGAGCGCGACAGCATCGTGGCCGCCCTCGAGCGCAGCGCCGGACGTATCGCCGGCCCGGGCGGCGCCGCCGAGCTGCTCGGCATCCGCCCCTCGACGCTGCGCGACCGCATGAAGGCGCTCGGCATCCAGCGCCCCGCCTAGCGATCCGCGGTCGCGACGGTCGCCGCCTCGGCCCGCCGCGCGCGGCACGGAATTTCGCGCCCGCTCGCGGGATCTCGCGCGCGCCGCCGGCCCCGGCCGCGAGCGCCACGCCGCGGATCGCCGGGTTGCACGCTGTCGTGAATGGTACGCCGACTGCAATGCGCCGCCGCCCATGGGACGTGCTCATGGGGAGGAGCGGAAGATGGCGAAGCCGCAACCGCGGCGCCTGCTGCTGCAGTGCCGCGACGAGCGTGAAGCGACGCTGTGCGAGGCGATCGCGTTCGCCTTCGCGCGCGACGCGGGATTGCGTGGGATCGACGTGTGGCACGTGGCGGCGTGCGCGGTGACGCTCGGCAATCACCTGCTCGCGCGCGGCGGCGGCGATCTCGAGCTGCGCGTCGTCGACGAGCCGCGGCCGGCGATCGAGCTCCTCGCCAGCGACGACGGTCCGCCGCTCGCCGGGCTGAGCGAGGAGCTGCGCGCCGCCACCCGCTACGCCGCCGAGGTCCAGCTCGCGCCGGCGCACCCCCGTGACGGCACCATCGCCGTCGCGCGCGTCTGGCTGCGCGGCGGCAACTGACCTCTGCGCGGAGCCGCGCGCGCCGGGCTACGCGCGCTCGCTGTGCAATCCGATCACGTTGCCTTCGGTGTCGCGCACGAGCGCGATGAAGCCGGGCGCGCCGATGTCCGTCTTCGGCTGGATCACCGCGCCGCCCGCGCGCTCGACCCGCGCCAGGCTGGCGTCGAGCTTGCCGTTGGCGTCGAGGTAGACGAGCGCGCCGGTGGCTGCCGGCTCGCGCCCGGCCTGGCGCACGAGCGCGCCGCCCACGCCGTCGGTGACGGCGGAGGCGAAGATGGCCATCGGGCGGCCGTCCTCGCTGGCGCGGCGCAGCTCGATGCCGAGCATGGTCTCGTAGAAGCGCACGGCGCGGTCGAAGTCGCCGACGAAGATCTCGAACCAGTGGATCGCGTGGTTGGTCATGAGGCTAGCCTAGTGATCCTGACTGACAGCCTAGTGTCAGGATTGTTCAGACCGACTCGGCGCTGATGATGCGATCGAGCCGGAACTGGCGCTGCTCGCCCTTGTCGAGGTCGTCGCAGTTGAGCAGCGTGACCCCGCGCTCGAGGATGACCGAGACGATGCGCACCACGCGCGTCGACACCACGTAGTCGCCGCTCTGGTAGCGGATGCGCAGCGGCTGCCGCTCGAACCACGCCTGCTCGACGGGCCGGCGCACCGCCGTCGAGACCGCGTGCGCGGGCACGCCGAGGAAGTGGATGGCCTCCATCAGCTCGATGAGGTCGCGCTGCGCCGAGGTCGAGAGCGCGCCGCGCACCTTGTCGAGCGCGCCGGCGAGCGTGTCGGCGAAGGGCAAGAGGCGCGTGTCGGTGGCGAACTGCCCGAGCTTGACCAGGAGCGCCGCCTCGCGCGCGGTGAAGTTGATCGGGGGCAGCGTGTAGGCGCGGTCGAGCGCGTAGCCGCCGCCGCGGCCGCGATCGGCGCGCACCGGCAGCTCGGCGTCGCGCAGGCTGTCGAGGTCGCGGTAGATGGTGCGCACGGTGACGCCGAAGCGCTCCGCCAGCGCCTCGGCGGTGACGCCGTTGCGGCGGCCGCGCAGGTACTCGGTGATGGCGAACAAGCGCTCCCGCCGTCGCATGCGCGAATCATGACATGAAGCTGACGATGGGCGAGTCGGTTTTCGGGAGGCTCAGGCGGTGACGGAGCGGTTGCGCCCACCTTGCTTGGCGCGCAACAGCCGCTGGTCGACCGCGTCGATGAAGCGGAGCCACTCCTGTCCCGGCGCCGGCACCGCGGTGCCGACCCCGACGCTGACGGTGACATGGCTCGCCACCGACGAGCGCGCGTGCGTGAGCTGCTCGCGCGCCACCGCCTCGCCGCACAGCCGGGCTACCGCCTCGGCGCCGCCGGCGTCGGTCTCCGGCAGCACGAGCGCGAACTCCTCGCCGCCGTAGCGCGCCAGGATGTCGCGTGGCCGCCGCGCGCCGGTACCGAGCGCCTGGGCTACGCGCTTGAGGCAGTCGTCGCCCGCGATGTGCCCGTAGTGGTCGTTGTACTGCTTGAAGAAGTCGATGTCGAAGAGCAGCAGCGACAGCGGCCGCTGGCTGCGCCGCGCGCTCTCCCACTCGCGCTCGCCGAGCGAGTCGAAGCGCCGCCGGTTGGCGATGCCGGTCAGGCCGTCCTTGAACGACAGATCTTCGAGCTCGCGCTGCAGCCGGCGCAGCTCCTCCTCGGTGCGCTTGCGCTCGCTGATGTCGAACATGAAGCCGACCAGCGCCTCGACCGAGCCGTCGTCGCGCCGCACCACGTGCACCACGTCGCGGATCCAGACGTAGCCGCCGCTCGAGTTCAGCGCGCGGTAGTCGGCCTCGTGGTCGATGCCCGCCTTCGACTGCGCGACGCAGAAGTCGGGCACCCACTTCTGATCGTCGGGGTGCATGCGCGTGGCCCAGTCCTGCACGGTGCCCCAGCTGTCCGGCGTCCAGCCGAGCAGCTTCTCGATCTGCGGCCCGACGTAGGTGAACTGGCCGGTGCCCCAGTCGATGCGCCAGGGAATGGCGTTGGTCGACTCGAGCAGCGCCTTGTAGACGTCGACCTCTTTGCTCGCGCCGTTCTCACTTCCCATCTTGCCCCCCTGCCCGGTGATACAGGTCCATCAGCTGCGCCGGCTCATCGTACACGATCCGCTTTTTTTCGCGGAGGTCGAGCCGCATCAGGCGAATCATCTCCAGCATCGTGCCGTCGCCGAAGGCAGACGGCGACCAGCCGGTCACCTCGACGAGGCGCCCGCGCAGCACCGTCGGATCGGCCGCCAGCGGGCAGACGCGGTAGCCGAGCGTGCCGCCGATGGCGTCGGCCGGCAGATCCATGAAGCGGCCCGCCTTCTGCCGGAAGAAGTCGAGCGTGATGCGATAGGCGTTCTTGCCGAGGATCGGCAGATCCTCGGGCAGCGCCTCGACGTCGTCGGTGTACTGCAGCCGCGTCGCCAGCGGCAGGAGCTGCGCCAGCTGATAGCGCTTCATGTTGCCGTTGCCCACGCGCACGAGGTTGGCGATGAGCTCGCCGAGCGAGGCGTGCCCGATGATCGCCGCGCGCTTGGGCAGCGCGCCCCATACGCCGTCGGCGCCGTTGGCGAGCGCCTCGAGCACCGACGCGTTCTCGAAGCCGCCGCCCGAGTGCATGTGCACGAGGAGCTTGCGCGGCGGCGGCAAGAGCTCGCGCGCAGCCGCGACGTAGGCGCCGACCTGGAAGGGCAGGAACGTGCCGCGATCGTCTTCGAAGCTGACGCCTTCGATCGGCTGCTGCGCGAGCATCGTCAGCACCTCGCACACGGCGTCGAAGTTGTCGGCGAAGGCGTCGCAGCCGTCGACGATGTTGATGATGATGCGCGGCGGTCCGCCGCCGTCGCCGACGATGTGCTCGTGCAGCCAGGCGATGCTGCGCGGCAGATCGCGGAGCAGGCGCGGCAGCGGAATGTTCATGCCGTCCTTGCTCAGGTAGATCTCGTGCAGCGTGTTGGGCACGCCGTACGACTGGAGCTTGAGCATCGACGGCGACGGATCGAACACGTGCTGGCTCACCGCGTAGCCGACGTCGGTGAAGGCGAAGCCGCCCGAGCGATCGATGTCGTGATCGCGCAGGTACATCATGAAGTCGTCGTCGACCTCGAGCCACGATGGGTACGAGTAGTCGAGCGTGCCGAAGAGGATGTTGGTGAAGCCGAACTCGCGCACCAGCGGCAGGATCGCGAGCTTGTCCTCCAGCGTCTGGCCCATGCGCGAGCCGAACGGATTTTCGCGCAGCGACAGATCGATGAAGTAGGGATCGACGTCGATGAGCCGCTGCAGCTTGTTCTGCGCCGCGGCGAGGTGCGCGCGCGCGCGAGTGGCGGCGTCGTCGGACATGGGCATGGCACGATCATATCCGATACAATCGCGCGCGGAGGAGCGTCATGAGCGAATCGGCAGCGACGAAGAGCGGCGCCTGCGCGTGCGGAGCGGTGCGCTACGAGGTGACCAAGCCGATGCTCGAGGTGACCTACTGCCACTGCTCGAAGTGCCGCCGCTGGCACGGGCACGTCGGCGCCTGGACGGCGGTCGAGCGCGACGGCTTCCGGCTCGTCGAGTCGCGCGGCCTCAAGTGGCACGCGCCGAACCCGAAGGTCCGGCGCGGCTTCTGCGCCGAGTGCGGTTCGAGCCTTTTGTGGGACGAGGAGGGCGACGCGCGCATCGGCATCTGCGCCGGCACGCTCGACGCGCCGACGGGGCTGACCTCGAAGGCCCACATTTTCGTCGCCAGCAAGGGCGACTACTACGAGCTGCCCGACGACGGGCTCTTGCGCCTCGCCGAATTCAAGTGAGCCGGCGATGGCCACTGAGCCGGCGATGGCCACGGGCTCGAGGGTGTTAAAAAAACGCACACCTCTGTTCGAAAACAAAACCTCGCCCGGCGCCCTGAATACTTCCTTTACAGCGCGATCCCCAAGGTGCCCGTAACGCCTCGCCTGCCGATTGGAACAGCGCATGCTAGTCGCGACGCGCATATCGGCCAGGACCGGCCAAAGGACAAGGGGATCGATATGAAACGAGTTCTGCTTGGATTGATCGCTGCGCTCTCGCTCGCCGCCTTCACGACCTCGATCGCGCGCGCCGACGAAAAGCCCGCCGACGGGACGGCGACGCCCGCGAAGAAGACGCACAAGAAGTCGAAGAAGAAGGACGCCGCCGCGGCCGACAAGACCGAGGGCACCACCGGCACGACCACGAAGTAACGCTCCCCCACGAAAGAACGGCTCGATGGCGGCGTCGCGCGTGCTTGGCGGCGCCGCCATCCTGGTTCAGGATCATCCGATGCGATACGCGATCCCCGGCGGCGGCCTGTTGCTCGTCGGCGCCATCCTCTCGACCGTGGGCTGCGCGCCCGCGCTCGTCAACAGCTCGATGGACAACCCGGCCAAGTCGAAGGACAAGCTCTCTTCGATGCAGGAATACGACATCGGGCCCTACAAAGAGAACCACCGCTACGTGATGACGCTGCAACATTGGACGCCGAGCTCGATCGGCGTCCAGATCAAGGTCGCCGACCTCGACGCCTGCGGCAAGACCGACAGCTACAACTACACGCTCGTCGACGATCGCGGCTCGCAGCACGCGCTGGTGCCGGCCGGCGCGTCGACGACGACGACCGAGAAGGGACGCGGCAGCGCGATCCTCAACGTCACGACCGTCGAGGGGAGCTTCGACATCGCCGTCGGCGCCGACGCGAAGGCGGTGACGATCCAGCAGCGCCCGAAGCCCGACGTCGGCTGCCCGGCGCTCGACTTCCGCTGGACGTTCCAATAGCGGTTCGGGCGCGCGCGGCGACGCCGGTCAGGCGACGGCGCCGTTGCTGACGGCAAAGCGCAACAGGTCGCTGGGCGAGCGCAGCTGCAGCTTGCGCGCGATGCGCACGCGCAGCGCCGTCGCCGTGCGCACCGAGACGCCGAGCTCGCGTGCGATCGCGTCGAGCGGCTTGCCGGCGACGATGGCTTCGAAGAAGGCGAGCTCGCGCTCGTCGAGCGCGCCGCGAGCCACCGCGCGCGCGCTGTCGAGGCGCATCACGCCCTGACACAGATAGGAGCCGCCGCTGCCGACGACGCGCAGCGCGCCGAGCAGCTCGCGCGGCGGCTGCAGCTTGCTCACGAAGCCCGAGGCGCCCGCGGACAGCGCCGAGTGCGCCGCGTCCGCCGTCGGTGTGCCCGACAGCATCAGCACCCGCGCTCGTCCGCGCCCGCGCCCGATCGTCTGCGCGATCGCGTGCGATCCGGCGAGATCGCCGTCGACGACGACCACGTCGGGCCGCGCGCGGCTGCCGGCCCTCGCTTGCAAGGCATCGCTCGCTTCATTGACGACGACGAGGTCGGCTTCGCGCTCGATCAGGAAGCGCAACGCCTGCCGAAACTGCGGCTCTCCGGACACGATTTGTATCTTCAGGCACATGGTCACGCCTTTTCTTCATCGTAGCCGCAAATCGGTTTGACCTCAAAGCATATCATGCTTAGTCTCGTTGCGTGCGCACCGGAGTCAAGCTCGCGCTCCCGCTGCTCGTCGTGCTCGCCATCGTGACCTGGGGCGCGGCCCACCTCGTCAACCAGACCGGCCGCCGCTGGTTCGAGAAGGACGTGCAGCTGCGCGCCTCGCTCGCGGTCAACGGCGCGCGCTACGGCCTGGTGCGCGCCTGGCAGCAGGGCAACGGCGAGGAGCTGCGCCGCATCCTCCTCGAGATCACGCGCGACGAGCGCATCTTGTCGGCCGCGGCCTGCAACCCCGATCTGGCGATGGTGGCGCGCACCGACGACTACCCCGCGACGTTCTCGTGCGAGACGCTCGGCCCGCGCGTGCGCCCGTCGGCGGCCGCGCCCGCGCCGCAGTGGACGACGTGGAACGAGGTGAGCTCGCTCGCGTCGGGCGGCGTGCATGTGAGCGCGATTCCGGTGCTCGCCGACGACGGATCACCAGTGGGGTTCGTCAGCCTCATCCACGACATGAGCTTCGCCGATCGGCGCGGCTCGCTCACGCTGCAGTTCACCTGGTTCGTCTTCGCCGTGCTCGCGCTGGCGGCGTCGGCGCTGACGATCCTGATGCGGCGCTTCGCCTGGCGCAGCTTCCTCGGCGAGGCGCGCCGCACGTTGCAAGGCGCCGCGCCGCGGCCGGAGTTTCAGCCGCTCCTGGCCGACGTGCGCGAGCTGGTCGCGCGGCTGGCGCACGATCAGGAGCACGCCGACGGCACCTCGTGGACGGCCGCGCGGCTGAAGCAGACGCTGAAGCGCCACCTCCACGGTGAAAAGATCGTCATCCTCGCCAACCGCGAGCCCTACATCCATCACCGCGACGCGAGCGGGGAGGTGCGCGTGCTCCATCCGGCGAGCGGCCTCGTCACCGCGCTCGAGCCGGTCATGCGCGCCTGCTCCGGCGTGTGGGTCGCGCACGGCAGCGGCAACGCCGATCGCGACGCCGCCGATCGCGACGGCCGCGTGTGGGTGCCGCCCGACGAGAAGTCGTACCAGATCCGCCGCATCTGGCTCAGCAGCGCCGAGGAGAAGGGCTACTACTACGGCTTCGCCAACGAGGGGCTGTGGCCGCTGTGCCACGTCGCGCACGCGCGCCCGCACTTCCGCAGCGAAGATTGGGACCACTACGTGCGCGTGAACCGCCGCTTCGCCGAGGCCGCCTGCGCCGAGGCCGCGAGCGACGATCCGATCATCCTGGTCCAGGACTACCACTTCGCGCTCGCGCCGCGCATGATCCGCGAGCGCCTGCCGCGCGCGACCATCCTCAGCTTCTGGCACATCCCGTGGGCCAACTCCGAGCGCTTCGCCATCTGCCCGTGGCAGCAGGAGCTCCTGCACGGCATGCTCGGCGCCAGCATCATCGGCTTCCACACGCAGTTTCACTGCAACAACTTCCTCGAGACCGTCGAGCGCTTCCTCGAGGCGCGCGTCGATCGCGAGCAGTTCGGCGTGGTCCTCGACGGACGCACGACGCTGGTGCGCCCCTATCCGATCTCGATCGAGTGGCCCAACCGCTGGCTCGAGACCGCGCCGCCCGTCGAGGCGTGCCGCCGCTCGGTGTTCGCCGAGCTCGGCCTGCGCGACGACGCGCTGCTCGGCGTCGGCGTCGATCGCCTCGACTACACCAAGGGCATCGAGGAGCGGCTGAACGCGGTCGAGCGCATGCTCGAGCGCTATCCGCACTTCCGCGGGCGCTTCAGCTTCGTGCTCCTGGCCGCGCCGAGCCGCATGGAGATCGAGCGCTACCGCGCGCTCAACGACTCCGTCGAGGCGCTGGCGGCGCGCATCAACGAGCGCTTCGGCTCCGATGGCTATCGTCCCATCATCCTCAAGCGCACGCACCACGAGCCGCCGACGGTGTTCCGCTATTACCGCGCCGCCGACGTCTGCTACGTGTCGAGCCTGCACGACGGCATGAACCTCGTGGCCAAGGAGTTCGTGGCCGCGCGCGACGACGACGCCGGCGTGCTCGTGCTCAGCCACTTCACCGGCGCGGCCCGCGAGCTCACCGAGGCGCTCGTGGTGAATCCGTATGACCTCGAAGAATCGAGCGCGGCGCTCGCGCGCGCGGTGACCATGTCGCGCGCCGAGCAGGCCGAGCGCATGCGCGCGATGCGCTCGATGGTCGCGCACTTCAATGTCTACCGCTGGGCGGGGCGCATGCTCATGGACGCGGCGCAGCTGCGTCAGCACGAGCGGTTGACCGGACGGCTGGCAGCGCCGCTTCAGGTGCTGAAGGGGACCGGCTCATGAAGTACCTCCTGGCAAGGCAGAACCGCAGCATCCTGGCGCGGCACCTCGCCGCCGACGTGGCCATCGTGCTCGACTTCGACGGCACGCTGGCGCCGATCGTGCGCGATCCCGACGCCGCCGCGATGCGCGAGGAGACGCGCGCGCTGTTGCGCAAGGTCGCGCTCAAATATCCGTGCGGCGTCATCTCGGGCCGCGCGCGCGACGACGTGGCGCGGCGCCTGGCCGGCACCGGCATCGAGTGGATCGTCGGCAACCACGGCGCGGAGTGGGGATGGGCGCAGCTCGACTCGATCTCCGTCGAGGCGTTGGTGATCGAGTGGCGCGATCGGCTCGTCGAGCGGCTGCGCGGCCTCGACGGCGTCTTCGTCGAGGACAAGCGCTACTCGCTGGCCATCCACTTCCGCCGCTCGCGGACCAAGCGGCGCGCGCTCGCGGCGATCGCCGAGGCGGTGTCGCTCCTGCCGGAAGCGCGCGTGCGGCGCGGCAAGGACGTCATCAACGTCGTGCCCAAGGGCGCGCCGCACAAAGGCATCGCCTTGCAGCAGATGCGCGCGCTCCTGCGCTGCGACACCGCGCTCTACGTCGGCGACGACACCACCGACGAGGACGTCTTCGCGCTCGACGAGCCGGGGCAGCTGGTCACCGCGCGCGTCGGATCGAGCCGCGAGAGCCAGGCGGCCTACTACCTCGAGTCGCAGCGCGAAGTGGACGTGCTGTTGCGCCTCCTGCTCGCGCTGCGCGACGGCGAGCCGGCGGTGGCGGCGTGAAGAAGCCGATCGATGTGCTGACGGGACCCGGCGCGCCGCAGCTCGGCGGCACGCTCGACTTCATGCGCCTTCTGTGGGCGCTCGACCACGGGCTGCAAGCGACCTCGAAGCGCATGCTGGCGACGATGGGCGTGACCGGTCCGCAGCGGACCGCGGTGCGCATCATCGGGCGCTTTCCCGGCATCTCCGCCGGGCGGCTCGCCAAGATCCTGCACATCCATCCGTCGACGCTGACGGGCGTGCTGGCGCGGCTGGAGACGCGACGGCTGGTGACGCGCTGGCCCGATCCCAAGGACGCGCGCCGCGCGCTCTTCGGCCTGACGGCGAGCGGCCGCGCGCTCAACGAGATGCGCGTGGGCACCGTCGAGGCGGCGCTGGCACGCGCGCTCGCGCACGTTCCCGACGGGCAGCTGCACGCGACCGAGGAGGTGCTGATGGCCGTGATCCGCGCGCTCGGCGTCGAGCTCGACGAAGGCGGCGACGAGTGACGAGCGACACCCTCCCGGCAAACGTGCAGGCGTTCATCTCGGCGCACATCGACTCGGTCGAAGCCGTCAACGTGCTCCTTTTGATCTTCGAGCAGCCGACGCGAGAGTGGACCGCCGACGAAGTGGCGCGCGAGCTGCGCACCAACGAGTGGTCGGCCGACATGTATCTGCGCGTCCTGCGCACGCGCGATCTCTTGCAAGCGACCAACGGATCGCCCACGCGCTTCCGCGCCGAGCCCGCGTTCACCGACGCCGTCGCTCAGCTCGCCAGGACCTTCCGCGAGCGGCGCGTCGCCGTCATCCGCTTCATCTACAGCCGCCCCGACAGCGACTGATCACAACGGCGTCGTGCAGTCGTTCGGCGGCGGCTGACAGGTCTGACCGGCCGCGGCGCGCCGCTGGCACGTCTCGTCGATGAGCGCCGGCACCACCGTCGTCCACTTCGTCGGTGCGGTCAGATCGAGCGTCCACACGTCGTCCATCGGCCCGCAGTCCGACGCGCCGCCGAAGATCCAGAGCCGACTGCCGGCCGCCACCTGCGCGTGACGCTCGCGGCGCTCGGGGCTCGCGTGATCGACGCCGGCGACGGTGGTGTCGCTGTCGCCCGCGATCAACAGCGCGAACGCGGCGTTTCCGCTCGCGTCGACGGTGAGCGCGTAGGTGTCGTTGAGCGGTCCGAGGCTCGCGGGATCGTGGCCGCCGAACATCACGAAGCGCCCGCCGGCGGCGTCGAACGTCAGCTTGGAGGCGAAGCGCGCCGAGGGCACGTCGCCGCTGGTGGTCGCCTGGGTCCACGCGCCTTGCGCGAGGTCGAGCACCCAGACGTCGTTCTGGTAGGTCATGAAGTCGCTGGCGCCGCCGAAGAGCACGACGCGGCTGCCGTCGGTGGCGAGCGCGGCGTCGCGGCGCTTGGCGGGCCCCGTACCGGCGAGCTTGGACCAGGTGCCGTCGGCGGAGCTCGTGAAATCGAGCATCCACGTGTCGCCGAACATGTCGCCGGCGTTGAAGTTGATGGTGCGCTCGCCGCCGAACATCACCACTTGATCGTGCCCCGCGTCGTAGATCGCGCGCTGTCCGACGCGCGCGCCCGGGCTGCCGGCCGGCGTCGCCGGATGCAGCTGGGTCCACGTCATCGCCGCGAGGTCGTAGGCCCACAGCTCCTCGACGACGGGCGGGTTGGCGGCGGTGCCCTTCTGTCCGGCGATCAGGATCAAGCGGTTGCGTTTGCTGTCGAGGACGGCGGTGTACTCGCCCTGCGCGCCGGGCGGCTGCTGCATGCCGAGCTCGGTCCACGTGCCGCACGCGACGTCGTAGCTCCACAGATCGTCGGTGAGCTGGCGCGGCGCGGGCAGCGCCGTCGAGATCGGCGCCTCGTCGCCGCCGTAGACGAGGATCTTCTGCCCCGACGCGTCGAGCACGCCGTCGACGCGTTGGCGCGCCTGCGGCCGCAGCATGAGCGGCGCGCACATCCCGCCGTCGCCGTTCGTGGCGGGCGACGAGCCGCAGCCGACCAACAAGACGCACGCGAACAGCCGTTTCATGGACCGAGTGTATGTTAAAACCAGATCATGTGGCGAGCGCTGCTGGCGCTCGGGCTCCTCGGTTGCGGAGCCGCCGGGCCGTCGCCGGGAGAACCGATCAGCGTCACGCCCGCGGGCTACGACGCGGCGGCGATGACGCTCACCGATCTGGCATCGGGCGGCCCGATCGATCTGGTCTTTCCGCCGCAAGGCGGCTTCGTGTTGTTCGTCAGCGGGCGCGTGCACGGCCTCGGCAACGGCAACGTCGAGATGCACGCGCGCGTGCTCGATCCCGCCAGCGGGGCGCTCGTCGCCGAGGACAAGCGGGTGGTGACGCTGCAGCGCGACCCCGCCGACGCGACGAGCTGGATCCCCGATCTGCGCAGCTTCCAGAACGTCGCCAACGTGACCATGTGCCCATCGTCGCGGAGCAGCGATCTGTTCGGCGCGCCGCTCACGCTCGAGCTGACGGTCACCGAGCTCTCCTCGCAGCGCATGGGCATGGCGACGCTGTCGATCGTGCCGTCGTGCCGCCAGACCGACGCCACGCAGCTCGCGCTCTGCCAGTGCGAGTGCGCCGCCAACTACACGCCGACGAAGTGCAGCGGCCCGTAGGCGCGACCCGAGCCGCGGCGAACGACTCCACCTCGACCTGCGGATCCGACTCTGCGCCCGGCGCGCACGCGGCCGCGGCCACCGTCCGCCATGGGCTCCCCTCCGTCGCGGCGGCCC
>Ga0070679_100003361_pt1 | contig 14660 bp, 13 predicted proteins | sample KBSC63BmetaG_FD_65652 | JGI IMG/M metagenome (GOLD analysis project Ga0070679, IMG submission 65652) | Corn rhizosphere microbial communities from Kellogg Biological Station, Michigan, USA - KBS C6-3B metaG | ecosystem: Host-associated > Plants > Roots > Rhizosphere | place: USA: Michigan... | reverse complement strand
CCGCTCGTGCAGCGGCTGTCGCATCTGCCCATGATTGCCGATCCCAGCCACGGGACCGGCTTGCGCGACAAGGTAATTCCCATGGCGCGTGCGGCCGTCGCCGCGGGCGCCGATGGCATTCTCGTTGAGGTGCATCCCACGCCGGACCGCGCGTTGTCCGACGGCGGACAATCGCTGTACCCGGACCAGTTCGCTCGTCTCGTCACCGAGCTGCGGGCGATCTCGAACGCCATTGGCCGTACGATCGCGCCCCAGCCGGGAACGGTCGCCGCCGCGAGTGTGTAGCATCAGGACATGAGACATCTTCTGGCAGTCGCAACCGTTGGCGTCGCGCTCGGCGCGACCTCCGGTCACATGCAGGCGCAGGCAACCGAGCCGGTCGATCGCGCGGTCGCGGCGTGGGCCAAGGTGCGCACGGTGCGCGGGACCTTCGAGCAGACCGTGTCGAACCCGCTCGTCGACTCGAAGGCGACGACGCACGGCGAGTACGCGCAGGAGCGCCCGAATCGTCTGTCGATTCGCTTCAGCGCGCCGCAGACGGATGCGATCGTCTCGGACGGACAGGTCCTCTGGGTCTATCTCCCGAGCAGCGCGCCTGGCCAGGTCATCAAGCGGCCGGCGACCGACCGCGCCTCCGTCCCGATCGACCTGACCGGCCAGTTTCTCGACGCGCCGCGAGCGAAGTACACCATCGCGCCCGTAGGCACGAAGACCGTGGACGGACACGCCACGCACGCGTTCACCCTCACGCCCAAGCCCGGCACGTCCGCCACCTTCACGAAGGCGACGGTCTGGATCGATGACGACGATTCTCTAATTCGAGAATTCGAGTCGACCGAGGCGAGCGGCGTCGTCCGCCACGTGCACCTCACGTCGGTCCAGGTGAACGCGCCGGTGGACCGCGCGACATTCACGTTCAAGATCCCGAAAGGCGCGAAGGTCGTCGATCAGGCGAACAGGTAGCGCGCCATCGGCGGGCAAGGCTCAGTGCGAGCCGGCCCGCCGGAGCAACTGCTGCGGCGTCGTGACACCGGTCGCCAGCTTGAGCGCCGCGGCGACACCTGGATCGTCGTGCAGCCGGCGTGCGAACTCCGCCGGCTCGCCGAACACGTAACGCGCGATCAGATAGCCAAGCTGCCGATCGATGAGCGGTCCGGCGGCATCGTACGTCTTCTCATCCACCGTGATGCCGTGCGCTCGCATCCGACGGAACAGCTCCGCTCGCATCTCGGGCGTGACGGCGAAGTCCGGGTGCTTGATCGTGCCCGCGGCCTTGAGGCTCAACGCGTATTCCGTCAGCGCGTCGAGAAACTTCGGGATCTGATTGTCGAGCGCGCGTGAGAACACGGAATCGTTCGTCGCGATGGTGACCTGCGGCAGAATGACGTCGGGCGTGATGCCGCCGCCGCCGAGGACGGTGCGACCCGCATCCGTGTGATACTTCGGACGCGCCTTCGTGCTGTCGCCGCTGATCGAGTCCTCCTCGGCCGCGCGCCGCTTGTCGATGCTGCGTCCGGACGGAGTGTACCACAGCGCCGTCGTGAGCTTCACCGCGCCCTCTGCGCCGAGCGGAAACACGTTCTGCGCGCTGCCCTTCCCGTACGTCGTGCGGCCGACGAGCAGCGCGCGGTCGTGATCCTGCAACGCACCCGCCACGATCTCCGCTGCACTCGCCGACATGCTGTCGACGAGCACCGTCACCGGCATGTTGCCCCAACGCTGCGGTTCGCGATCGACGTACGAGCGATTCGACTCGGCGGTGCGGCCGCGCATCGAGACGATGCCCTGCCCGGGGTCGAGGAAGAGGTCGGCGACGCCGACGCCCTGATCGAGCAGGCCACCCGGATCACCGCGCAGGTCGAAGATGAGCGACGTCATCCCCGCGGCGCGAAGCGAGTCGATGCCTCGGCGCAGGTCCGGCGCCGACTCTTCGCTGAAGATGGTGAGCGCGACGTAACCCACACCGTTCGCGAGCATCATCGGGTGCTGCACCGAGCGCACGCGAATCTCGCGGCGCGTGAGCGCGAACTTGAGCGGCGTGGTCACGCCGGGCCGCTCGATGGTGAGCTTGACGACCGAGCCAGGCGCACCGCGCAACGCCTTCTGCGCCTCCTCGACGCTCATCTCGTGCATCGGTTTGTCGTTCACCTGCACGATCCGATCGCCGGTCTGGATTCCGGCGTCGAGCGCGGGACCTCCCGGTAACGGAGCGACGATCGTGATCCAGCCGTCGCGCACGTCGATCTGCGCGCCGACGCCCGCATATCTGCCCGTCGTGCGCTCCGACAACCGCGCGAGAAGATCCGGTGACAGATACGCGCTGTGCGGATCGTGCAGCTCTTCGACGAGACCGTCCGCCGCGCGACTATACAACGTGGAGTCGGTGAGTGTGTCGACGAAGTCGTGAGCGACGTGCTGGTAGACCTCGTCGAACAGCCGCGGCCCGTCGGTGTTCGGCGCGCGCGAGCTGTACAGCCCGCGCTCGACCAACCACCCGCCAGATACCAAGGCGCTCGTCAGCACCACGCCCGCCAACAAAGCTCGTGACCGCATCCGTCCTCTCGTTGCTTGCTACCGGCTCAACCTGGGCGTTGGCCAATCGGGAAAGTTCCGGGCCATCGAGCATGCAGCTCGGCCCAGATGCGCTCATACACCTCGGCCTCGGTTCCGGCACCGTCCACGACGACGATGGGGCCGCATTCGGGATGTTCATGTTGCCAGTTCAGCGACGCGAAGCGCACGAAGGCCCGAGACACCCGCTCATGAAAGGCGAGCTCCGCCTGCTCGATGCGATCGTGGCCGCCGCGCTGCGCCGCACGCGAAAGTCCCTCGGACACGGGCAGGGTCAACAGCAGGACGAGATCCGGGACGAGGCCGCTCGTCGCCACCCCATTCGCCGAGCGAAGATCGGCTTCGTCGAGGCCGCGGCCCGCGCCCTGATACGCGTACGTCGACAGGAAGAAGCGATCGAGCAGGACGACCGCGCCCGAGTCGAGCGCCGGCCGGATCTCCTGCTCGACGAGCTGTGCGCGCGACGCCATGAACAACAACGCTTCGGCACGCGGCACGATGTCGAGCTGCATCGCGGGATCGAGCAACAGCCGGCGAATCTCATCGCCGAGGACGGTGCCGCCGGGTTCGCGTACCGCGACGACGCTCTGTCCGTGCGATCCGAGCGCATCGGCGAGCAGCTTGAGCTGCGTGCTCTTGCCCGCGCCCTCGGCGCCCTCGAAGACGATCAGGAGGCCGCGCGGCATGCGCTCGAACGTCCGGTCAGCCGAGTGTGATGATCGGGCTCGCGGCGCCCTTCTCGATGCCTTCGAGGATCCAGTCGTTCGCGCGGCCCATGATCTTGTCGAAGTTCTCCTGGGCGACGAGCAAACGCTGATACGTCGGACGCGACTGCACCTGGTTGAGCAGCGTGTCGAGCTCGCGCTCCATCTCTTCGGTCGGACGCTCGCCGCGCTGCATCATACGCTGGGCGTTGACGCGGAGCTGCTCCATCTTCTGAAGCAACGCGACCGTCTCCTTGTCGTCGTTCAGCGCGTCGCTGGCGCGTTTGACCGCCTGATACTCGCTGCTCTGTCCGATCAGTCGTCCCAGTTCCTTCGCCTTGTCCTCGATCATCCCGCGGTCTCCTCCAGTCGTCGGGCGAGCACGAACCGCTCACGCCCCGTGAGATCCAACTCAACTCGAATCGCGTGAAAGCGGCGTTCCCGACTCACCAACTCGGCAGCCAACGACGCGCGACGCATGTCGACCTCGAGCGCGAGCACACCGCCCGGCATGAGCACATCGGCTGCCTCGCGCACGAGCCGCGCCGTGGCGGTCATGCCGTCTGCGCCGCTGAACAATGCCACCGCCGGCTCCCAATCGCGAACGCCCGGCGGCAGCGACGCCGCTTCGCTCAGCGCAATGTAGGGCGGGTTGGAAACGACGACGCGCGCCGGCACGTCGCGCACCGGTCCGAGCAGCGAGCCGTGCAAGAAATCGATTGGCGCTCTGAGCATCGGCCCGATGATGACCGCGTTCGAGCGCGCGACGTCGAGCGCATCAAGCGAGACGTCGGTGCCATAGACGCGAGAGAAGAGCCCCTCGGTGGCCAGCGACAGCGCGATGGCGCCGGATCCCGTCCCCACATCGATAGCGACGCCGCCGGATTCGTGTCCGCACGCATCGAGCACGAGGTCGACGAGCTGCTCCGTCTCGGGCCGAGGGATGAGCACCCGCTCATCCACGTCGAGCGTGAGATGGCGGAAGCTCGCGCGTCCCACGGCATAGGCGAGCGGTGCGCCCTGCAACCGCCGATCGGCGGCGCGACGCGCGCGCGCGCGTGTCGACTCGTCCACTTCGACGCCGCCGTTCATGAGCGGCCAGAAGCGCGGGACGTCGTAGAGCGCGGCGACGATCTCCCGCGCTTCCGAGAATGGCTCCGAGATGCCGCGCGCGTTGAACTCGCGCGCGAGCTCCTCGAGCAACGCGCTGACCGAGATGCCGTCCGTGGCGCGCTCGCTCGTCACGCCTCGGCTCCGAGCTGCTCTTCGACGTCCGCGAGCTTGAGCGCGTTGATCAGCGGGCCGATGTCGCCGTCGAGGATGGCTTGCAGGTTGTGCGACGTGAATCCGATGCGGTGATCCGTCACGCGGCTCTGCGGAAAGTTGTATGTCCGAATCTTGGCGGATCGGTCGCCGGTACCCACCTGCGTGCGCCGCATGCGCGCCCGCTCGGCTTCCTGCTCGGCGATCCGGAGGTCGAGCAGGCGCGCGCGCAGCACTTCCATTGCCCTGAGCTTGTTCTGGAGCTGCGACTTCTGATCCTGCTGGCTCACGACGAGGCCCGACGGCAAATGCGTGATGCGCACCGCGGAGTCCGTGGTGTTGACGCTCTGCCCGCCGGGGCCCGACGACCGGAAGACGTCGATGCGCAGATCCTTGTCCTCGATCTTTACGTCGACTTCTTCTGCTTCGGGGAGCACCGCGACCGTTGCCGCCGAGGTGTGAATGCGCCCCTGATTCTCGGTGGCGGGCACGCGCTGGACGCGATGGACGCCGGACTCCCAGCGCATCGCGCCGTACGGGCCGTCCCCAGCAACCTTGAATATGACTTCTTTGATTCCCCCGAGCATCCCCTCGGACATCGACATGATCTCGATGCGCCATCCCTGCCGCTCGCAGTAGCGGCTGTACATGCGGAAGAGGTCGGCGGCGAAGAGCGCGGCTTCGTCGCCGCCAGTGCCGGCGCGAATCTCGACGATGGCGTTGCGTTCGTCGAGGGGGTCGTGCGGCAGCAACGCCGGCGTGAGCCGCGCCTCGAGATCGGCGATGGTGCGCTCGAGGTGCGCCTGTTCGTTGCGCGCCTCGGCGGCGAGCTCGGGGTCGTCAACGAGAACGAGCTCGCGCACCTGCGCGAGCTCGTTCTCGGCTCTTTCGAGTTGGGCCGCCATCTCCACGACGGGCATCAATCGCCGGTGCTCGCGACCGAGCTCGGCGAATTGCTGCGCGTCGCGAAGCCCTGAAGGATTGGCCAGCGCCCGCTCCACTTCCTCGGCGCGGGCAAGGGCAGCCGTCAAACGGTCACGAAGCGCCAGGAGCCACTCGCCTCAGCTCGCGGTCTGCTTGGCGAACTTCTGGCGGAAGCGCTCCACGCGGCCGGCGGTGTCGACGAGACGCTGCTTGCCGGTGAAGAACGGATGGCACGCCGCACACACGTCGGTATGGATCTCCGCCTGAGTCGAGCGCGTCTGGAACGTATTTCCGCAGGCGCACTTCACCGTGGCCGTGGCGTATTCGGGATGGATATCGTTCTTCATGTGAAGCCTCTGATTTCGTGGGAGCGTCGGATTCGATGAGCGCGGAGCGCAGAATGCGACTCGGCAACCTCATACGGAGGATCGCTCCGGGTAGGAGCCAGCTTGGAAATATAGCTCCTCAGAGCGCTAACAGACAACCCGGCAATGGGTTGGCCGCGAGCGCCTTGCTCGTCGGTCTAGACTTCGACCAGTCGTGCCGTACGAGCCCACTCGACGCACTCGCACAATGACCGAATCTCTCTGGACCGAGGTCGACCGCTATATCGACGAGCGGGTCGCGCCTCCGGACCCCGTTCTCACGGCGGCGCTCGACGCCGCCAACGCTGCCGGCTTGCCGGCAATCAGCGTCTCGCCATCCCAGGGCAAGCTCATCGCGATCCTCGCGCGCTCCGTCAAAGCGTCGCGCGTGCTCGAGATCGGCACGCTCGCAGGATACAGCACCATCTGGCTGGCGCGCGCGCTCCCGCGCCGGGGCCGAGTGGTCACGCTCGAGTATGATCCGAAGCATGCGGATATTGCGCGAAGCAACTTCGCGCGCGCTGGCCTGAGCGATTCGATCGAGGTTCGCGTGGGTGCGGCACTCGACACGTTGCCGCCGCTCGCGAAGGAGCCGCCATTTGATTTCGTGTTCATCGATGCCGACAAGGTGAACACGCCGGAGTACTTCAAGTGGGCGCTCCGACTCACGCATCCTGGTTCCCTCATCGTCGTCGACAACGTCGTGCGCGATGGCCGCGTCGCCGACGAGACGATTGACGACGACAACGTGCGCGGCATGCAGCGGTTCATGGACATGCTCGCGAACGAGCCGCGCGTGCTCGCAACCGTCGTGCAGACGGTCGGCGCGAAGGGCTACGATGGCTTTGCCCTCGCGCTCGTAACTGCGTAATCGACGCCGCCGTAATGGCTTGCCCATCTCGTGCCTTTGACATGAGTCTGGCGAGGGACTAACTTCGCGCCCATCGACCGGTCGCACGCGCGGTCGCGGTGCACTCGTGCGACCTCGGACCCGCCCGATCCCCAGTCCCTCGTTTCGTGACGACCAATACGGCCGACTTCCTCGCGACGGTCCCGCTCTTCAGCGGCCTCGACCGGACCGAGTTGCAGCGCTTCGCTGACCTCACGCGAGAGAAGTTCTATCCGCGCGGCAGCGTGATTCTGTTCGAGAACGACCCCGGCGATTCCCTGTTCGTCGTTCGCCAGGGCCGAGTGAAAGTGGTGCTGATCGGTGAGGACGGCCGCGAGGTGATTCTGGGCGTCCTCGGCGTGAGCGAGCATTTCGGCGAGCTGTCGCTGATCGACGACCGCCCGCGCTCGGCCCACGTCATCGCGATGGAAGATTCGCATCTGCTCGTGCTCCGTCGTGAGGATTTTCGAAAGCGGGTGGAATCGTCGCCCGCGGTCGCCTGGTCGCTGCTCACCGAGTTGTCGCGCCGTCTGCGCCGCGCCGATGAGAAGATCGGCGGCCTCGTGCTGCTCGACGTGCCGGGCCGTATCGCGCGGCTGCTGCTCGACCTTTCGGAGGAGGCGGGTGCCGACACGATCGACAAGCCGCTGACGCATCAAACGATCGCACAGATGATCGGCGCCAGTCGCGAGACGGTGTCGCGCGCGATGAAGGATTTTCAGGATGCGAATTGGGTGACCGTCGAGCGGCGGCGCATCACGCTCGCGGATCGTCCGGCGCTCGAACAACGGGCGCAGGCCAAGCTGTAACGTCTCGTGACGGCGTGTGTGGACGGTGACAACGGTCACGGGTCACCCGTGACAGCCTTCCTAGCGATTTCGAGATCTCGAAGTGCATTCTTGATCTCAGCCGCTGAGGCGTTCCATCCATGAGTTTGCGACTGCGGTTCTGGGGAACGCGGGGTTCGATCCCGTCTCCAGGACCACACACGGTACGATACGGCGGCAACACGCCCTGCGTGGAGGTGCGGACCGACACGGATTGGCTCGTCATTCTCGATGCCGGCACAGGCATTCGTGAGCTGGGCCGCACGCTCATCGCCAACGCGAATGGCCACGGCATCTCGGCCGACATCTTTCTGACGCACGCCCACTGGGACCACATTCAGGGCATTCCCTTCTTCGCGCCGATCTTCCAACCCGGGAATCACTTCACGATCTGGGGCGCGAAGACGCTGCAGACGAGCATCGACCGCGTGATCCGCGACCAGATGTCTCCCGTCGTCTTCCCGGTGACGTTCGAGCAGCTCGACGCCACGATCAACTTCGGCGAGATCGCCGAAGAGCGGCGCGTCGGCAACGGGTACGAGGTGACCGCGTTCGGCGTGCAGCACCCCGGAGGCGCACTGGGTTATCGGTTCTCGGGACGTGGCTCGGACGCCGGTTCGTTCGTCTACATCTCGGACAACGAGCTGCGCGGCGGGCCAGCTTACGCCAGCCGCGCGGATTGGCGGGACCGGTTGGTGGACTTCGTGCGCGGCGCGAGCGTGTTGGTGCATGACGCGACGTACACGGACGAGGAATACGATCGGCATCGCGGGTGGGGGCATTCGACCTACGACGATGCCGTGCATCTGGCGCTCGATGCGGGAGTGGAACGGCTGGTCCTGTTCCACCACAAGCCCGAGCGCTCGGACGACGAGGTCGACCAGCGCGTCGCGGACTGTCGCGCACTGGTCGCGCAGCGCGGCGGACGGCTCGAGGTGAGCGCCGCCGCGGAAGGGATGACGTTGGAAGTTTAGCGTTGTTTAAAGTGTCTCAGGAGGAGACCATGTTGCGTTCGATGCCGTACGCCGTTCCCGCCCGATTGGCCGCCGCCGGCGCACTCGCGCTGTTGGCCGTCTCGGCGATGCCCACAGGCGCGCGCGCGCAGGCGGACAACCGCCCGGTCGTCGTGGTATTCACCTTCAGCAACAATTCGATTGGCGCGGGCAGAACCGACTTCGACGGAATGGCGACCGGTGTTCAGGATCTGCTGATCACCGACCTCGCGTCGAACAACAAGATCCGGCTCGTGGACCGCTCGCGGATCAGCGAGGTGCTCCAGGAGCAGAACATGGTCAAGAACGGGCAGATCGATCCCGCCACGGCCATTCGCGTCGGGAAGATCCTCGGCGCGCAGTACGCGATCACCGGCGGCTTCATGTCGCTCGGCAACGGCCAGGCCGTGCTCACCGGCCGCACGATCGACATCGAGACCACCGCGATCGACCCGAAGACGCAGAAGATCACCGGCAAGACGGACGACGTCCTGTCGATGCTCTCGCAGCTCTCCGCGAAGGTGACGAGCGACATGAACCTCGCGCCGAAGCCGGGACGCCGCGTGGGTGATGCCGGCGACGCCGGGAAGTCGTCGTCGAGCAGCGCCACGCAGAGCGGAAGCCCGGGCACCAAGTCGTCGGCGTCGACGGAGAAGACCGAGACCTTCGCGAAGGTCGTGTCGCCCGATGTCGTGAAGAAGACGATGTCGAGCAAGCCCGACGTCGCCACGCTCAAGGCGTATTCGGCGGCGCTCGACGCGATGGACAAGAAGAACGACGCCAAAGCCATCGAGCTGCTCAAGCAAGTGCACAACAAGTATCCCGACTTCGAGCCCGCTGTTCGCCATCTCTCGAAGCTCGGCGTGACGGTCTGAGTTCTTCGCTCGGGCGATCGCGGTTGGGCGGTGGGCGCGTGGATCGCGCGTCCATCGCCCCTCGCCTTGATCAGCCGCGTCGAACTGCTCGTGCAACCACGATCGTGATGTTGTCGGTGCCCCCGCGCTCGAGCGCGAGATCGACGAGCGAATGACAGACCTGCTCCGCGCCGGTCATCGCGCCGAGCTGCTCGGCGATCTCGTCATCTGAGACGTGCTTCGTCAGACCATCGGTGCACGCGAGCAGCACGCCACCCAGCTCACGAATCTCTACGCGCGTCACCTCAGGCGTCGCCTGCTCGGCGCCGATGGCGCTCGAGAGCACGTTGCCCAGACCGGACGCCGATGCGCGCTCCTTCGAGAGCAGCCCCTGATCGATCAGATCCTGCGCGAGCGTCTGATCGCGTGAGATCTGTTGCAGGCGCCCGCTGGTGAAGTAGTAGAAGCGGCTGTCGCCAACCTGCAGCACATACACCCACGGCCAGACGATGATGCCGAGTGTGAGCGTCGTGGCGGTGGACTGTCCTTGGAGACGGGTGGCGGCGTCGTCGCGCACCGCCGCGTGCGCCTCGAGCGCCGCGGTCCGCAGCGCATCGAGGAATTCGCGATCTTTCTGGCCGGCCGCGTGATAGCAGCGCAGCGACGACGCCACGTAGCGCGCGATCGTCTCCGCCGCCACCCGACTGGCTTCCGCGCCGGCGTCCGTCCCTCCAACGCCATCGGCAACGAGCATGAGCGTGGCGAGGCGCGATCCGCGGAGCGGCAACTCCTGCGGAACGGGCAGGCTGGTCGCGTGCATCACGACCTGCGGGTGCACCGTGGCCAGGAGAAAGTGATCCTGGTTCTCCGTGCGTACGCGGCCGACATGCGTCATCCCGAACAGATCGAGCTCGTCGTCCCGCGGGCGTGGGCCGAGGTCGGGCGACGTGATGGTGAAGAGTTCTGCGAGGCGCATTGGTGCCGGGTGATCCCGTTTAGAAGTCGGACAACCGGTGGCTGCGTCGGCGCGGCACGATCCGTTGCATCGAATCGCGATAAAGAATGGTGAGGCCGATCACTGCTGGATAGATCCCCGCGACAGACTGGCCTGCACCAGGGCGGGCCCGTACGTTTGGCGACGCCGGCTTCACTCACGATCCTCATCGTCGGAGCCAACATGACGCCGTCCTCGTTCCTCGCGACGCGCACGTCACGTGCCGTCCTCGGCTGCCTCTCTCTCATAGCATTCGCGCCACGCAGCGACGCGATCGCCCAATCACCGGAGCCCATTCGATTCGCCCGCAATGCCGGCGTCGCGAACGACGGCCGCGTCGCCTTCACCTATCAGGACGACATCTGGCTGGTCGACGCCGACGGCTCCAATCCGCGCCGTCTCACGGTGAACATCGGTCGCGACTTCTCGCCGCGGTTCTCTCCCGATGGCAAGTGGATCGCGTTCACGAGCAACCGTACCGGCAACAACGACGTTTTCGTCATGCCGTCGTCGGGCGGCGAGCCGAAACAGCTCACCTGGTTTTCCGGCGACGATCAGGCGCTGGGTTGGACGCCCGATGGCAGCGCCGTGGTCATGTCCAGTCAGCGCGGCGCGAATGCGTGGGGCTCGCCGCTCTACGTCCAGCCCGTCGACGGCAGCATCGCGAAGCCGCTGGGCATGGGCATCGCGCGCGCGGGCATGATCAGCCAGGATGGATCGCGCATCGCCTTCAATCGCAACCTCCCGTCGACGTGGCGCAAGGAATATCGCGGCAATGCCGCCGCCACGATCGCCGTCATGAACGTGAAGTCGAACGACATCCAGGAAGTCACGAACGCGGACCTGCAGCAGTACAAGAGTTTCGTGAACAACGTGTTCCCGATGTGGGGATCGGACGGCCTGCTGTACTTCGCCTCGGAGCGCGACGGGACATTCAACATCTGGCGCATGTCGGCCGCCGGTACAAACCCGCAACAGGTGACGCACTTCAAGGGCGGCGGCGTGTTCTTCCCATCCATCTCGCCCGACGGCAAGCGCATCGTCTTCCAGAATGATTTCGACCTCTACACGATGGAGGTGCCGAGCGGCCGGACGAAGAAGCTCGACATCGCGATGGCGTTCGATCCCAAGGAGAGCGAGATCGCGGTCGTCGCGACGAACGGACGCGCCGAAGGATTCGGCGTCTCGCCGACCGGCGACTATCTCGCGGTCGACTATCATGGTGAGATCTTCATCGTGCCCACGGAGCGCGGCATCGGTGAGAACGCGCAAGTCACCAACTCGGCATGGCGCGATCGCGGCGAGGTGTACTCCCCCGACGGACACAAGATCGCCTACGTGAGCGACGAAGGCGGTGAACAGCAGGTGTGGCTCTATGATCTCGCAACGGCCACGCGTAAGAAGCTGACGACAGGCCCCGCCGAGAAGGACAACATCGTCTGGGCGCCGAGCTCTCAGAAGCTCGTGTATACGGCAGACAACAAGCTGTACGAGGTCGACGCGGCTGGCGGCGCCGCACGAGAGATCACGCACAATCCCGCCGGCGGCGTGACGAATCCGCAATACTCGGCCGACGGCAACTGGGTGGTGTACAGCCGTCGCGACGACGAGCAGAACGCCGACGTCTACCTGTTCGATACCAAGAATAAGAAAGAATTCGACGTCACGCCGAGTCCGTGGAACGAGACGAGCGGACAACTGACGCCGGATGGCAAAACACTCATCTTCACGTCGAATCGTGAAGGTGGCGCGAATCAGTTGTTCGCGGTCGCGCTCACTCGTCTGACGGAAGATCCCAGCGATCCGCTCGTGCGCGAGCGCATTCGTCGTGCGTCGGCCACTGGACGCGGACGTGGTGCGCCCGAGGATGCGGCAGCACCCGAAGCCGCGATGCGCGTCGATCTCAACGGCATCGATCGTCGCGCGACGCAGCTCACACGCGGCACTACAGGCGTGAGCGGCTTCTTCCTTTCACGCGACGGCCGCACGGTGTACTACGCGGTCGGCGGCGGGTTTGGCGGACGAGGCGGCGGGCGCGGTGGGCGCGGCGCCGCCGCGGGCGATAACGGTCAGTCGGGACTCTTTTCGGTCGGCATCGACGGGCATGATGGCCGTCGCATCGCGGCGGGATCGTTCGCCGGCATGCAGCCGACCGCCGACCGTCGCGCAGTGTTCTTCCGAGGCGCGGTTCGCGCGCCGTCGGAAGACGAACAGGCGCCGACTGGCCGCGGCGCGACCGAGGCTGGATTCCCCATCGAACGTCTCACGCTCGGCGCGGCAGGCGGTGCGGGTGGCGCTGGAGCAAACGCGGCGCGTGGTGGTGGCGCGACGGGCGGAGGTGCGGCGCAGGCTGGCGAAGCGATTCCATTCCAGTTCGCGGTTCGCGTCGATCGGCGCGACGAGTGGAAGCAGATCCTCGACGAGTCGTATCGCGTGATGAAGTACCGCTACTACGATCCCACGATGCACGGCAAGGACTGGGCGGCGATCTACGCGAAGTATCAACCGCTCGTGAAGTACGCCGGCACGAACGAGGACGTGTATGACATCGCGAACGCGATGATCGGCGAATTGAGCTCGTCGCACACCGGCGTGAGCGGACCGGCGAGCATGAACGTGCCGCGCGTCTATTCCACTCGATACCTTGGCTTGGAGCTCGAGCCCGAGAATGGGAAATATCGCGTGAGTCACGTCTACCGCGACGGACCCGCCGACAAGGAGTGGATCGACATCAAGCCAGGCGACTACGTGCTCTCGATCAACGGCACCGACGTGAAGGCCGGCGATGACTATTGGAAGATTCTCAGCACGACGCCGAACGAGTACATCCCCGTGAAGGTGTCGCACACGCCGGATGGTGCGAACGCGAAGACGTATCGCATCGGCACCGTCACGAATCTCAACAACATCAAGTACGAGGAGTGGGTCGCGAACAATCGTGACTCGGTCGACAAGGCGACGAAGGGCCAGATCGCCTACGTCCACATCAAGGCGATGGATCAGCCGTCGCTCGAGCGCTTCCAGAACGAGATCGATCGCTTCTGGCAGAAGAAGGGCATCATCGTCGACATCCGGAACAACGGCGGCGGCAACATCGACCAGGAGCTGCTCGACATCCTCGAGCGCCAGCCATACCAGTTCTGGAATAATCGCAACGGCGCGCGCACGTGGGGACGTCGTCCGCGGCAGGCGATCGTTGGGCCGAAGGTGATGATGATCAACTACCGGTCGGTCTCGGACGCCGAGGTCACGCCGGCGGGCTTCCGGCAGCTCGGGCTCGGTAAGCTCGTCGGCAATCCGACCTCCGCGCAGGTGATTGCAACAGGAAGTTACAGCTTGATAAATGGTGGCACGATACGCACGCCGGGCTCGCTCGTCGTCACCTGGGACCCGTCGAAGCCGAACAATTACGGACAGGATCTCGAGAATCTCGGTATTCCGCCCGACGTGTGGGTGAAGAACTCGCCTGCTGACGAAGCGCACGGCATGGATCGCGAGCTCAAGATGGCGATCGATGAAGCGATGAAGATGTTGAAGGCACAGAAGCCCACGACGGCGAGTGATCGCTAGCGCATCGTGAGGCGACTCACGCACTATTCGACTTGTCGTGAAACCGCTGCTGATTGCCGCCATCGGGCGCACGTTTTCATCCGCGCCGCTTGGCCGTCGAGAGGATGACGTCGAGCTGCGACGCGTGCCGGCATTGCCGACCGCGTCGTCGCTCGACGCGACGAGACCCACCGTCATCGTCCTCGACCGCGTGCTGCTCGGTACGGCGGGCGCGGACATCTCGCGGCTCGAACATCTCGCGCGGCAGGCCGCGATCGTCGGCGTTGGAGATCCGGGCGAGGACGAGCTTCCCTCGGAGTTTCCGGTTGACCTGTTGACCGGCTATCTCCCATGCGACGCGCCGGTCGGCACCATGCTGGCAATGTTTCGCGGGGCGTTCCGCCACGCCGCTTCGATCGTGGCAGAGCGGAGCGCACGACTCGAGCGAGAAGAGCGACAGCGCGAGCTGCGAGAGCTCACCAATATCGGCGCGGCTCTCTCCACCGAGCGGGACGTGCTCGCTCTGCTCGAGATGATTCTCAGCCAGGCGCGCCGTCTCACCTGCAGCGACGCCGGCTCGTTGTATCTCACGGAGCGGCCGCCGAACGGTGATGCGCCGACGTCGCTGCGCTTCAAGCTCTCGCAGAACTACACGCTGCCGACGCTTCCGCTGACCGAGTTCGAGGTGCCCATCGATCATGCGAGCCTCGCCGGCTACGCCGCGTCGA
>Ga0070679_100003360_pt1 | contig 14660 bp, 10 predicted proteins | sample KBSC63BmetaG_FD_65652 | JGI IMG/M metagenome (GOLD analysis project Ga0070679, IMG submission 65652) | Corn rhizosphere microbial communities from Kellogg Biological Station, Michigan, USA - KBS C6-3B metaG | ecosystem: Host-associated > Plants > Roots > Rhizosphere | place: USA: Michigan... | reverse complement strand
GGCGCATTGAAATTGAGCCCGGCTCGTCAGGATACGAGTTTTGGACGCGCAGCGGCAACGTCTCACAACCGGTGCGCGGATGGACGGATTGGCAACCGTTGAACAACGGCGAAGTAGCATCTGCGCCAGGCCGTTTTCTGCAGTGGAAGGCCGAACTGCGCCCGGGCGGAAACATTGGGGGCGTGGGCGTGAACTATTTGCCCGTGAATGCTGCGCCGGCGGTGGATGAACTGGTGGTGGTTACCGGTGCTCGCCTGAACGCCCAGGTGCAGGCGGCCAGCCAGAGCACGACGGTGAACATCGCTTTTCCGACACCCGGGGCTGCTGCCGATGCCTCGCCTACCGACACCACTTCGACCTCGCCCATTACGGCTAACAAAGACAAGACCGGAGTTACGGTTCGCTGGGCGGCGCACGATGACAACGGCGACGACCTCACGTTTGACCTGTTCATCCGGGGCGACGATGAAACGGTTTGGCGGCCGCTGAAAGGCAAGATTAGTGAGAAGGCCTACAGCTTCGACGCAGCGCTAGTTCCGGACGGCGGCTATCAGATCAAGGTGGTCGCATCTGACTCGCCTTCGCACACGCCGGCCGATGCGCTTACTGGCGACAAGGTGAGCGATCGCTTTGAAGTGGACACGACCCCGCCGACGATTACGAACCTGAAAGCCGTGGCAGAGGCTGGAACGTGCCAGGGGGATCGTTGCCCGAAGTCGTTCCGCGTGACATTTGAAGCGCAGGATGATAACTCCCCAATTGCGCATGCGGAATATTCGGTCGATGCAGGCCCATGGCAATATTTGGAGCCGGTGGACAAGATCTCCGATTCAAAGGCCGAAAGCTATTCGCTTCCGCTTTCGTTTGCAGCACCAGATGGAAAGGTGGGCGAGCATCTGATCACGGTGCGCGCATACGATCGGTTTGATAACGTGGGCGCGGCAAAGACGGTGATTTCCGCGCAGGGCAAGTAATCGGGATGCGATTTGAACTTTTTTTGGCGGCGCGGTACCTGAGAGCCAAACGGCGACAGGCCGTGGTGGGTGTGGTCACCGCCATATCAATTGCAGGTGTTGCCGCCGGAGTAGCCGCACTGATTATCGCTCTGGCCATCACCAATGGCATGCGCCACGATCTACAGGACAAGCTGCTCGGATCGACTGCGCACGTTGATCTAATGCGTGTACAGGCGGACGGCATTCGCGACTGGCAGCCGCTCGTAGCGCGCTTGCGGCATCTGCCGCATGTGGTTGCTGCTTCTCCGGGCATTTACGAAGGCGTGCTTGTGTCCAATGGACCGCGTTCGGGCTTTGCTCTGATCAAAGGCGTTATTCCTGCAGAAGAACGCGGCGTCAGCAACTTGCTGGATTCCATCACTTCCGGTTCAGCGAAGGGCTTGGATCCCGGCGCTCAGGGAGCGTCATCCGCAAATGGTTCGGTTCCTGATATTGTCTTGGGCAAGGATCTGTCAGAGCAACTGGGAGTGCAGGTGGGCGACCAGATCATGGTTACGAGTCCTCAGGGCGAATTGAATCCAGTGATCGGATTGGTGCCGAAATTTCAGTCGTTCCACGTGTCTGGGATTTTTCATTCAGGTTTTTATCAGTACGATTCGGGAATGGCGTTCACGAGTCTCGCTGTAGCGCAGAAGCTATTTGACGAGCCGGATTTGCTCTCGATCATCAGCTTCAAGATCGATAATCCGAATGATGCTCCGAAAGTGGGCCGCGAAATTGAAGCGGCTGCAGGACAGGGCTTCATGACGACGAACTGGATGGAGCAGAATCGCGAACTGTTTCGTGCACTGCGCCTGGAGCAGGTGGTCACGTTTATTGTGATTGCGCTGATCGTAATCGTGGCCGCGCTGAATATCCTGATTGCGCTGACCATGATGGTGATGGAGAAGACGCGCGACATTGCCGTCATGATGAGTTACGGTGTCGATCCGAGCCAGGTGCAGCGCATCTTTCTGCTGGAAGGCTTGCTGATATCTGTCCTTGGAACCGCACTCGGCCTGTTGCTTGGTTATGTGGCCGCATGGGCGGGCGGGCATTACCACTTCATACACTTGTCTGCCGAGGTGTATTCCATCGATACACTGCCATTTCGACCGCGTTTTATGGATGCGGTGATTGTGTCGGCTGTTTCGATAAGCATTTCGCTGCTGGCCACGCTTTATCCATCCACTGCGGCTGCACGGATAATGCCCGCTGAGGCGCTCAGGTACGAGTGAGCCTACTGCGGCGTGATGATTCCACCAATGGCGTGGCGGCGCGGCAGGACAATACCTCGATGATCTACTTCAGCTTTGGGCTGTGTGGGCTGCTTGCTCGCGATTGAATCTTCCCGATCGATGAGTGCGCCACCGCAGGCGGGACACCAGTCGGCTGCGCTTTCTGCCGCGAGTTCCGCGTGACATTGGGAGCAAATTCTTGCCATATAGAAAAGATTACCCGATGGGCCCGGATTATGACGGGCTAAGCTGCCTACCGATACACTAGAGGTATGCACTCCCCTGTTCGACTGGTGGCAATCGACATGGACGGAACGCTGCTGCCGAACGATGTGCAGAAGATCAGCAAGCGCAATGTACAGGCGCTTAATGCGGCGCAGCAGGCGGGCGTCACTGTTGCCATCGCGACCGGCCGACGGATGGCCTATACGGTTCCTCTGCTGGAGGGCTTGGGATTGCGAGCGGACACCCCGCTGATTACGTCAAACGGTGCAGTGATCCGAACGCTCGACGGCCAGCCGATTGATCGCTGCCGTATGGAGTCGCGCGTTGCCCGAGGCTTGTGCGGATTGTTGCGGCCATTTGGGGCGCTGGTGTTCACATTTGACAGGCCCGGATGCGGCGAACTGGTCCTGGAGGATATCGATCAGGTTCAAGGGCGGATTGCGGTTTGGGTTGAGACGAACCGTCACGCGATTGAAGTGGTTAAACCTTTGGAATCTGCGCTGCGGGATGGAGATGATCCCATTCAGGGCATGGTAACGGGGCCGGTGAACAAAATGCGCGATGCGGAAAAGGCGCTCCGCGGCAGCCACTGGATTAACAGCTGCGAGTGCGTGCGCACCGAGTACCTTTCCAGGGATGTGTCGATTCTGGATTTGTTGCCGCGAGGTGTTTCAAAGGGATGGGCGCTGGAAAAACTGGCGGGAACGCTGGGAATTGAGCGGCGGGAGACCATGGCGATCGGCGACAATTGGAACGACGTGGCTATGTTTGAATGGGCCGCGCAGGCCGTAGTGATGGGGAATGCGGCGCTTGAGCTAAGAACGCTGGCCAAAACCAGCGGCTGGAAACAGGCTCCGCCAAACGATCAGGACGGTGTCGCCGTCGTATTAGAAGCAGCATTGAAAAGGCTGACGGCCGCGGGTGGAGTAGTCTAGTTGGGAATGCAGATGATATTGCGAACAAAGATTATTGGAATTGTGCTACTTGCGGGCCTACCTGTGGCAAGTTGGGGAGCGGAGCGCATCACGCTGCGTAACGGGTTCTCGGTGATATGCGACCACCACGCACAGGTGGAGAATCACACCCGGCTCTATCTGGGTGCCGGCGAGAACAATTTCATTGAATTTGGATCGCAGGAAATTGCAACGGTGGAGAACGTTCCCGATGCCCCTGCGCCTCTGAAGACTGCCGCAGCTGCAGCTCACCCTCAAGATGCGAGACTGAACCCAGCGGACCTGCACGAAATCCTGGCGCGTGCCGGTGAAGAACACAATTTGGATGTCGATCTCCTGGCGAGTGTGGTGAAGGCTGAGAGCGATGGCAATCCGAAGGCTGTGAGCCGGGCCGGGGCGCAAGGACTGATGCAACTGATGCCGGCAACGGCGAGTGGGCTCGGGGTGCAAGACAGCTACAAGCCCGACCAGAATGTGCGTGGCGGATCAACTTATCTTGATTCCCTGCTGGTCCGCTATCACGACAATGTGGCAATGGCTCTGGCAGCGTATAACGCTGGTCCTGAGGCGGTGGATAGATATCATGGCATTCCGCCATTTCATGAGACGCAGGTATATGTAGCGCGCGTAATTCACGAGTTCAATCGCCGAGTAAAAGCGCGTGAGTCTCAGGTTAAGACAGCAAAGGCGAATTGAGCTGTTCAAGACTCCGTGCCGCTCGAGTTCGCAATCTTCAACTGAACCTGGCGACACTAAGCTATGCCGGCACAGCAATGTTTGAATTTCTTCCCGCTACCGCATGGGCAGGGATCGTTTCGGCCGGCTCGCTCAAACGCCTTCTGCGTTTCCTGTACGGCAATCCAGCGCATCACATTGGCGGGTGGCCGCTGGGCTGCAAGCTCTCTCGCCATGAACTGCATGTACGGATCCACATGATGGAAAAACATCTTGTACCCCGCGCAGAGGTAGTTGAGCCCGGGCTCTCCATCCGGAGTTGTTAAAAAGCGATGCTTTGGGCATTCACCGTTGCAGGCGAAGCGCACGTCGCATTCCCTGCAGTATTTTGGGAGCATGGTCTCCTTGTCGGCCCCAAATTTCCTCTGTTGTTCTGAATCGACCAATTCAGCAAGCGGAGACTCCATGATGTTGCCAAGCCGATTCTCCGGATATACAAAGTGATCGCAGGAATAGAGATCTCCACTATGCTCCATAGCCAGCGCCGCACCGCATTGTTTCCTGAACACGCAGAGGCTGGCTTCCATTCCGCTCCACATCTCAAGTCCCACATCGAATAACTGTACGAAATAACGGCCGACATCATTGCGCACCCATTCATCAAAGATGGCGCACAGAAATCTTCCGAATTGGCGCGGTTCCACTGACCACGGCGCCACTTTTGCAGATCCCGCGAAACTTGGTGAAATCAGTTGCAACCCGTCTGCCGTTGCCTGATTCGAAATTCGCTCCACAATTGGAATGAACTGCATGAACCCGCTTCCGTTCTCCTTGAGGAAGCGATAGACCTTCAGGGGATGGTCAGCGTTGCCACGATGAACCGTGGTAAGGGTATTGAATTCAACTCCGTTCCGTTTGAGCGTTTCGATTCCGCGCATTACTCTGTCGAAAGTCGGCTGCCCCCCTTTGTCGACACGATACGCATCATGCAATTCGCGTGGGCCATCGATTGAAATTCCGATCAGGAATCCGTTCTCTTTGAAAAGCGCCGCCCATTCATCGTTCAGAAGCACACCATTTGTTTGGAATGCGTTATGAATGCGCTTGCCGCCTGCGTATTTCTTCTGGACTTCGACGAGGCGGCGAAAGTATTCCACGCCAAGCAAGGTCGGTTCACCGCCCTGCCATGCAAAGCTCACTTCCGGGGTGTCATGCGCTTCAATGTACTGCCGAACGTAACTATCGAGTACCTCCTCCTGCATGGCCCATTTGGAGACACGCGGATAGAGCGTTTCCTTTTCAAGATAGAAACAGTATTTGCAATCGAGATTGCAGATAGGGCCAATTGGCTTGGCCATTACGTGAAAATCAGGAGTGTTCATCTGCACCTCATCGGAATTGGGCGGGAATTGCCAGGCGACGAGGTTCGAGCTTCCGGGCGCCAGTACAATACCGACTATTCTAGTGCAGTAAATGGGTCGCAGGCCGGGATGCGCTGCTCGCCCCGATAGAATGAATCAAACAGCAGGTAAACGTAGGCAAACGGTAGGCAGACGGAGATAAATTGAAGAAACGCGAATGGATCATAGGCCTGGTGTTGCTGGTGGCGCTTGCCGCGCTGTTTAGTTACGAACAGCATAAACACCCCTTCAACTGGTCGATGTTCGTCGAAGGCTTGCAGAGGGCGAGTTGGCGGAAGGTGGCAATCGGCGCCGGCTGCATCTATTTCGCTTTCGTGTTTCGTGCGATTCGCTGGGCCTGGTTGCTGCGACCTAATAAGAAAGTGCCGCTCTTATCGCTTCTGGGTACTCAGGTGATGGGTTTCACGGCCGTCGCTCTCATTGGTAGAATTGCCGACCTGGTACGACCCTATCTTGTCGCAAAGAAAACCGGCCTGACGGTAGGATCGCAAATTGCTGTTTATGTGGTCGAGCGGCTCTTCGACGCCGGTTCGATGGCGATTCTTTTATGTTCTGCAATTCTGCTTTCTCCTGCCGGAACATTGCCGCACCAGGATTTATTCGATAAATTCGGCAAGGGCGGCCTGATCGCCACGATCGCAGGCGGCCTGTTTCTCGTTGCGATCCGAATGTCAGGGGGCGCGATTGCGGCATTCTGCGAGACCATTCTGATGCCGCTTTCGCGCAAGCTCGCCCACGGCGTGGGCCAGAAGATTCGCGCATTCCACTCCGGCTTGGATACGCTGCGCAGCCCGGCCGATTTCATCATCACGCTTTCCCTGTCGCTGGTAATGTGGGTTCTGATTACGGTCGCTTACCTGGTGGCAACTACAGCCTTTCTCACCACGGAAGGAACCGGCGAACACATGCTGGCAAAATGCCTGGTGCTGATGGCGGGCGGCGGCGCGGCTAGTATCGTCCAATTGCCTGTGATTGGCTGGTTCACGCAGATTTACGCACTGAAGGAAATGCTGGAGCCGCTTTACGGAATGTCTCCGGAAACGGCGCTGGCGTGCGCTGTCACCTTGCTCGCGGTAACCTTTCTTGGAATCGCGCCGGTCGGTTTGATCTGGGCCCAGTTCGAACACATCAACCTGCGAACGGTAACGATTGAAAGCGAAAAGGCAGGAGAAGATCTCGCCGAGCAGGAATCGATCTGATCGAAAGCTTTCAACTCTTCTGTTTAGGTTGTGCTTTCGCTTGTTTTTGGTTCAGGAACCAGCCACCCGTAAAGTGCTACACCGGCGAAGCAGATGACGGGCACTAGGTACGCAGCCTGTAATCCCCATCTGTCAGAAACGCTTCCCATCAGCTTGGTCAATGCTGCTCCACCGAGGATTGCCATGACGAGCAATGATCCGGCTGTCTTGGTCTTTGCGCCCATTCCTTTGAGGCCAAGCGCGAAAATGGTGGGAAACATGATCGACATAAAGAGGCTTGTGGTGAGCAGGCACATGGCGCCGAACCAACCGGGGCGCGCCACAGCCACCAACCCAAGAGCGACGTTGATGACGGAATAGACGACCAGCATCATCTGCGCATGGAAGTGGCGCATCAACCAAGCTGAACTGAATCGGCCTACAGCGAAGGCTGCCAGTGTCCCGGTCAGCATGTATCCCGCAGCCTTGTCGCCGACGCCGGTAGCCGACTCAACGTACGGAATGAAATAGCTCCATGTGCCAACCTGCGCGCCAACATAAAGGAACTGCGCAACTACAGCAAAAAGAAAGTGGGGTTGGAGCAAGCTTGCCTGGACCGCCGAGGTTGAAGACGAAGCAGATGAAGGCTCTTCACCTCCGAGCACCGGAAACTTCGTTATCAGGACAAGGAGCGCCCATAAGAGGGCGACGGTGCCAAGTACCTCGTAGGGAGCGACGACGCGCAGCGTTTCCGTGTGCAGATAATCCTGGTATGTGCCCGAGGCCTGCATCGTTGCAACTTGTACATCCGTCAGTTTGATACCCGAAAAGATGAAGACCGTGCCGATGAGGCCCGCGGTAATGGAGCCGAGCGGATTGAAAGCCTGCGACAGGTTCAAGCGCCGCTCGCTGGAGCCCGCGGGGCCAAGCTGGGCGATGAACGAGTTCGCGCCAGTTTCAAGAAACGACAACCCGCTGGCAATAACAAACTGCGCAGCAAGAAAGAAGGTGTAAATGCCTGCCTGTGCTGCCGGGTAAAACATCCAGCAACCGGCGCCCAGCAGAACAAGGCCGGTAACTATGCCCATCTTGTATCCGAAACGGCGCATCAGCTGCGCAGCGGGAATCGCCAGGGTGAAATAGCCGAGATAAAACCAGATTTGGATAGAGGCCGCGCTCGAACGGTTGATGTCGAACGACTTCATGAACTGGCGAATGAGAATGTCATTCAGGTTGTTGGGAATGGCCCAGAGAAAAAACAGCACAGTAACAACAAGGAATGGCAACATGCGTCCGGGAGGAATGAGCCGTGCATGGATGTCCTCATTGTTCTTTGGCTCCGAATCGATAGACCCTGTAGGGATTTGAAATGCCAATTAACCCTCCTTACATCGCATAAACGCATTCTCGAAAGCGTTTTCGTCCAGGGCGTGTTTTGACCAGAGAAATCGCTCCACCATTTCTACCAATCGCTGGCGGTTATGGCAAACTGAAACGCTGTGGAGGATCGCTGTAGGTTCGACCCTAGAGTACGCGCGTAAGCCACTTGCCGGTGTGGGAATGCAGATTGCGGGCCACCTCTTCAGGTGTCCCTTCCGCAACGATACGGCCCCCGCCTTCGCCGCCTTCGGGTCCCAAATCGATAACCCAGTCTGCGCTCTTGATCACGTCCAGATTGTGCTCAATGACGATCAGCGACCCGCCGCCGTCGATCAATTTGCGGAAGGCGGTGAGGAGCTTCGAAACGTCGTCAAAGTGCAATCCGGTCGTCGGCTCGTCGAGAATGTACAGCACGCGACTGGCTTGCGAAGGCTTGGCATTTGCGTTTGCCGCGCGTACCTGCGCCAGGTGCGCGGCGAGCTTGACACGCTGGGCTTCCCCGCCTGAAAGCGTGGTAGCCGATTGACCCAGGCGCAGATAGCCGAGGCCGATCTCGTCCAAAACTGAAAGCTTTTCGAGCAGTTTTGTCTGGCCGGCGAAGAAGCGCAGTGCTTCCTTCACGGTCAGCTGCAGAACGTCGTGGATGCTTTTACCCTTGTACTTTACTTCGAGAATACGCGATTGATAGCGCGTGCCGTTGCAGTCTTCGCAGGGGAGTTCGACGTCGGCCAGGAATTGCATTTCCACCGTGACGGTGCCGTCACCCTCGCAAGTTTTGCAGCGTCCTCCGGGAACGTTGAACGAGAAGTGGCCGGGCGTGAGGGAAAGGCGCTTGGCCTCAGGTTGCGCTGCAAACAGTTCGCGGACAAGATCGAAGCCTTTAATGTACGTGATGGGATTGGAGCGCGGTGTACGGCCAATGGGAGTTTGATCGACGAGAACAACATCGTTAAGCCGTTCAACGCCCGTGAGAGAGGCAAAACTTCCTGATGGGTCAGCGCCGTCAGATTGGCCAAGCGCGCGTGCTACGGCGCGGTAAAGCACCTGGTGTACCAGCGTCGATTTGCCAGAGCCCGATACCCCCGTGATTGCTACAAGAAGCCCAAGCGGAATATCGACATCGAGCCCATGCAGATTGTTGGCGTGTGCACCGCGGAGCACTAGTTTTTCCTGTCCAGGAGCGCGACGACGGGTTGGAACGGGTATTGCAATCTTTCCGGAAAGATAGCGGCCGGTGAGTGAATTAGGATTGGCTTCGATTTCTGCCAGGATGCCTTCGGCCATGAGCTTGCCCCCGAACTCGCCCGCTCCCGGCCCCAAGTCGAGCAGGTGGTCCGCGGCTCGCAGTATGTCGGCGTCGTGCTCGACAACCAGGATCGTATTGCCGAGATCGCGCAATTCTTCGAGGATGTGAATCAGGCGTGCGGTGTCGCGGGTGTGCAGGCCGATGGATGGCTCGTCGAGCACGTAAAGCGAGCCGACCAGATGCGAGCCAAGCGAGGTGGCCAGTTGGATACGCTGCGCTTCTCCGCCGGATAGCGTTGACGCGAGACGGTCAAGGGTGAGGTATTCGAGGCCGACTGCATCGAGAAAGCTGAGCCGTTGGCGAACTTCAGTAAGGATGGGCCCGGCGATTTCTTCCTGCATAGGCGAAAGCTTGAGCGCTTCAAAGAACTCTTTGGCCTGCGCGATAGTCAAGGCTGAAGCCTGGCAGATGTTCTTGCCGTTGATACGGACGGATCGAGCTTCGGCGCGCAGACGCTGCCCCCGGCAGTCGGGGCACTCTGCATATCCGCGGTACTTGCTAAGCATGACACGCACGTGGAGTTTGTATTTCTTCTTCTCCATCTGCGCGAAGAATCCATAGATGCCGGCGTAGGCGCCTTTCCCGCGCAAAACGAGCTCACGGGTCACCTCCGCCATATCGCGCCAAGGCACGTCGAGGGGAATGTTGAGGTCATCGGCCTGTTTGCGGAGATCGGTGTACCAGGGACGGTATTTGGGCCGGTTCCACGGGTCGATTGCACCTTGCGAGAGACTTAGTGTTTTGTCGGGTATCACGAGGTTCAGATCGAAATCGACCGTATTACCAAACCCCTGGCAGCGCGGACATGCGCCAAATGGATTATTGAAGCTGAAGAGGCGCGGCTCAGGTTCAGTTCCCGGACGGTGGCAGTTTTTGCATTCGTATGCACCCGAGAAGCGCAGCCGGCGGGGCTCTATCGCCTCTTTCCCCGCATCTTCCTGAGAACCCGGGTCGCGCAGAGCTTCTTGAAAGACGACTTCGCCTGCTTCGCGATAGGCGATTTCTACGGCATCAACGACGCGGGGACGGGCTTCGGGACTTACAACGATACGGTCCAGAAGCACGAATATGGGCATCGTGAAATCTAAATCGAGCAGCGACTCCGGCGTGGAAAATTCTACGATGTTGCCGTGCTGCCAGAGGCGATTGAAGCCACCGGAACGTAGCTCTGCCAGCCGCGCTTTGAGGGTTTCAGTATGCGGCGAGTCGCTGGACTTTGCTACAGGCTTTGATTTGGATTTCGTTGTGCGAGCAGGTGGCTTCGCGGGCTTTGATTCAACCGCTGCTCCGACGTCCAGTGAGAGGCTCGGGCGCAAAACAGGAAAGAGGACGTTGAGCCGCGTTCCTTCGCCTAGAGCGAGAATCGCGTCTGCTGCCTCGTCAACCGAGTCTCTCTTAACCAGCCCATCGCAGTGAATGCAGTGAACAGTGCCACACCGCGCGTAGAGCAAGCGCAGGTAGTCGTAGATCTCAGTTGCGGTGGCAACGGTAGAACGCGGATTTCGGGTGGTGTTCTTCTGCTTAATGGCGATAGCTGGGGCGAGACCGTCGATCTCGTCCACATCGGGCTTTTCAATGCGCTCGAGGAACTGCCGCGCATATGCCGAGAGCGACTCCACGTACCTGCGCTGTCCCTCGGCATAGATGGTGTCGAAGGCCAGCGAACTCTTGCCTGATCCGGACACGCCGCTGATCACCGTCAGCTTGCCGTGAGGGATATCGCAGGAGACGTTCTTGAGGTTGTGTGTCCGCGCGCCGCGGATGGAAATGCTTTCGTTCAAAAGGCTCGCACCGGCATGGAGAAGTTGTCCGGCAACACCTCAGAGACCTCAGTGAGGCTCAGAGCGCAACCGGCCATTCTCTATTATAAAGTGCGGAAATCCCTACGGACGCGGGCAAGACCCGTCCTGAAATGAGGGGGAACCCGTTCACCTGATCAGTGGAACACCTGCACTAATCCGCACCTTCTGCGAGCGCGATGAAATGGTCTGAGAAGCCCTAAGCTGCGATAGACGGTTTTGGCGCGGCAATTGGTGGAATCTGCATGTATTGAAGTCCCGATTTAACCTCAGACTCTTTTCGATTCAGGACTCCAGCAAGGCCGAGAAGAACTTCAGAGGCACACGCTGGACAATGTGTTGCGCAGTTTACGACGCAATTGCAGTCCTGGCAAAGATAAGCTGACGTTAGAGGGATGTGCTGCATCGTGGCGAATGTCATGCCTTCACCCCCAACCGATATTTCTCGGTTGCTTGGACAGTCCAGGGAACCGTTACGAACACGGTTGCCCAACAGTCGTTTGTACCTGATTGGATGGATGCGTTCACCAGAATCTAAGTTGTTTTCAGAAGGTCAAATTCGCTTGGACTCACGCTCCAGCTTGGAGAAGCAAACAAGTAAAGGATTATGCGCACAAGGGCAAAAACACCCGTCCCGGTTTCTTGTAATTGGCGAGACTTGACAAGTTAGCTTTTGGTGAAAGGTGGTGTGACCTGTCCGACAATTGCCAGCCATGAGCCCGATCACGCCATTCCCGGTAAACTAATCATTGAGGTATTTCGTGGTACGGTTCGCTTTATCGCTTTTGCTCGTTGTTTTAGTTTCGGCTGGTGCCGGACTTGCGCAAGGTTCTTCATCAAGCATTGGACCTAAAGTTTCGGGGATTGCTCCCGAGGGGCAGGATTCAAATTCGCAAGAAATATCGCCGCAGGTTGCCGCTGCGGAGGCCGCCGCAGCGAGTTCTGACTGGAAAACGGCCGAGACGAAGCTCAGCACCTGGCTCGCAGGGCATCCGCAGGATGCGCGGGCTCTGTTTGACGCCGGCTATGTGGCCGACGCACAGAACAGGCTCGACGATGCCGCCAACTTCTATCGCCGCGCGATTGTTGCCAATCCAAAATCCCTGGAAGCGCACTTGTCGCTGGGGCTGCTGCTGGCCAGGCAAGGCAAGCAGGATGAAGCGCGCCCTGAACTGGTGACCGCCACTACCCTCGATCCGGGAGAAGCCGGGCCTGCGTTAAAAGCGCGTGCATGGAGGGCTCTTGCCGAAATCGATCGCCCCGGACCGGGACACCACGGTGACGCCGCCGCGGCTACGGACGATTTACTTGAGGCCCTGAAGTTGACTCCGGAGACGCCCGCCGACACCTTACTTGCGGCAAACCTGGCGGAACAGGCCGGAAAGTATGACGTGGCAGAAACCGCTTACAAGCGGCTTTTGGCAAAGGACCCAAAATCTGAAGCCGCGAATGCTGGAATGGGACACCTGCTGATTGTTCAAAAGCAGTATGGTGAGGCCGAGACTTTTCTGAAAGGGGCCCTGGAGAAACTGCCCGATAACCCGGCGCTGACCGCTCAACTTGCCGCTGTGCTGACGGCGCAGGATAAGGCAGAAGCGCTGCCGTTGCTGCAAAAGCTTCATGCCGCTCATCCAGATGATGGAACTATCACCGGCATGCTTGCGGAGGTTTTGGCAATTGCCGGGGATTTTGCAGGCTCAGACGGGCTCTACGTCAAACTGCTGGCTGCAACGCCAAACGACGCCGATCTGCTGGTGGCCCACGCTCAGAACCTTGTACGGATGGGCAAGGACACGGAGGCGGTAGCAGCGTTCGACAAAGCGACCAGGATCGATCCCAGCAATAGTAACGGATGGAGCGGCTTAGCGTTTGCAGCATCGAAAATCAAGCAGCCTACAATCACACTCCATGCTCTTTCGATGAGATCAAAACTTCTTCCGGACAACGCCTCAACTTACTTCCTGTGGGCAACATCATACGATACGCTGCACCAAAAGGCGCAGGCTGTAGTCTTCTACCACCACTTTCTTGAGGCTGCGGCGGGCAAGTACCCCAATCAGGAATGGCAGGCGCGTCAACGTCTCCAGCTCCTCGAAAAGTAGCTGTAGCAAGGCCCGAATACCTCAAGGCTGACGCAAATTGACCAGAAACCAAGCGGTACTTGTCTCCCACTTTTGCCGTGATCAACACTCGTTTGCGATTGTCCTTGCATTCGCGTGCAGGAAAGCCCTATATTCTCGGCACGAGGAGTAACCGCAACAGCGGAGGTTCCTTATGCGGTCCAAAGCGTTTTTGGCAGTCGCAGTCCTCGTCGCCACGACGTCGCTCCCAGCGTGCGCAAGCGGCATCGATAACAAACCCCCTGATATGGAGTCGATCCTGGCGCTTGAGAACCGCGCCGGCCAGGCACAACCGCGTGAGCAGTGCTTCCTTTACGCGGAACTCGTACACCAGCTGACCGAACTGAGCGTGCGTCAATACGCCTCAGGCGATGTGGGCAAAGCTACGGCACTTCTGAAACGGGTTCAGTCCTTCGCGCACAAGATTCACCTGTCCTTAGCGCAGAACGACAAGCGCATCAAGAACACGGAGATTCTTTTGAATCACACGGCATTTCGGCTTACCGAAATGCTGCACGCCAGCAGTCTTGACGACCGATCAGTTGTACAGGACACACTGGCTGACGTGACCCAGGCGCAACAGGAAACCATGTTTCAGGTTTTCAAGAAGTAGAGGGCCCGCCCGAATCCATTTCCTCCTCGAAAGCGATAGTTGTCCCCTCGTGCACCTTTCATTATGAGCCTGGCATGTGTTTGAATGATTGCGCTGGAAGGATTCCTCATGCGCATTCTTGCTGCAATGATTTGCTGCCTGTTCGTGACCACATCGCTGCACGGCCAGAAGAAGAAACGCGAACCGCTGACGGAAGCGCAAGTGGAGAAAATCGCTGAAGCAGGCATCGAACCGAATGCGCGTGTCGGGCTCTACACCCAATATCTGAATGAACACGCCGACGCTATCAAGGCGCTTTCGGTCCGCGCCAAAACCGAAGCGCGAGCAAGCAAATTAAATGATGCTCTGGAGGATTTCTCTGCGCTTCTGGATGAGCTTGGCGACAACCTGGACACGTTTGCCGACCGCAAAGCCGATATACGCAAATCCCTCAAGCCGCTGACTGAGGCTGCTCCGCGATGGCAGGCGATTTTGCGGGGTCTGATGGGTGAACAGGGATACGATCTCGCCCGGAAAGAGGCAATTGAAAGCGATGAGGATCTGGTCGACCAGGCGCAGCGCCTGCTGCAGGAGCAGACCGATTATTTCAAACAGCATCCCGACGAAGTCGGTCAAGACCGTTGGGAACCCAAATAGCTAAGGATGGCAACGCCGTGAAATGTGTTCGCAGGTCGTGGTGTGTACTGACTCTCCTCGTGATGGCTCTCTTCCCTGCTTGCGCTTTCGCAGCTCCGAATGCGCATCAAACGACCGTTTC
>Ga0070679_100003359_pt1 | contig 14661 bp, 13 predicted proteins | sample KBSC63BmetaG_FD_65652 | JGI IMG/M metagenome (GOLD analysis project Ga0070679, IMG submission 65652) | Corn rhizosphere microbial communities from Kellogg Biological Station, Michigan, USA - KBS C6-3B metaG | ecosystem: Host-associated > Plants > Roots > Rhizosphere | place: USA: Michigan... | reverse complement strand
GTTGGCGATTGAATACGGGAGCGCCGCATGGCCCCGCGTTTCGTCACTGCAACGCTATCAATTGCATTTGGAATCGCGTTCGTCGGTGCGGCTGTCACGACCCGTCAAACACTGAGCTTGCAGACATGACATTCCAATCACGCCCTGCAATACGGACAAATCACCCGAGTGACGAACATGAAGCGTCATGACCTCAAATCAATGTCCATGGACGAGCTGTGGTCCTTTCATGAACTGGTTGCCTCGGTGTTGGTACGTAGAATATTGGCCGAAAAGGCACGGCTTGATCAGCAATTGTGCGAACTCATCGAACCCGGTACGGCACCCGCCAACATCAAGAAGATGCCTCACGCGCGGCGCCCGTACCCGCAGGTGTTTCCAAAGTACAGAAATCCCGCGGAGCCGTCCCAGACCTGGGCAGGTCGCGGGAAACAGCCGCGCTGGCTTGCCGCGCAGCTTAGATCCGGCAAACAGCTTGACGATTTTCGCATTCAACTGCCATCCGAGCGTGCGCGGCGCAGGAATAATGCCCGCTCCGCCTGACGGGATTCGTCGCCGTCAAGCCAGCCCTGCACCTCGGCCGAGGTTAGCCACCTGTTGAAATCATCATGGGCGCAAGTAAGTCCAGCCTTGCTCTTGCAGTTCCATCAGCCGGACGACTCCGGCTTTCACGACCTTCGCCTGCGAAATGAGAGGGACTTCTTTCGCTTCTATCCTCGTCATGTTTTCGCGCGTATTCCCACACGCGGAAAAGGCGAGGTACGGCATGGCTTCGCTCATGGACTTGATGCGCGCTTTGACTGGCGAGGTGTCGTCGCGCAACATGTGCAGTCCAGGTCCAAAAGCAACCACTTCAATATCAACCTTCTCTCCGACATCGCGGTAATGCTGAGCCACGTTGCTTACGTTGTTGAGGGCGAGATTCATGACGGCGGGGTCATTGACGTCGACCTGCACGGCCACTCGATGCGGCAGCTTTTGGCTGGCGGCCGTTCTGATCCTGGACGGAGCACCGAGTTCGGCGGAGATGCTGATTTGCGTGCTCAACACCAGGGTGAGCATGGAGGTCACGCCAGCGAAAACGATAAGTGATCTGTTCATGGTGCTCTCCTTGATGCGCTGGCTCAAGAGTACGCCGCAGCGTAGTCATGCACGAACATTCGGGTCAAGAACGTTCCGTCGAATGAGAGCGTGATCTACTTAATGGCGGCGATTGCCACAGCTACTCCCATTTGACTACCTCAATCGCGACCTCGACAAACGGTCGATGAAAGCTGTGTCATGACACTAACTGTGCCCTAAGATCATCTGAGTTACCGCGATGGGCGTGAAGGCAATTGCAGCGGAACCCAACTGCGCTTCGCTGGTAGACCAAGATACCGGTGACACCACGCCTGCTCGTTGGGCGGTGCGCCACGGCGTTTCGCTTCAAAACCAGGGCGGGTCGATTGCCTTGTCCCGAGCCGGCCGGTTACGGCCATCCAAAGCCGTCCAGTGTTCACGCGGAGAAAGCAGACTCAATGCAGGTGCGTCCGCTACTGCGGCGGTGTGTGCTCTGTGGCTTTGCATCGGAGCCGCGGCGGACAATGCGCTAGGCGGCGAACGCGACAACCGCGCCGCCCAGGCCTTCGTCGCTATCGAAAATGGACGCGAGACCGCTCAGGCCAACGCCAAACGGAACGAATCCTCGCTGGAGGCCACAGTGGGCAAAGCGGCGCAAACGTCGCAATCCGCGCCGGCGCGCGAGCGAAGGCTGTCGCTTGAACACGAACAGGAGTGGAACAGGGCTGAAGCACTTGCGCGTGCACTGACCTCGTCGCTCCAGGGGCAGCTCGATGCGGTGCGGTCTGCGGCTGAAGCGGAGAAGATCAAGCAAAAGCAGCTGCTCGACCAGGAGCGGGGTAGAGCAGACGCATTCGCGCGTGAACTTGCCTCCCTCCAGGCGGAATTCGATAAGGCGCGGACCGTGGGCTTGGAGGCCGTGCAAGCGACTGAGGCAGAGAGCAACCAAAAACAGGCGCTCGACCAGGAGCGGGACAAGGCGGAAAGACTCGCGCGTGAACTTGCCAGCGTGCGGGCCGAACTCGACGCGGCGCGGATCGCGGCTCCGGAAGCCGTGCAAGCTACCGAGGAGCAGAGCAAACAAAAGCTGGCGCTGGAACAGGCGGCCAAACAGGAGCACGACAAGGCAGACGCCCTTGCGCGCGAACTCGCCTCCGTCCGGGCAGACCTTGATACCGCGCGCGCCGCGGCCCGCGATACCGCGCAAACCAGGGAGGCGCAGGGCAAGCAAAAGCAGGCGCTGGAACAGGCGGTCAAACAGGAGCGCGACAAGGCAGACGCCCTTGCGCGCGAACTCGCCTCCGTCCGGGCAGACCTCGATACCGCGCGCGCCGCGGCCCGCAATACCGCGCAAGCCGATGAGGCGGCGAAGCTCGAACAAGAGCAGGCAATTGGGAAGGAACGCAACAAGACCGAGAGGCTGGCCCGCGAACTTGCCGCGGCGCGCAAGGAGATCGATGCGCGCTCCACACTTTTAGCTGCCGCGCATGCCGAGATATCGCACCTGACGGAAACCAGCAAAGCCGGCGCAACGGAACAGAAGCTGGCCGTCGCCAGCGAGCGCGATCGTGCCGATGCCCTTGCGCGCGAGCTGACCTCCGCCAGGGACGAGCTCCAAGCGGTTAAACGGCAGATCGTTGCCGCTTCCACCTCGGGACAATCGTCGGTTTCGGAATCGCCGCCTCCGGAGGCACAGCCGGCCGTTCGCGCCGCCGCACCGGATTCGGCTCCGAAAGCCGCTGCCGCGATAGCGCGATCCACGTCGGTGGGCGCACCCCGCTCCTCCCTCGTAGACGAACAGAAGCTGCTTGCTCGAGCAACCGCGTTACTCGAGCAAGCTGATATCAGCAGCGCTCGCCCGCTGCTTCAGCACGCTCTCGAGCATGGCAGCGCGCAAGCCGCCTTCATGCTCGCCGAAACTTACGACGCGCGCGTCCTGCAATCATGGCGCGCGAGTGGAATCTCCGGCGATCGCACGAAGGCGCGCGAACTATATGAACGGGCACAGGCAGGCGGCATTGAAGGTGCGAAGGAGCGGATCGAAACATTGAAATAGCAATCGGCGTAGCCGGCCGGCCCGCGGTAATCAGCTGACGAATGGAGACCCTCATGTCCCTCATGAAGTTTTCAGCGATCGTATTCGCTGTGTTTGGCCTGCAGTTGCCCGCCAACGCTCAATCCCTCCCGACACGCGAGACGCAGACGGCCCTGGCAGTCGCGAGGAGGGCCGACATAACCGCAAAAGAACGCATCAATGCGTGGACGGTCGGTCTCGCCGGCGGGCTCATCGAAGGGGCCCCGCTTCGCCTCGCCGCAGAGATCGCTCGCATTGTAAATGAGGAGGACAAGCTTCACGTCATCCCGATCGTCACGACCGGGGCGACCGAAAATGTCAACTCGCTGCTATATCTCCGAGGTGTCGATGCGGCCATCATCAACACAGACGCGCTTGACGACTACAAGGCACAGGCGCCCTTCATTAAAGGGCGCCTCGTCTACATTCTGAATCTCTTTCCGGCTGAATTGCATATCTTCGTCCGCCCCGAGATACGGTCGCTCGAAGATCTCAAGGGGAAAAAGGTCAACTTTAACACGCAAGGCACGGCGGCCGCCTATTCCGGTCCGCTGATTTTCAGCCGGCTGGGTTTAAATGTCGAAAAAATGTTTATTCCGCACCAGGTGGCATTGGAACAAATGAAGCGTGGAGAAATCTCGGCCGTTGTATTTGTGACGTCGAAGCCCGTTGACGCATTTCTCAGGGGACGCTGGGAGCCGGGCTTCAAGTTTCTTCCCGTCGAGTACGATACCAAATTCGAGGACTATTATCTTCCGTCATCTATCGAGGCGATGGATTATCCGAACCTGGTGCCCAAGGGTGAGCGAATCGCGACGGTCGCCGTCCCCACCGTCCTCCTGGCCTATAACTGGCCTCAACAGTCCGACCGATACCGGCGCATGGCGCGTCTCGTAGATCACCTGTTCAGTCGCTTCGGCAAATTGCAGTCCCCCGGATTCGACCCGAAGTGGAAGGAGGTCAACCTGCGCGCCAAGGTGCCGAATCTGGAGCGCTTCCGGCCCGCGCAGGAATGGCTTGATCAACCACAGGCCCAACGAGCAGGGCCGTCACAATGAGGAGTGCCGGCGCTCTCGTTGCGACCGTACTCTCGGGCCTGAGCCTGACCGTGTGTGCTCAAATCGGCAATGCCGTCGATCGCCTGAAGGCCTGCTCACAGCTCGAAGCCATCGAGCGGTCGAAGTGCGTCGACGACATCTTGAAGAAGATGGCTGAAACACCTGATCCCGCGCAGCCTCAAGGTCGGAACTGGATCATCAGCGAGACAACCTCGCCGGTGGACTATACGCCGCAGATCGCCGCGCTGACGACGGCGCGCGAGCCGTCGCAAGACGCCCCATCCGCGCTCACTATCTATTGTCGCGCCCATCGCACTGGGCTGACGATTTCCACGACGGGTTCCTGGAAACAGGCCACCGACGCCGCCGTGAAGGTCGTATACAAGATCAACGATGATCCGTCCGTCGAGCAGCGCGGGATAACCCTGGAAGCAGGGAACAGTCTCGCCTTTCCAGGCGACGTCGTTCGTCTCCTGCGCTCGATGCCGGATGGCGGCCGGATTCTCGTTCAAGTGTACGCTCGTATTGGTCCGCCGTACGAAAATACGTTCCGACTTGCGGGACTGGATCCCGTCCGACGCAAGATCGCGGCAGCGTGCAACTGGCCCCAGCCCTGATCACGCAGGTCGCGCTTCGCCGCGCCGGCCGCCAGTTTTCAAGATGATCGGGGAACAAGATTTGCGGGAGGAACCCCCACGCCGTCATTATGCGATATGGCGAGCGCCGCGAGCACCGTCCGGTTGCTGATTTCAAGTTTCTGATAGACGTGATGCAGGTGGACCTTGATGGTGCCGTCGGCAATGTTCAGCCTGCGCCCGATTTCCTTGTTCGACAACCCTTCGGACACCAGCGACATGATCTGGCGCTCGCGGTCCGTCAGCACTGCCAGCACATTTTCCGTGATCGCGACGCCCTTTTGCTCCCGAGGTATCGCCTGATCGGAGGAAAGCAGCGGCAACCTGTGGCCGCGCGCGACCTGCTGCAAGGACTGCACCAGAATTTCGAGCGCCACATCCTTCAGCAGGACACCGTAAGCACCGGCGGCGGCCGACATGACCAGTTCGTGGCCTTGAACCGATGCGGTGAAAAAGACCAGCCGCGTGGAAAGTCCCTCGCAGTTGGCGATGGTAAGGATTTCCAGTCCGGTCAAGCCGGGCATCGAGATGTCCAGGATGGCGATGTCCGGCACCAAACTGCGGATAGCTTCGATGCAGCCGAGACCATCACTGCAGCGCGCAACGATTTCAAAGCCGCCCTGCGTCCCGAGGACGCTCGTCAAGCCTTGCAGAACCACAGGATGACGGTCGGCGATCACCAGGCTGGTGCAACGCATGGGCAGTCCTCAGCATCCCCCTCATTAAAACTCGCGCGCCCACAGAATATTCTTTATTAACTTGCCACAGCCGCCATATTTCTTCATGGACTTTCTTCATGGACGGGGCTTTTCGCGTTTGTCAACGCAGTAACACAGCGCAAGGTAGAGCGCACGCTTGTTGTTGCGGTTCCGACATTCTGACCGCCAGCGATCAGCCGCTATCCGCAGGAACTCTCCAGCCTTCCCGAGCGTGAACGACAATAAGCCGCGCGCCTATAACCCCGCCTATAACCAAAGATATATAGGGATGTTGGGGATTAGGCTTTAATGTTCATAAAAGCGTCACTTGAGTAGACGCTGTGCGTTTGATTTTAATGACGAAACGTTTTCACTCACGCGGGGAAAGCGGAGGGTACTGCGGACTGAACAAACCTATATATTCGGCACAAAACTTCCGATGAGAAGACCTTCCTAATGAGAAGACCTTCCTAAAATTCATTTGGTGGAATCACCAAATGCGAGCGGTTGGAGTTTTGTCTGCCGGTGTCAATTTGCGAGAATACTGGGAGGGATCCCCATGTTGGGGAGACAATCTTTCGTAACCATACTTGTTGGGAAAAGCATCCTGCTCAGGGAGGGACTTGCCAGAATCCTGCGCTCAACAAGTTTTCGCGTTCTGGCCTCGGTATCAAGCGCCGACGATTCGCTCGCTAGCAAACTCCAACAAAGCCAGCCGCTGTTCATCGTTGTCCATACCGGTGATGACTTCGATACCACGCTTGAGCAAATCGAACGCTTCAGGGAACAGCACCTCGGCGGCCGCATTGCGATCGTAGCCGATCACTTTCGCCCGGAGGAGATGGTTTCAGCATTTCGGGCAGGCGCCAACGGCTATTTCGTCGATATGACCAGCGCTGCCTTCATCAAATCCCTGGAACTGGTGATGATGGGTGAGACAATTTTCCCGCTGGCATTCCTGTCGTTCGTTCTCGATTCCGAACACGAACACCTCTGCGAAGCGGTGCCCTGCGACGAAAACAACAAGGCAATCTTCGTCACGCCCGAGGACGCGCTCGCACCGCAGCTTTCCTCGCGGGAGGAATCGGTTCTGCGCTGCCTGATCAAGGGCGACTCCAACAAATGCATCGCGCGAAAGATGGACATCGCCGAAGCGACCGTGAAGGTGCACGTCAAGGCGATCCTTCGCAAGATCCGGGTTCACAACCGGACCCAGGCGGCGATTTGGGGGGCCAACCACGGGTCACTGACACGAGCGGCAAACAACAGCTCCCCGCTTGTAACCTCCGATGTGAGCAAGCCGCTTCCAAAGCCGGTCACGGTGATCCCCGAAATCAAGCAAATCGAGGCATCGGAGCCTTCAAGCTTGATTGAGGATGCAAATCACGTTGATGAGGCTCGCATCGATCACCTGTTCCGCAAGGGCATCAACCGAAGAACCCACGGCACGGCGCGGCTGGGCAAATAACCGGCGCCCGTGGCATTCCTGCGACTTTCCCTTACCAGCGGCAGCAGCATTCGAAAGTAATGCGGGCAGCGCTCGTCTGACCCGACGGGATCCTTTCCTGACGGGAAGATTCACCATGCGTACATTGCCAGCGTCCACTCCTCCACCGCAAAAACAATTTGTCTCCGTCGGCGCAAACAAGATCGCCGGCCGGAGAGACGCGCGACCACCAAGGCGATGCTGAAAGTGTGCGATCCCGTGAGCGAACGGCTGCTACGTGAGCCGCCCACGACCGGTCACGACACCTGGGTCCTTCCCGGGAGGAAATCGGAAAATGGCGAGTACACCTGGCAATAGATTCAACCGCCGCCATAAAAAGAGCGCCATCGCCACGTTCCAGACGACCAGAGACACGGCAGTGCCGATTGCCGCGCCCGTCAGCCCGAACATGCCGACCAGCACGGCGCTCGCCCCCGCGTTGACTACCGCGCAGCACACGAGCAGCACAGCCGCGCTGCGCTCGCGCCCGGTCATGGTCATGACATACAATTGCGAACCGGCGCTGGCAGCCAACACCTGGCTCACGAGAAGAATGCGCAGTGCCGGTACGCCAGCCTCATAACCGGCGCCGAACCAGGCAAGAAGGGGTTCGGCGAGGATAAAGAGCGCGGCCGCGATGCAAATTCCCGCACAGAACGTCCATGATGCCGTCCTGGTGATGAGGTCCTGCATTGCCGCCCTGTCGCTGCGCGCATAAAGATTCGATATCGTGGGCGCGAACAAGGTATTCACCGCGATTCGCGGCATCGTGACGACAAGCGCGATATTGAAGGCCAAACTATAGATTCCCGCGTTCTTGGTATCGGCGACCCAACCCAGCAGGATGACCCCGGTACGATTCATCAGCGCCTCGGTGGCGCCGAGGATGACGAGCGGAATCGCAGCCCGGCGCCAGACCGCGGCGTCGTACGCCGGCATGATGTCGACAACGGCGCGGGGGCGGCGACGCTGCATTGCGAAGCCCGCACAGACGAGCCCCAGCGCCGAACTGATCAGCGTGGCCACCATCACGAACGGTGCGTTGAGGGTCCATCCCAGGCCCAAAGTTGCCACCGCAATGAGGCCAATCAGCGTCCCGTCCCTTACCACGCGGTCGGGCACCAGCGCGGAAACCACCCCGCCAAAGGCACGCACGGCGGAGCATCGGATTCGCACGAGCGCCAGAATGGGCACCAGCGCGAACCCGGCGAGAAAGGTATAGCGGAGTTCAGGCGACGACGCCCAGGCATCGACGACCCAAATGCCGATAAAAATGACGGAGAGACCGACGAGCGTCGCCCGTCGTTGCGCATACTGGATTACCCCCTGGAGCAAGGGCCACGCGCGCTTTGCCTCGTAAGCGGGCACGAAGCGAAGAAGTCCGACATCGAAGCCCAGTGTCGAGAAGTTGGCCAACACGACCATCCAGGCGAAGACATACGCATACACGCCATAGGTATCGACGCCGACAGCGCGCGCGATGATGAGCTGCGAGCAATAGGTCAGCGCAAAGCCGGTACCATAAACAAAGAACGCAGTAACGCCGCCGCGAGCCACCCGGCTGACCGGCGCATTCCCAGTAATTCCATCACCCATGTCTGTTTTCTCCGTGATGCGATGCGGCAACCCTGACCGTCGTCGTCACGGAGCTCCTCCGTGCCCGGTTTTGAAGCTTTTCGATGATTTCCTTCTCGACCATGTTCACACTCTCGCCAAGCGAACGCTGATCGAGGGACGAGGCACTCAGCACAGATCGACCTCGCTGCAGCAACAGCTTGTGCAAGCGATCGATCATCGCGACCGATGCGAGGCTCGTCTTCAGGTCAGCCTCGAACAGCTGCTCGATCGTGCTTTGAAGGCGCCGCCGGTCGTTGAGGCGGATCTTCAGGACTTCCAGAGGAGCTTCCAGGCGGATCAACAGGTCGGATATCGGTGCATAATCGAGGGCGTCGGCAATCGACGCATCGTTCGTCACTCCCGCCAGCAGCGCCAACGAACATACCGCCTGAACGAATCCCTGATCGAACAACACGATGTGCTCGGCACCAGACTTCTCATGCCAGGCGTGCGACAGACGCGATATGTATTGACCCTTCTTGATTGACGCAAAGATGTTCGTCGGGGGCAGCAGCTTTACCAGATGAACGGCTGTCCTTACGTCGCGGGAATTGGCAAACGGGTGACGCGCGATCATCAGCATCTCGCTGAGCGGTCGCCTCAAACGATGCATCACCACATTCTGATATCGTCCTGCCGGATATCGTCCCGCGCTCGCCCCGCTGGAGTCGAGAACCGGCAACCCCTCGGTCGGTCGGTAGCTCAGCCAAAGTTCCGCGAGGTGGCCGCGTTCTCTCAGCCGGGCTGTGAGCGAGCGTGCGAAAGTGGTCTTGCCAGCTCCTGGGGGACCGAACAGCTCGATGATCATGCCTGCCCCTGCCAACCGTGCCTAGATGAGGCGCCAGATTTCCTGCTTGACCGCGCGGATTACCTCCGCCAACGGCTGCTCGGCGTCCACGCAGACGACGCGGGCCCCGGCGAATTCGAGTCGCTGCAGGGCCGCGATGCGCTCCCGGATGACCTCCGGGTCCATCTTGGGCTCGCGCCTTGCGGCGGTCTCGGGCGTCACCACCAGCTTGATGACGAGGTCCGGTGGAAGGCGATGCGCAAGCGTGTATGCGGCGCCCTCGAACCGACGAAGCCAATCGGGCACCGCGGTCAACCGCGCCAGCAAGGGACCGTCGTTGAAGCCGATGATTTGACTTTGCGGATATCGATCGGTGAGGACGATGAGCCCCCGATTGGTTCCGCGCCGCGCCGCTGCGAGTTTCTTTCGTTTGTCCACGGCGACAGCCACGGCCCAGACCATCAGCAGCAGGCTGTAGAGCGCTCCCGGGGCGGGGCCCGACGCCTTGCCATGCGACGCAACCCTGGGCTTGGTCTTGAACAACCGCATCATCAAGGGCATCGTCAGCTTGAACGGCCGGAGCAACAGCGACGGTCTGCCGTCCCCGGTGCCGAAATAAATCGGCACTGCATCGATCTTCGAGCCAAGCCAGGCCCGCATCGTTGCCACCGACGTGCTCTTGCCGCTGCCGTCGACGCCCATCAGCGCCACCATACGCCCGCCGCCGGGAGCGCGCCGGTTCCATGGTCGCGGCGCATGGAGAACATGCTTGTTCAGGCTTCCGGCAAGCCAGAGCCCGGCCCGTCCGGCGTTGCGCGCCCGCGCCTCGAAGGCGTTGTAGCTGCGATAGGCGGCAAAATGCTTTCGCACGCGCCGGCCGAGGCGCACCTGAGTTTCCAGCGGCTGCCCGCTGTAAAAGGCATCTGCAACCTGTCCTGCCAAGTCCTCACTCAATAGCTCGGCCGCCAGGTCATGAAACGTGGTGCGGCCGACGCGCGCAGCGAGCTCTGCGCGATCAAGCGCAAATTTTCGTATTGTCGCCTGCCAGACCCAGAGCGTCATGAGATCGAGCCGCCGCAGCTCGAGGCAAGCGCGCACGACCAACAGCAGGGCCTCGCTCGTCGGCTCCAGTATTCGGACCGGCAAGGTCGGGTGCAGGATAGCCCGGCTCAGGAGCGGCCCTTCCCACGGAATTCGGTAATTCTTGAGAAGTCGTTCGCCGACGATCAACTGGGAATGCAGATGAATATGGATCAGCCGGCCGCTGCGCTCATCGTATCCGAGAAAGCTCAGTGTCGCCGGATGATCACGGTCGGCCACGGATGGGAAAAACTTGAAGTCCCGCTCGGCCAATATCAGTTGGACGCGATGGAGGTCGCTTCTTGCCACGAGCAGGTCGACATCCCCCTCGCCGGCGAGCACCGCATGGATGCGCCTGCTGCTCTTCCAATAGCAATAAGAAACGTGTTGACGATGAAATTCATTCAGAACCTCCGCTAGCCCGGGCGGCATTGCATCCTCGGCGCATGATCGACGGATCACGCCTACGTCATACAGTGCATCCATCTGCATCATCTCCCGGCACCTTCGGCCTGTCAGGATGCTCGTCGTGCGCTCCCGCTATCGGGTCCTTCTCGCTCGTGTCCGGTCGCGTCCCAATGAAGCGGGCGTAGTATTTCTTCTGCCTGGCAAGAAACTCACCGACATCGCCGTAGCGATATCGAGCGTGTCGCTTGAGATCGACCTGCGTCAAGATGGCAACGGAGAGACCGCCGCCGTCCTTGTCGAGGCAGCCGGAGTCACGAAGCAGGCTCAAGGCATTCAGAGCCACCTCGCGCCTCGTGCTTCCCCATTTCACGGCGAGCAGCAATTTGTCCGCAATTGAAGTGAGCAACCGCGCCTCGACAGAACCAAGCACGGGCGGGCCATCAATGATCACGCAGTCGTAGCCCTCGCGCAGCTGACGAACGAGGCGCGGCATCTGTTCGCTGGCACAGAGCACCAACGGATCGAGGCAGTAACCGGCCATCGGAAGGTAGTCGAGCCCAGCCTCCGCAATGTGCCGGACGAGCTGAACGGTCGGCCGGTTCTGCAGGTGCAGATCGACGATTCCTCGTTCGGCGGCATGTTTGAAGCCGCTCAGCGGCGAGCCCTGGCCAAAATTGAGATCGAGCAGGAGAACACGTCGCCCGAGGATCCCGAGATAGGCCGCGAGGCTCAAGGCCAGCGTCGTTTTCCCCTCCCCGGCAACACTGGAGCTGATCAGAACCACCTTGCAGGCGCGCGCGGACCCTGCTGCCAGCCCCAACCTCGCAACCGCCGACCGTATCGCCTCGGCATACACGGAAAATGGCTCGGTCAGGAGATGCTGGTAGGGGCGAATTGCCTGCGTTCGCGAAAGCAACGGCACAAGGCCGATACAAGAGATACCCAACGCATCGCTGGTTTCCTGTTCGCTGCGCAGTCCTCGATCCAGTTGCTCCAGAACGACGGCGAGCCAACTTCCGCCGATTGCAAAAACGATAAACGCGGGAAAGATGAAGAGGATTGGATTATGAGAGCTCGGCCGCTTCGGCACCCCTGCGAACAGGTGGATTCCGACGCCGGGCGCAACGGTGTCCTGGCGATCGCGCACCTCTTTTCGGCGCCGCAGGAGGCCGTCATACAGCTGCGCACTTGTCCCCGCATGACGCAGCAGCTCGCGCAGTTGTCCATCGGCGTCTCGTTCCTCGTTGCCGGCGTTCTGCTCGGAGCCGTGCCTCTGCTGAATCGCCTTCTGCACGGCAGCGCCTGCCTTCTCCGTCTCGTATTTGGCTTCGGCGATTCGTTCATCCAGCCGCGTCATTTCAAGATTCGCACTCGCCCGCTTCTGCTCTATCAGGCCGTCGACGTAGAGCTGAACGATGCGGTTAGCGAACGCTGCGGCCTTCTCGGGGCTGGTCGACGTAAAGCCGACGGAAATAACGCGTGAGCGGCGCTCCTGGATGACTCTGCTGTTGCGTTCAAACTCTTCCAGGGGCGGCACGGCCTCGTTTCCGCTCCTGCGAAACGCTGCGATCCAGATATTCAGCCGTCGCTTCAACTCGTTCAGGCCGGTCGTTTCCGTCGCCGGCGAGCTAACCGGTGGGTCGGAACCGACCGATTGCTGTGCGCCGTTGCTGGCACCGGGAGTTGGCTCGGGGTCGGCTGCGTTGCGCCCTGCCGGCCGAAACTCCGGATCCTGCAACAGACTGTCGATAACGCGCTGAAGGTGATCGCGAGAGCTGAGCAGCGTCACGTGAGTGTCAATACTCTCGTCCATGTCCGACACCCCCGGCGAGCGTTCGGCGGCGCCGCCGGCCGGGGCCTCGATCACAAGTTGGGCCATTGCGGTATATTTCGGTGGGATCAGCAGTCCGACGACCGTAGCCAGCACCGTACCGATTGTCGCGATCGTGAGGATCAGCGGGCCGCGGCGACGCAGGATGGCGGCGACTTGATTGAAGTGAAGCTCGCCGGCGAGCCGCGGCTTGCCGGCCGACTGCGCAACCGTCGTGCCAGGCGCGGCTGTCGAAGCTTTGTCGAGATGAGCGTTGTCGTCAGCCGCATAGTCGTCCAAACGCACCCGCAACATGGCTCAACCTCACCTGGCTATCGGTATTTCGTAGCGGATTGGAACGGCCAAAGCGGTGTTGTCGCCCTGCCCGCGTCGCTTCACGTCCGCCACCATGCTCTCGATGATCGCGAGCCGGTCGGACCTGACCATCTGCGTCAGCGCAAGCGTGCTGTCGACTCCCGGCATGATGTCAACTCCTCATTCTCGTCATTAGAGTCCTGCGGGAATCGGCAGCCGTGACCAGACAGAGCGAGATTGCAAACCAGAAGACCGGATGGCGCACGATCAGGTGGAAGATGCTGAATATGACGAGCCCGCAGAGCATTGTCGTCAGCGCGTCCAACTCGGCCCGATGCGTCGCGACGAGAGCGGTTGCTACGAGCCAACCCAAACTCAAAACTGCAATCAGTCCGCCTTGGATAAAGAGATCCAGCAATGTGTTGTGCGCCTCGAAATTCGGGACAAATCCAAACTCCGGATGCTCCACATGCTTTGGGTCATTCGTCGATTCCCGCCTACTGGCCACGATAGAGGACGGGATCTCGAGATGCGGGCCGGGCCCCAGGCCCAGCATCCCGGACTCGATGCCCCGGCCCATCGCCCGATTCCAGACTTCGACGCGCAGTCGAGCGGTCTCCTCGGTGTCGCGGCCCCCGCCTCCCTTGGTCATTCCCTTGATGAAATCCTCCAACTCGGTGCCGGCAGACGCTCCGAGCGGGACGACATAGGCCGTGACCAGCGGCAGAACGAGAACGAGGATCCACGCGGACGCGGAACGCAAGGTCATCTGCCGTTTCCGCGACATCAGCCATCTCCGGAGCTTGAGAGCGACGAAGATCGGGCCGGCAGCAATGAGGACAAGCAGGAATGCATCGCTCTTCGTGAGCCGGCCGACGACGATCGCGACGACCATACAGGTCACAGCTGCGATCCTTTCACCGGGTCCGCGTGCCACCTCGGCAAGATATAGCGAGATGAGACCGAGCACCGCGCAAAAGAGAGCGAGCTGGTTCGCGTTGTCGCTCAAGCCGCGAAACCGCTCCCATTCCCAGGTGTCGAAATCTCCCAGGTCGACCAATCCCCAACCCAACGCGACCTGAAGTGCAAGCCATGCGGCGCCAAGCGTCGCCAGCAACCAGGCGACGCGGTGCAGGCGAGAGCCGGCCACACTCAGGCAGCTGATGGCGGCTAGCAGGGGATAGGCCAAGACATCATGCATGAATAAGCCGTGATCGTGACGGTCCCCGATGGCAAATGCCGCCATCGTGCCGACACACTGAGCGACCGCGAACACCAGCCAGAAGATCAGCAACCTTGACAAAGGCAGCGTCAGCGTGGGACCGAGCCGACCCGTCTCGCGGAAGAGCATCAGGAAAACCCAGACGGCCAGGCAAATTTCTCCTGGTCCAACGGGCGCGCCGTCGGGTCTCAACTGGGATGCCGTCGACAGCAGCAGGCCGAGGGTGAGCAGCATGTCCAACACCACGTCATGCCTCCGTCGACGTAGCGTCTTGGGCACAGGGTTCGGGCTCGATCACGCCCTTCGCCTGCAAGCAGCTCCGAATGGAGCCGTTCACCAGATCCTCATACACCGCCGCATAGCGCGCGACCGTAATCTCGAGGTTGAACTCCTTTCTCACCAGCTGCGC
>Ga0070679_100003356_pt1 | contig 14669 bp, 11 predicted proteins | sample KBSC63BmetaG_FD_65652 | JGI IMG/M metagenome (GOLD analysis project Ga0070679, IMG submission 65652) | Corn rhizosphere microbial communities from Kellogg Biological Station, Michigan, USA - KBS C6-3B metaG | ecosystem: Host-associated > Plants > Roots > Rhizosphere | place: USA: Michigan... | reverse complement strand
ATCGGATCGAATCCACCCAGGCGCAGCAGCGCATCGCGGCGGAACGCCATGTTGCAGCCGGCGATGTGCTCGGCCACGTCATCCGACAGCAGAACGTGCGTCGGCCCGCCGGGCGAGACCGCCACCGCCGCCGGAACGAGGCTGTCCTCGGGCGGAGGGAAATTCGGCCCGCCGCAAGCCGCCAGGTCGGAGACCTCCATCTTGGCGATGAGATAGGCGAGCCAATCGGGATCGGCGACGCAGTCGCTGTCGGTATAGGCGATGATCTCGCCGGTCGCGTTCTGCGCGCCGACATTGCGCGCGACGCTCAGGCCTTTGTTCGGCTGCGAGATGATGCGGCAATAGCCGAAGCGCTCGGCGATGGCGAGGCTGCCATCGGTCGAGCCGTCATTGACGACGATGACCTCGTAATCGGGATAGTTGAGCTTCGCCAAGGATTCGAGGCAGGGCGCGAGGGTGCGCTCGGCATTGTAGGTGCAGACGACGACCGACACGCGCGGCGTCCGCGGCAACGGTGGCGGGATTGCGCCCTGATAGCGCGCTTGCACCGCGGCGAAGGCGGGCTTGGGCTGACGGTCGCGATCGACCAGGCCGAACGCCCAATCCTCGATCAAATGGCCGCCGGTGAACCATTCGTCGGTCCAGGCAAAGACGAAGGCGCCGGCAACGCCCATCTCGAAGGCGGTGCGCAATTGCCAGGAGAGGATGCGCGCCTGCTCCTCGGTGCCCTCGCGCATCGAATCGATGCCGAATTCGGTCAAGACCAGCGGCCGGTCGACCGCGAGATTGTGAAGGCGCGAGACGTAGCGGCGGAACGCGCCTTCCTGGTGGAGATAGACGTTAAAGCAAAGGAAATCGGTGAAATCGATGGTCAAATATTCGGTCGAGGGGAAATTCGCGTAGCTGACGAGCCGGTCGGCGTCGAACTCCTTGATGAGGACGACGAGGCGCTTCAGGAAGGCGCGCACCCGCTCGGGCCCGTGCCAGCGCACCATATCGGGCGGGATCTCGTTGCCGACGAGATAGGCGAAGATCGCCGGATGGCGATTCATGCTCTTGACCGTCTCGACGACGGTGCGCTCGACCTCGCGCGCGATCGCCGGGTCGTCGAGGAAGGTCACATGCTGCGACCAGGGTATGCCGACCAGGACTTTGAGCCCGTGATCGTCGGCGAGGTCCAGCAGCCAAAGCGGCGGCACGGTGAAGACGCGCAGCGTGTTGACGCCCGTCTCGACCATCAGCGCGAAATCGCGCGCGACGACCTCGCGCTCCGGGAACTGGCTGCCATGCGAGCCGAGTCCGAAGGGGCCGTAGGTCGCGCCCTTGACGAAGAATTTTTCCTCGCCGGCAAAGAAGAACTTGCCGCGCACCCGGATCGGCACGCGCTCGGTGGCGGTGCGCAGGCCGGTGCCCGTGGCGACCGTCGAATCGGGCGGCATCAGGGGCGGGCTCCGTGCGGCGCGGCCGCAAAACGCCGCTGATGCCAGGCCCAGGCCGTGCCGATGATATGCTCGAGCGCGGCGAGGGATGGGGTCCAGCCGAGGAGCTGCCGGGCGCGGCTCGCATCCGCCACCAGTACCGGCGGGTCGCCCGGGCGCCGCGCCGTGTCGCGTGCCGGGATCGGCCGGCCGGTGACGCGCCGCGCGGTCTCGATGGTCGCGCGCACCGAATGACCTTCGCCGGTGCCGAGATTGAGGGCGACGCTCTCGCCGCCGCCTTCGAGATAGCGCAGTGCCCGAACATGCGCCTCGGCGAGATCCTGCACATGGATGTAGTCGCGGATCGCGGTGCCGTCGGGCGTCGGATAATCCGTGCCAAAGACGTCGATCTGGGCGCGGCGACCCAGCGCCGCATCGAGGATCAGCGGAATGAGATGCGTCTCGGGCACATGATCCTCGCCGATTTCGCCGTCGGGGTCGGCGCCGGCGGCGTTGAAATAGCGCAGGGCGACGTGCCGCAGCCCATGCGCGAGCCCGTTCCAATAAAGCGCGCGCTCGATCATGAGCTTCGATTCGCCGTAAGGGTTGACCGGGTGCTGCGGCGTGTCCTCGCGGATCGGCATTTTCTCCGGCAAGCCATAGGTCGCGCAGGTCGAGGAAAAGACGATCTGCTTCACTCCCGCCGCGAGCAGCGTCTCCATCAGGCCGAGGCTGTTCACCACGTTGTTGTGAAAATATTTCTCGGGTTTCTCGATCGATTCGCCGACATAGGCATAGGCGGCGAAATGGATGACGGCCGAGATTTTATGACGGGCGATGGTTTCGGCGAGGAGCGTCCGGTCGGCGAGGTCGCCCTCGATGAGCGGGCCCCAGCGCACCGCTTCGCGATGGCCGTAAACCAGATTGTCATAGGCGACCGGCTCATATCCGGCTTTCGACAAAGCCTTGCAGGCATGGGCACCGATATAGCCGGCGCCGCCGGTCACCAAAATTGTCCTGCTCATCGCACTCCTGAAGGCGCGCGCAATCGCGTTCGGGCGATAACGGGCGGCAGGGCCGTCTGCTTCCCAAAGGTTTGTCTTAAGCCCAAGCCCTTGACCCGGCAAGGGCTGCGCCCGCCGCGCGCTCGGCCATCCGCCTTAATTTAGCCCCGTTTCTTGCGGCCGGGCGCGGCGTTGACCGGGGGCACGCCGGCCGCCGCCAGCGCCTTCTTCTGGCGCCTGTCGAGCGCGGCCGGATCGAAATCCTCGATCAGCTCGTGGAACAGCCGATGCCAGTTGATCTCGGCCTTCAAATGGGTGAAGACCGAGCCGAGGCCCAGCGCGGCGCGGTCCATGAAGACGAACTCCCGCGGCGGGCGGACGCCGCCGAGCTGGCGCAGCTCGCGATGGACGCCCTCCGCAAGCTCGCGGCCATAAACGCCCTCTTCCTCGGTTTCCTGAATCCGGCGTTTGCGGTCTTCGAGCAGCGGCGCATAGATGAAGCGTGCCCAGCGGTTGAGCACGTCGATGATCTCGGGCGTCAGATGCCCGAACCCCCAAGCCTGGTAGGCCGAGACAGCAAGGTCGCGGTCGTCGCGGTCGAGCGCGTGATAGAGATCGATCACGCCCTTGACGAATTTCGCGCCGAAAATGCGGATGCAGCCGAAATCCAGGAGGTTGATGCCGTCATCATCGCGCACGGTGTAATTGCCGAGATGCGGATCGCCATGGATCACGCCATAGTAATAGAAGGGGATATACCAGGCGCGGAACATGTTGCGCGCGATGGCGTTGCGATGCGCGAGCGGCGCCTTCACCGCTTCGAGCAGCGGCATGCCCTCGACCCAGGTCATGGTCAGGAGCCGCGCGGTCGACAATTCCGGGATCGGCTCGGGGATCGTCACGCCCGGCTCCTCGTCGAGCATCAGCCGGTAGAGCTTCATATGCGCGGCTTCGCGCTTGTAGTCGAGCTCCTCGCGCAAGCGCTCGCCGATCTCGGCATGAATTTCCGCGGTGGAGACGGCGCGGTCGTAACGCTCGTAAAGCGAGAGCACGAATTTGAGCTGGTTGAGGTCGGCCTCGACCGCCGAGCCCATATCGGGATATTGCAGCTTGCAGGCGAGCCGGCGCCCGTCCTTGGCGACGGCGCGATGCACTTGGCCGAGCGAGGCGGCGTGCGCCGCTTCGCGCTCGAAGCTCTTGAAGCGATCCTCCCAATTCTCGCCGAGCTCGCTCGCCATCCGCCGCTTGACGAAGGGCCAGCCCATCGGCGGCGCGTTCGACTGCAAGGTCGCGAGCTCGCGCGCATATTCCTGCGGCAGCGCGTTGGGAATGGTGGCGAGAAGCTGCGCCACCTTCATCAGCGGACCCTTGATGCCGCCCAGCGCCTTCGTCAAATCCGCCGCGTGATGCGTGCGATCGATGTCGATGCCGAGATAGCGCTCGCCGGCAAGCCGTGCCGCGAGCCCGCCCATCGCGGTCGAGACCCGCGCGTAGCGCCGCATTCGCCCGGGCAGACTATCGTCGTCGGCCATCGGCGTTGCGCCTGTCTCAGCCCAGTTTCTCGAGTTGGTCGATGAAGCCTTCGATGACGGAAAGCCCCTTGCGCCAGAATTTCGGATCGGAGGCATCGAGCCCGAACGGCGCGAGCAGCTCTTTATGGCGCCGCGTGCCGCCTGCCTTCAGCATGTCGAGATATTTCTCCGCGAAGCCCTGCTGCGCGCCTTGATAGACGGCGTAGAGCGAATTGACGAGGCAATCGCCGAACGCATAGGCATAGACATAGAAGGGCGTGTGGATGAAGTGCGGAATGTAGGTCCAGTAACAGCGGTATTCATCCTCGAAGCGGATCGCCGGGCCAAGGCTCTCGCCCTGCACCGACATCCAGATATCGCCGATCTGCTCCGCCGTCAGCTCGCCCTCGCGGCGCGCATCGTGCAGCCTTATCTCGAATTCGACGAAGGCGATCTGGCGTACCACGGTGTTGATCATGTCCTCGACCTTGGCCGCGAGCATCGCCTTGCGGCGTTTTGCGTCGGTCTCGGCTTTGAGCATCGCCTGGAAGGTCAACATCTCGCCGAAGACCGAGGCGGTCTCGGCCAAGGTCAAGGGTGTGTCCGACATCAGCGTGCCTTGCGGCCCCGCCAGCACCTGATGAACGCCATGGCCCAGCTCATGCGCCAAGGTCATCACGTCGCGCGCCTTGCCCATGTAGTTGAGGAGAAGGTAGGGGTGGACGCTCGGCACCGTTGGATGCGCGAAAGCGCCCGGCGCCTTGCTCGGCTTCACCGGCGCGTCGATCCAGCGATTGTCGAAAAAGCGCTTGCCGACCGCGGCCATGTCGGGCGAGAAGGCGGCATAAGCCTCGAGCACGGTGCGCCGGGCTTCGTCCCAGGTGAAGCTGCGCTCATCCTCGTCGGGCAGCGGCGCGTTGCGGTCCCAATAGGGCAGCGCCTCGACGCCGAACCATTTGGCCTTCAGCCGGTAATAGCGGTGCGACAGCGCCGGAAACGCCTCGCGCACCGCAGCGATCAGCGCATCCACCACCTCGTCCTCGACGAAATTGCCGAGGTTGCGCGACGAGATCGGGCGCTTGAAGCCGCGCCAGCGATCCTCGATCTCCTTGTCCTTGGCGAGGGTGTTGGTGATGAGCGCGAAAATCCTCGTGTTGGCGCCGAAGACCGCGCCGATCGATTTCGCGGCCTCCTTGCGCAAGGCGGCATCGGGCTCCGACAGCAGGTGCAGCGCCTCGGCGCTCGAGAGCTCCTTGCCGGCGACGGGGAATGTGAGGCTCGCGACGGTCTCATCGAACAGCCTTGTCCAAGCCGCGCGTCCGGCGACGGATTTCTCGTGCAGCAGCTTTTCGAGCTCGTCGCTCAGCTGGTGCGGGCGAAAGGCGCGCGTGTCGCGCAGCCACGGCGCGTAATGCGCGAGCGCGGGGTCTTTCAGCTTTTCGGCGAGCGCTTGCTCTTCGATGCGGTTGATCTCGAGCGTGAAGAACAGCAGTACGGTCGAGATGGCGTTGACCTTCTCCTGCATGTTCTGGAAAAACCGGCCGGTCTCGGGGTCGGTCATCGCCGTGCAGTAATCGAGATAGGCATAGCTCATCAGCCGGCCGAGCACATCCTCGATATGCTCAAAGGCCGTGATCGCCTCGGCCAGCGCGCCGCCCGCAAGGCCCGCGAGCTTGCCCTCATAGCGCGCGCGAAACGCTGCCGCGTCCGTCTCCGCCGCGGCGATGGCGCGTTTCAGCTCCGCGCTGTCGCGTCCGGGGTAGAGATCGGCAAGGTCCCATTCCGGCAAGGGACCGAGCTTCGCGATTTCGGTGCCGACGCTCATGCGGGCTCCTTTCATGCTTCCTGCATATAGAGCGCCGGCAAATTGACGCCAAGCCCAGCGCGGTCTATCCCGCTGAGCAAACGGGCGATCGGGAAGGCGAATAGGGGACGAAGCGTGGCGAACCGAGATTGGCCCAATCTGGCCGCGATGTTCTTTGCCCAAGCGCAAAGCCGCGGCGATCGGCCGTTCCTCTGGGCGCGCCGCAACGGCGTCTATGCTGCGACCAGCTGGCGCGAAGCGGCCGACCGCGTCCGCGATCTCGCGCGGGGGTTGCGCGCGCTCGGCCTCGAGCGCGGCGACCGCGTCGGCCTCGTTGCCGAGAACCGGCCGGAATGGGTGATCGCCGATCTCGCCATCATCAGCGCCGGCGGCGTGACGGTTCCCGCCTACACGACCCACGCGATCGAGGACCACCGCCATGTGCTCGCCAACAGCGGCGCGCGTCTCGTCATCGTCTCGACCGCGGCGCTCGCGCAGCGCGTGCTGCCCGCCGCCGATCAGGTCGACTGCGTCTCCCATGTCGTGACGATGGAGGCGCTGCAGCGCGGTCAGGTCTCGGATACCGAGGTGTTGAACCTCGATGACGTCCTGGCGCTCGGACGAAGCGCCGGCGGCGCGGTCGAGGACTGGGTGGCGGCGCTCGGCCCCGACGATCTGGCCTGTCTCATCTACACCTCGGGCACCGGCGGCGTCCCCAAGGGTGTAATGACGACCCATCGCAACATCCTCTCCAATTGCCACGGCGCGTTCTGTCTGTTGGAAACGCTGTCGCTGGGCGATGAAGTCTTTCTCTGCTTTCTGCCGCTGTCGCATTCCTACGAACACACCGCCGGCATGATGTTCCCGATCTCCTTGGGAGCCGAGATTTATTTCGCCGAAGGCGCCGACACGCTCTTGACCAACCTCCTCGAGGCGCGCCCGACCATCATGACCGCCGTGCCGCGGCTCTATGAGACCATGCATCAGCGCATGATGCGCGGGATCGAGCGCGAAAGCGCGCTCAAAGCCAAGCTCTTCCGCCTCGCGGTCGAGCTCGGCAAGAAGCGCTATGCCGATCCGCGCGGCCTCAGCCTCGGCGAAAGGCTGACCGATCGCGTGGTCGACCGGCTGGTGCGCGACAAGGTCCGGGCGCGCTTCGGCGGCCGGCTCAAGGCGATGATCTCGGGCGGCGCGCCGCTCAATCCCGAGATCGGGAAATTCTTCCTCGCGCTGGGATTGTGCCTCCTGCAAGGCTACGGCCAGACCGAATCGGCGCCCGCGATCTGCGTCAATCCGCCGACGCGGATCAAGATTCACACGGTCGGCTTGCCGCTCGATGGGGTCGAGGTGCGGATCGCCGAGGATGGCGAGATCCTGGTGCGGGGCCCTTTGGTGATGAAAGGCTATTGGAACGATCCCGAGGCGACCCAGCGCACGCTCGAAGGCGGCTGGCTGCATACCGGCGATGTCGGCGAGATCGATCGCGACGGCTATCTCGTCATCACCGACCGCAAGCGCGACTTCATCAAGAATTCGGGCGGCGACATGATCGCGCCGGCGCGGGTCGAGGGCTATCTGACGCTCGAGCCGGAGATCGCGCAGGCAATGGTCTATGGCGACCGCCGGCCCTTCCTCGTCGCGGTGCTGGTGCCCGCCAAAGAGCTGCTCGATCGCTGCAAAGGCCCGGGCGACCCGGAGCTCGCCAAGGCGCTCGGCGCCGCCATCGCTCGCGTCAACCAGACGCTGACGCCGATGGAACGGGTGCGGCGCTTCACGATCGCCGCCGAGCCTTTCACCACGGCCAACGGCCAAATGACGCCGACCTTGAAGATCCGCCGCCACGCCATCCGCCAAGCCTATGGTTCGGCGCTCGAAGCGCTCTACGAAGCGAAGGCCGGTTAGAGTCCGCGATACTGGCGGTACCAGGCGACGAAGCGCGGCAGGCCCTCATCGATCGTCGTCTGGGGCGCATAGCCGAAATCGCGCGTCGCCGAGGCGATATCGGCATAGGTCGCCTCGACATCGCCGGGCTGCATCGGCATGAGCTGGAGCATCGCGCGCTTGCCGATCGCCTGCTCCAGCACTTCGACGAAGCGCTCGAGCTCCTCGCAGCGGCTGTTGCCGAGATTGTAGAGGCGGAAGGGCGGCTTCATGTCGCGCGCCGGCGGCTGGTCGAGGCAGGCGACAACGCCGGCGACGATGTCGTCGATATAGGTGAAGTCGCGCTGCATCCGCCCGAAATTGAACAGCTTCAGCGGCGCGTCGTCGATGATCGCTTCGGTGAAAAGCCAAGGCGCCATGTCGGGGCGCCCCCAGGGCCCGTAAACGGTGAAGAAGCGCAAGCCCGTCGTCGGAATGCCGTAGAGATGCGCGTAGGTATAGGCCATCAACTCGTCGGCCTTCTTGGTCGCGGCGTAGAGCGATTGCGGCTGATCGGCGGGATCGCGCACCGAGAAGGGCAGCTTGGCATTGGCGCCGTAAACCGAGGAGGAGCTGGCGAAGACCAAATGCCGCAGCCGCGTGATGGCGCGGCAGGCTTCGAGCAGCTCGAGCTGGCCGACGATATTGGCGCTGACATAGGCGCGCGGGTTCTCGAGCGAGTAGCGCACGCCGGCCTGGGCCGCCAGATGCACCACCGCGTCGATGTCGCTCTCCTGGCGCACCAGTTTCGCGAGCCCCTCGCGCTCGGCGAGATCGAGGCGATGGAAGGCGAAGCCGCGCTCGCCGGCGAGGGTCGCGAGCCGTGCCTCTTTGAGGGCGACGGGGTAATAGGCGTTCATATCGTCGATACCGACCACGCGCTCGCCCCGCTTCAAGAGGGCGGCGGCGACATGCATGCCGATGAAGCCGGCAACCCCGGTGACGAGAACAGCCATTCCTTCCCTATAGCCCCGAAACCGCCCGAAATCATCCCTTCTCGGAGGCGTCGGCGGTCCGGAGGCGGGTCTCGCGCAAAATGCTCGCGCTCAGCTGGCGCGCGAGGCAGTCATAGCTCGCATCGGTCATGTGCAGGCGATCCGGGCCGAGCATCGTCGCCATGCTCATCTGCCGGTTCTCCGCCCATTCGCGCATCAGGGCAAAGCGCCGGAACAGCGGCACGCCCTCGGCCCGCGCCGTGATCCACAGCGCATGCTCCATCTCGTGAAAGCGCTCATGGGCAAGCACGGCGGGCGCGTATTGCATGTCCATCAGAATGACATCGGCGCCGGCGCGCTCGATCTGGGCGATGCCGGACCGCATCGCCTCCATCGGCCCCGCGGGATCGAGGTCATTCAGCACATCGTTGGTGCCGATCTGCCAGATGACGAGATCGGGCTTCTCCGGCAAGACGTCGCGGGCGATGCGCGCCTCGGTCTCGGCGCCGAGCTCGCCGCCGACGCCGCGGTTGAGGACGCGGATCTGCGCCGCGGGAAAGCGCGCCTGGAGGAGCGCAGCCAAGCGGTGCGGGTAGGCGTATTCGCGCTTCGAGGCGCCGGTGCCCCAGGTCGAGGAGGAGCCGAGCGCGACGATCACCAAATCGCCGCCGCGGGCGAGGCGCTGGGCGGTGTGCGGCAGCGGCGCCCGGAAATCGGTCAGACTTTCGGGCGCGGCGCAGCGATCGATGCCGGCGCTGGCTTTGCGCGCGCCCGGCGCGAAGAGCGCGAAGGCCGCCGCGGCGAGGCCGAGGCAGAGCAGCGCCGCGATAGCGCCGCGGGCCATCGGCGGTGCCGCGTGCAGCGCTGCGTCGGCGGGCCGGCTCATTTCAGCTCAGCGGGCGGCATAATCGATCGCATCGGCGAGACGCTCTCCCAGGCACTCATAGACCTCCCGCGCCACCGCCGCGCGCTTCTCGCGCGGCACATTGAACGCGAACACGCCCGCCTCGTCCCAATACTTCATCATGTTGAAGCGCTGAAACAGGTAAACACCTTCCAGCGCCGCCGCTTGATACAGCGCTTCGAGATAAGGCTCGAAATTTATAACCGAAACCGCGCCCGGGCTGAATTGCATATCCATCAGCATCACGCCGGAATTGTGCTGCCGCACCGCAGCAATGCCATCGGTCAGGGCATCGGCGAAAGCGTTGGTGTCCTCGCCGCGCACCGCATCGACCGTTCCCGTTTCCCAGACGACGAGGCTCGGCGCCGCCGGAAACACATCCTTGGCGAATCGCGCGGCCATCTGCGCGGCGGTCTGCCCGCCGACGCCGCGATTGAGGACGGTGATCGATTGCTTGGGATGGTGGCGGCGCAGCGCCGCTTCGAGGAAATACGGATAGGAGATTTCGGGCCCAAGCCCGGCGGTCGAGGCGCCGCCGATGACGACGATCGTTACCGCACGATCGGACTTGAAGTCCGCGGCGAGTCGCGCCAGGCGCGGCTCGTCCTCGACGATCTCGCGCGGCACCGCGCAATGCGCGGATTCGGCGGCGGCGCGCTCCGCCGGCGGCAGCATGACAGCGAGAAGCCCGATAGAGATCACGAAAAGGCGCATCGCGTTACTCCGAAGGCATGGCCGGGATGGAGGACGGTCGCGGCCCCGGACGGCGCGACGCCCGCTTGAACCAATCGAGCAGCGCGGCGACGCCGATCATCGTGCCGATGCCCGCGAGATTGATCGCGATCTGGGTTGCGATCGCGCCGGAGACTTCGACGAGGAGGAAATGCCCCAGCACCGAGAGCAGGATGCCGAGGCAGAAAATGTAGAGCGATTGCTGGCCGCACAAGATGACCGGCCGCGCCCAGGCCGCGCGCAGAAAGGCGGTATCGGGCCGCACGATCCGCGTCGTCGCCGTCGCCAGCATGAGGAAGCTGAAGAGCCGCAGCGGCGCGAGATTGGTCTTATCGAGCGTCGCGCTCCACAGCGCCTTGGCGAAGAGCGGCGGAAACGGATCGTAGATCCAATGCGCCGTCCAGGTGATGCTGATGAGCGCGATCGCGGCGGCGGCGGCGGTCGCTGCTCGCCCGAGCCATTCGTGCCCCGGCAGGCGCGGGGCGCCCGCGATCCGGCCATAGCCCGCGGTCGCGCCGATGACGAAGAGGAATTGCCAGGCGAGCGGATTGAAATACCACGCCTCATGCGCAGGTCGGGTATGCAGCGCCCAGCCATAGCGCAGCGTGAGGAGGTAGAGGATGGCCGAGAGCAGAAGCGGCAGATAGCGCTGGCGCGCGAGCAGCAGCAGGACCAAGGGAAAGCTCGCGAGCAGCACGATGTAAAGCGGCAGGATGTCGAGGAAGGTCGGCTGAAAGGCGAGGAGCAGCGCGCGGATGATCGCCAGATGCGGCTCCTGCAAAAAATCGCCGACGCGCATTTCCTCGCTGTACATCGGGTTCTGCAGCACGACGATCGCGTAACTGACCTCGGCGGTGAAGATGACGAAGAGGAAAATATGCGCGACGTAAAGCTGCCAGACGCGGCGATAGATCTGTGCGACGGCCAAAAGCGCGCCGCGCTCGCGCAGGCTCTGGCCATAGACCAGCGCGGCGGTGTAGCCGGAAATGAAGATGAACACTTCGGCCGCGTCGTTGAAGGCGATCGCGCGAAGCGTGAAATAGGACAGCACATTCTCGGGAATGTGGTCGATGAAGATGAAGAACAGCGACAGGCCGCGGAAGAAATCGAGCCGCAGGTCGCGCGGCAGGCGGGCGGGAGCATCGGCCATGGCGCCGGCGCGGCGGCCTCCTAGCTTGCGACCCGCACGAGCATCTTGCCGCGATTGGTGCCGCTCAAGAGCCCGATGAAGGCGCGCGGCGCGGCTTCGATGCCGTCGACGATGTCTTCGCGATAGCGGATCTGGCCGCGCTGCAGCCACGCCGCCATTTGCGCGCGGAACTCGCCCCAGCGCGCGCGGTGGTCGCCGACGAGGAAGCCCTGCATCAGCGCCCGCTTGACGAGAAGCTGGCGGTTCCAGCGCAGGCCGATATCCGGCTGGCCGGCGCGGTCATAGGTCGAGATCACGCCGCAAATGATGATGCGCGCATGAAGCGCGAGATTCATCATCGCCGCGTCATGGGTGACGCCGGCGACGTTATCGAAGAACACATCGATGCCCGAGGGCGCTTGAGCGGCGATCGCCGCCGCGAGCTCGGTCGCGTCTTTTCCCTTGTAATCGATGCCGGCGTCGAACCCCAATTGCTGCGTCACATAGGCGAGCTTGTCCGCGGCGCCGGCGACGCCGATCACCCGGCAGCCTTTGAGCTTGGCGATCTGACCGGCGACCTGGCCGACGGCGCCGGCGGCGGCGGAAACGAGAACCGTCTCGCGCGGCTGCGGCTTGCCGATCGTGTCGAGCGCGAAATAGGCGGTGGCGCCGGGCATGCCGAGGACGCCGAGCAGATAGGAGATCGGCAGGTCGCCGAGCTGCGCGCGCTCGACGCGCTCGACCGATTTGGCCGGCAGTGCCGCATATTCCTGCCAGCCGGCATGGGCGAGAACGAGGTCGCCCGGTGCCAATCCGGCCGCGCGCGATTGGACGATCTCGCCGACCACTTCGCCGGTCATCACCGCGCCCAATTCCACGGGAAGCGCGTAAGAGCGCGCGGCGCTCATCCGGCCGCGCATATAGGGATCGAGCGAGAGATAGCGCGCGCGCAGCAGCACCTGCCCCTCTTCGGGCGTCGGCATGGGCGCGGTCTCGAGTTTGAAATCGCTTTCCTTGACGGCACGGCCTTCCGGGCGCTCGGCGAGGAGAAAGCGTCGGTTGAGGGTGGTCATCGGCATTCCGATCGGTAGCGGCGCAGTGCCGGCCGATCATAGCAAAAGGCCGGGCGATGCGCTTCGCCCGGCCTTCGAGATCGAATGTGCTGCGCGCTCAATCAGATGGCGTCGAGCTGATAGGCGATGTCGTTTGAGATGTTCCAGAGGTAGCCGATATCGGCGGTGCCGACGAGCACATAGGCATGGCCGTGATGGCGCCAATAGAGCACGTTCAGCTTGTCGCGGCGGTCGAAGGTCGGCCCGAGATCGGGCTTGTTGGTCTGCGCGACGACGACGGTCAGCGGCCCCAGCGCCTTGTTGTCGGTGGTGTAGAAGAGCTGGGTCCCCGGCTCGCCCTCGATGAAGATGTAGCGCGCGCCTTGGAATTGCAGGCCCCAGGGCTGCAGATTCGGCAAGCGGAAATCGGAGGGCAGCTTTTGCACCACCCGGCGCGCGCCCGCATTGTCGTTGGCCGGCATGTCGACCAGCGCCATATCGTCGGCGCCCGCGCTGACGAACAGCTTGTGATAGCCGGCGATGCTGTCGAGCCAATTGGCCGAGGCAAGATTCGTCGCTTGCAGCTTGGCGCTGGTTTCGGCACCGCCCGAGAAATAGCCGACGCCGCCGCCGATCAAGAGGCCGGCAATGCCCGCGGCCGCCGCCCATTGCACGAAGGGCTTGCCGATCAGCCGCCCGGCAAAGCGCCGCTTGCGCACCGCGGCAAGGTTCGTGACGGCCGCGCCCTCGCCGCGCGCGGCGGCGATGAGACGCTCCGGCACTTGCTCGTGCAACACCGGGTCGAAAGCCGCGCGCAAGAGCTTCGCGCCCATGGCCAAGGCGGTCACGCGCTCGCGCGTTTCGGCATCGCTGTCGATGAATGCCTCGATCTCGAGGCGCAGGCCCGGATCGAGCTCGCCGTCGAGATAGGCAACCAGAATCTCGTCACTCGGCTTCTGCATCATTCCTGCTCCTTCGCGTGTGTCCCCGGGCCTCCAATCGGGCCTGGAGCGCCACCCGCGCTCGCGCCAACCGGCTCATGATCGTGCCGACCGGTACTTCGGCGATATCCGCCGCCTCCTTGTAACTCAACCCATCCACCGTCACGAGCATCAGGGCGGCGCGCTGCTCGGGCGGCAATTCGCCCAATGCGGCGCGGACCTCCTGCAAGGCCAACCGGGCTTCGACGCGGCGCAGCGGCTCGTCGGAGCCGACATGCATGCCCTCGTCCTCGCTCGTCTCCTTGCGAATGTTCCGGGCGCGCAATTGATCGATCCAGATCGTCTGCGCGATCCTGAACATCCAGCTGTCGAACCGCGTCCCCTCCTGAAACTGATGCACACGGGTCAGGGCCCGTTCGCACGCCGCCTGGACGAGATCATCCGCCTCGGCAGCGCTCCCCGTCAAACCGCGCGCGAAACGCCGCAAGCGCGGCAGAACGGCGATGAGCTGGTCGCTGAAGGACGGGCTCATCGGCGGAATTCCGCCGAAGATGCGGGCCTCGAAAGCGGCCTGTCGAAATGAGAACGAGGCGTGATCAGCTTTATTCCCGTTTGGTGGAACCGCCAATGTTTCGGAAAGGACGGGTGTGGCGAAACAGTAACAGGCGGTAGCAAAGGTTTACGGTATCTTAACACGCGCGCCGCGGGTGAGAAGGCCGTGCCCCGGATCCGTGACGGGATACGGGCGGAACCGCCTCGGCATGCCCTTAATACTTCACAAATCCGCTGCGGCGCGGCATTGTCAGCCTCGTTCTCGCCCAGGGGATTATCCGCGACATGAGGATTGGAATAGCAAGGGAGCGTCGTCCGCAGGAACGGCGGGTCGCGGCGTCGCCCGATACTGTCAAACGGCTTGTCGGCATGGGCCACGAGGTGGTGGTCGAGAGCGGCGCCGGGTCCGGCGCCGCCTTTCCCGACGATGCCTACCGCGTGGCCGGCGCGCGCCTTGCGGCCGATGCGCGCGAGGCCTTGTCCGGCGCCGACATCGTGCTCGCCGTGCAGCGGCCCGGCGCCGGCGAGATCGCCGCGATGAAGCGCGGCGCGGTGCTGATCGGCATGCTTGCGCCGCTGCAGAACCAGGCCGAGGTCAAGGCCTATGCCGATGCGGGGCTCTCCGCTTTCGCCATGGAGCTGGTGCCGCGCATCACCCGCGCCCAGGCGATGGACGTGCTCTCCTCCCAGGCCAATCTCGCCGGCTATCGCGCGGTGATCGAGGCGGCGGTCGCCTTCGGCCGCGCCTTTCCGATGATGATGACCGC
>Ga0070679_100003355_pt1 | contig 14672 bp, 14 predicted proteins | sample KBSC63BmetaG_FD_65652 | JGI IMG/M metagenome (GOLD analysis project Ga0070679, IMG submission 65652) | Corn rhizosphere microbial communities from Kellogg Biological Station, Michigan, USA - KBS C6-3B metaG | ecosystem: Host-associated > Plants > Roots > Rhizosphere | place: USA: Michigan... | reverse complement strand
CGGAATCCGCGCACGCAGTGCGCTTCATCACGGGCGCTGCCGGTTCGAGTGCGGACGAGGCACTCTGGTGCCGGAGGCCGGAATCGAACCGGCACGGTATCTCTACCGGGGGATTTTGAGTCCCCTGCGTCTACCAATTTCACCACTCCGGCGAGGGAATAAGGGAAGCCGGAAATTATGGCACAGTGACGAGAATATGCATTGCCTACTCTCCCGCTGGAATGAACTACCCCACCATTGAAGATGCGATCGGCAAGACCCCGCTGGTGGCATTGCAGCGCATCGGTGCCGCCGCCAACCGAGAGCGCGGAAATGTCATTCTCGGCAAGCTCGAAGGCAACAACCCCGCCGGCTCGGTGAAGGACCGGCCGGCGCTGTCGATGATCAAGCGCGCCGAGGAGCGCGGCGAGATCAAGCCCGGCGACACATTGATCGAGGCGACTTCGGGCAACACCGGCATCGCGCTCGCGATGGCCGCCGCCATCCGCGGCTATCGCATGGTGCTGATCATGCCGGAAGACCTGTCGGTGGAGCGCGCGCAGACGATGAAAGCGTACGGCGCCGAGCTGGTGCTGACGCCCAAGAGCGGCGGCATCGAGTACGCCCGGGACCTGGCGGAAAACATGCAGCGCGAACACAAGGGGCGCGTGCTCGACCAATTTGCCAACGAGGACAATCCGCGAGTTCATTACGAGACGACCGGGCCCGAGCTGTGGGCCGACACGCACGGCGAGATCACGCATTTCGTCAGCGCGATGGGCACCACCGGGACCATCACGGGTGTCTCGCGCTACCTGAAGGAGCAGAACCCCGCGATCAGGATCATCGGCGCGCAGCCCACGGAAGGCTCGCGCATTCCGGGCATTCGCAAGTGGCCGCAGGAGTATCTGCCGAAAATTTTCGATCCCAGCACCGTGGACGAGATGGTGTACGTGAGCCAGGACGATGCCGAAGAGATGTGCCGGCGGCTCGCGCGCGAGGAAGGCATCTTCGCGGGCATCTCGGCGGCGGGCGCGTGCTGGGTTGCACAGCAGGTCGCGGCCACCGTGGAGAAGGCAACCATCGTCTTCGTCGTGTGCGATCGCGGCGACCGCTACCTTTCGACCGGGGTGTTCCCCGCCTAAGATCAGCGCGCCGCCTGGCGCCTGCGCGAGATGTCCGATCCCTACAAATTCTGCCCCGCATGCGCCACGCCGCTCGAGCTCATCGCGCAGTCGGAGGACGGCGGCGAAAAGCACCGCTTGCGCTGCCGCGCTTGCAGCTGGACCCACTGGAATAATCCGACGCCGGTGTTGGCCGCCGTCGTCCAATACCAGGACAAGATCCTGCTGGCGCGCAACGCCGCCTGGAAGGGAAAGATGTATGCGCTGATCACCGGTTTCATGGAGGCGGGCGAGTCGCCGCAAGAGGGCATCGCGCGGGAGATCAAGGAAGAAACCAGCCTCGAAGCGCGCGAGCTGAACCTCATCGGCGTCTATGATTTCCAGCGCATGAACCAGGTGATCATCGCGTACCACGCGGTGGCCGTGGGGGAAGTGAAGCTGTCGCCCGAACTGGTGGACTATCGCCTCTACGCTTACGAGGCGGTGAAGTGCTGGCCGGCCGGCACCGGCTATGCGCTGGCGGACTGGTTGCGTGGCCGCGGATACGAGCCGCAGTTCATCGAGTTTGCTCGCGCCTGATCAAATCGGGAATTGCGCGACAGCAGCAGGAGCCATCATGGACATCGACAAGGAAATCGACACCCGCGGCCTGAACTGTCCGCTGCCTATCTTGAAAGCGAAAAAAGCGCTCTCGGACATGCAAAGCGGCCAGCTGCTCAAGGTGGTGGCCACCGACTCGGGGTCGGTGCGCGACTTCCAGGCGTTTGCCAAGCAGACCGGCAATCAGCTGGTGGAGCAGCAGACCGTCGGCGACGAATTCATCCACGTGCTGCGCCGCCGCTGAAGGCGCTCACGAGCGCAGGTCCAAGGTCCTGAGATATTCCTGGAACCCGGGACCCACTTCGGGGTGCTTCAAGGCGAGCTCGACGGAAGCTTGCAGAAACCCTTCTTTGCTGCCGCAGTCGTAGCGCTTGCCGAGGTACTGATAGGCGTGGACACCCTCGGTGTTCATCAACTTGGCAATGCCGTCGGTGAGCTGGATCTCCCCGCCGGCGCCGCGCGGATTGTTTCGGATGTGTTCGAAAACGGCGGGCGTGAGGATGTAGCGGCCCGCCACGCCCATGCGCGACGGTGCCGCCTGCGGTTCCGGTTTTTCGACCATCTGGTCGACCTTGATCAGGCGCTCGCCGGCGGGCTGGCCCGCGACGATGCCATAGCGGCTGACATGTTCCAGCGGAACTTCCTGGACCGCTAACAAAGATGTCGCAGTTTTTCCGAATACCTCGACCATTTGTGTCAGCACACCGGGCCCGCTGTCGGGGCCGCACATCAAGTCGTCCGCCAGCAGCACCGCGAATGGTTCATCGCCGACAAGGGCTCGCGCACATAGGACCGCATGGCCCAAACCGAGCGAGCGGGGTTGCCGTACATAGGAACAATCCATATCGGCGGGCTGCATCGAGCGCACCAGGCCCAGCAGCTCGGTCTTGTGGCCGGCTTCCAGTTCCGATTCGAGCTCGTAGGCGGTGTCGAAGTGGTCTTCGATGGCACGTTTGTTGCGACCTGTGACAAATATCATGTGCCGGATGCCAGCCGCATACGCTTCCTCCACTGCGTACTGGATCAGGGGCTTGTCGACCACGGGCAGCATTTCCTTGGGTTGCGCCTTGGTGGCGGGCAGGAAGCGGGTTCCGAGACCTGCTACCGGGAACACCGCCTTGCGGATCTGTGTGACTTTGTTCATGGACGACGAAAATGTTTAGCGCTAAAGTTCTGCCGCTTCTACGTGCGGTTCGATCCGAGTATCTGGCTGAAAGTCAGCGGTTTCTGTAAGACAAGGACGCATCCGGGTGGACATCTTACTGGTCGAACAGATGGCGCCCGAGGCGCGCGCCTGGTTGGAGGGCCTGCATTCGGTGGAAAGCCGGCCGGAACTGGCGGGCGATGCCAGCGCGCTGCGAAAAGCCATCTACAAGGCACAGGCAGTGGTGCTCCCGCGCAAGGTGGTGGTGACGCGCGAGTTTCTGGATTTCGCGCCGCTGCTCAAGGCTGTGGCGCGGATCCACGTCGGCACCGACAACACCGATCTCGAAGCCTGCCGCGACCGGCGTGTTCGCGTCATCCAGGCCAGCACGGCCAATGTGCGCTCCAATGCAGAATACCTGCTCGCCGCTGTGCTGATGCTGTATCGACGCGGCATCGGCGCGCCGCTCGCGGGCGATCGCCACGCGGAAGTGCGGATGGGCCGTGAACTCAATGGCAGCACGGTGGGCATTCTCGGATTGGCGCCCACCGCGCACACGTTTGCGCTGATGCTGCATGCGCTGGGAGCCAAGCTGATTGGCTACGACCCGGCGGTCCATCACACGGCGCCCATATGGAGCCGGTTGCACGTGCGCCCTGCCAGTTTGCAGGAGGTGATATCGCATTCCGACGCCGTGTCGGTGCAGGTGATGTACGCATCGCGCTATCAGAACTTCATCAACGACAAGGTGCTGGCGCATTGCAAGCGGGGCCAGGTATGGGTGGTGATCAGCCGATCCCACCTGTTCGACGCCTCGGCGCTGGCCAGGGCATTGACGGACGGCCGCATCGACGCATGCATGGTGGACGGGGCGGAAGCCGGATTCGCATCCAAGGGCTCGCCCCTGCACGAGCTGCCCAATCTGCTGATCACACCGCGCCTGGGTTCATACACCCGGGAAGCACGGCTGAGGTCCAGCTGGTACGTCGCGCATCGCATCCATGAAACGTTGGCGGGGCCCCGCGTGAGTGGCATGGACCAGCTGCCCAGCACTCCCATGGACCTCGACGGCAGCCCTGTCAGCGGAGCCGGACCTCTCACGTCCTGACGCGTTTCGCGCCGCCTTTCGCCTAGCCAAGCCGACGCAACTGGTCCTGCAGCTTTTCGAGCGTTGCAGTCTTTTCGCCGATGCGTTTACGCTCCTGCTCAATCACTGCTGCCGGCGCCTTGGCCACGAACGCCGCGTTAGACAGCTTGGCGTTGGCCATGGCGATTTCGGCGCCCAGGCGCCCGGTTTCCTTGCCCAGCCGGGCCTTCTCCGCGGCCACGTCGACTTTCATGAACAGGCACAGCCGAGCCTGGCCCAGCACCGCCACCGGCGAGCCTTGCGCGGCTGACGCCCAGGCTGCCTCGTCCTCGAATACCTTGACTTCGCTCAGGCGCGCCAATGCCTGCAAGACCGGTGTCGCTTCGCGCATGAATTGCGCATCACCCACAATGAATGCGGGCAGCCGCGTGCCCGGCGACACATTCATTTCACCGCGCAGGTTTCTGCACGCGTCGACCACCGCCTTCAGGTGTTCCACATACGCTTCAGCGTCCGTGTCGATCGCGGCGCTGTTGCTCGCGGGATAAGGTGAGATACCGACCGATTCGCCGCTCTTGCCCGCCACCGGCGCGACGTTCTGCCATAGTTCTTCGGTGATGAAGGGGATCACGGGATGCGCGAGGCGCAAGGTCGCTTCGAGCACGCGGATCAACGTGCGCCGAGTGCCGCGCTGCTGGGCCGCGTCGCCCAGCTGGATCTGCACCTTCGCGATTTCCAGGTACCAGTCGCAGTACTCGTCCCAGACAAACTGGTAGATCGCGTTCGCCACGTTGTCCAGCCGATATTCAGCAAAACCCTTCGCCACCTCGGCTTCCGTGCGCTGCAATGTCGAGATGATCCAACGGTCCGCCGCGGTGAGCGATGCGCCCGCGTCGGCGAGGTCCTGGCCCTCGCAGTTCATCAGCACGAAGCGGCTCGCGTTCCAGAGCTTGTTGCAGAAATTGCGATAGCCCTCGCAGCGCTTCGCGTCGAAATTGATGTTGCGTCCGAGCGATGCCAGCGATGCGAAAGTGAAGCGCAGCGCATCGGCGCCGAACGCTGGAATGCCGTCCGGAAATTCCTTCTCCGTGTTCTTGCGCACGGTCGGTGCGGTTTCGGGCTTGCGCAAGCCTGTCGTACGCTTGTCCAACAGCGGCGCCAGCGCGATGCCATCGATCAGGTCCACCGGGTCGAGCACGTTGCCTTCCGATTTGCTCATCTTCTTGCCGTGCGAGTCGCGCACCAGGCCGTGGATATAGACATGGCGGAACGGCACCTGGCCCGTGAAGTGCGTCGTCATCATGATCATCCGGGCCACCCAGAAGAAGATGATGTCGTAGCCGGTCACCAGCACGGAGGACGGCAGGTACAGATCGAGATCTTTCGTCTTGTCGGGCCAGCCGAGCGTGGAGAATGGAACGAGGGCCGAGGAGTACCAGGTGTCCAGCACGTCCTCGTCGCGACGCAAGCGCTTGCCCGGCGCCATCGCCTGCGCTTGCGCTTCGTTGCGCGCGACGTAGACCTTGCCCTGGTCGTCGTACCAGGCCGGGATCTGGTGCCCCCACCAGAGCTGGCGCGAGATGCACCAGTCCTGGATGTTCTTCATCCACTGGTCATAGGTGTTGACCCAGTTCTCCGGGACGAATCGCACCGCGCCCGATTGCACGGCGTCGATTGCTTTGCGCGCGATGGATTTTCCGCTGGGGTCTTTGTCGCTCACCTTGCTCACCGCCACGAACCATTGATCCGTGAGCATCGGCTCGACGATCTGGCCCGTGCGCGCACAGCGCGGCACCATGAGCTTGTGCTTTTTGGTTTCCACCAGCAAGCCTTGCGCCTCGAGGTCCTTGACCACCTGCTTGCGCGCGACGAAACGATCGAGACCTCGATACGCGGCCGGCGCGTTTTCGTTGATCTTGGCATCGAGCGTCAGCACGCCGATCGTCGGTAACTGGTGCCGCTGTCCGACCGCATAGTCGTTGGCGTCGTGCGCAGGCGTGACCTTGACGACCCCGGTGCCGAATTCGCGATCGACATATTCATCGGCGATCACCGGGATGTTCCGGTCGCACAGCGGCAGCATCACTTCCTTGCCGACCAGGTGGCGATAGCGCTCGTCCTCGGGATGGACCATCACGGCGACGTCGCCGAGCATGGTTTCGGGCCGCGTTGTGGCGACAGTGAGCGCGCCGGACCCGTCCGCGAGCGGATAGCTGATGTGCCAGAGGAAACCGTCTTCCTCTTCGCTTTCCACTTCCAGGTCGCTCACCGCGGTCTTGAGTTCGGGGTCCCAGTTCACCAGCCGCTTGCCGCGGTAGATCAGGCCCTGCTCGTACAGCTGCACGAAGGTCTCGGTGACCACCTTCGACAACTTCTCGTCCATCGTGAAGTATTCGTGCGACCAGTCCACGCTGTCGCCCATGCGCCGCATTTGCGTCGTGATGGTGTTGCCCGATTTCTGCTTCCACTCCCATACCTTGGCGGCGAATTTCTCCCGGCCTATTGCATGGCGCGATGTTCCCTGCTCCTGCAGCTGACGCTCCACCACGATCTGCGTGGCGATGCCCGCGTGATCGGTGCCCGGCACCCATAGCGTGTTGAAGCCGCGCATCCGGTGGTAGCGTGTCAGGCTGTCCATGATGGTCTGGTTGAACGCGTGGCCCATGTGCAGGGTTCCAGTGACGTTCGGCGGCGGCAACTGGATCGAGAATGCCGGTTCGCCGGGTTCGGGCTGCCCGGTGCCGCGATAGCCCGCACGTGCATAGCCGCGCTGTTCCCAGACCGGTCCCCACTTCGCCTCGATCGCGGCGGGCTCGAAGGCTCGCGCCAGGGCGTCCAGCGACGGCGTCTTTGGCTTGCTCACGGACTTGGGATCGGATTGCGGCGTATCGCTCATGAATTCAAATGGGGTCAGGCTCCATCACGCTGGAACCTGACCCCAAGGCTTGGGTGAACGCCTGATTTTACTTGGGGACCTGGCGCGCCGCCTCGATGCACTCCTTAAGGACCTGCGCATCGCCCACCTGATTGGCCAGCAGCAGGATGAGCCGGGCATTGAGCAGTTCGGATTGCTCGCGCGAAAGGCCCTGATGCGCATCCAGCAACTGTTCGTAGAAGCTGTCGGCGTCCTGCAGGTTCAGTTCGGTTTTCATGCGCAATCCCGGTCGAGTTCGGCCGCTCCCATGGATTGGGCTATGGCCCGCACCAGCGCCGCATCGATGTCATCGCCGCACGCGGCCACATAGCTGTCCGGTCGCACCAGAGCCCAGGAATGGCCGAACACATGACATGCGCCTTTCAGATGGCCGTCCACATCGCGCACGTGCTCCACGGCGGCGACAGTGTCGCCGACGCCCACCACTTGCACGCAGCGAACCGGAGCGGCCTGGACAAGCGCGCGGAGCCGTTCCAGCGCGCCGCGCCCGAGGGCGCCGAAACGCAGCAGCAGCAAGCGCCCGTCCGCCCATTGCAGCAGCTCGTTCACGCAGCCAGCCGAGCCGTCGGGCCACTCGAACGACACGTTTTGCACGGGCAGTCCGCCGGTGCCATCGCACGCACTCGAGCGCGTGTACGGGTTGGCGATGGCCATCCGTCCGGTGTTCACGAGTTGCCGTGCGAACACATACTGGCGCGCCAGGCCGAGTGCCGCTTGACGAAAGAGCGTTTCCGCGCCTTGGGCGGGCCGCAGGAATCGGGTGGTGCGATTGGTCACCAGCACGTTCTGGCAGGCCGCTTCGTGCCGCTCCTCGTGGTAGGTGTCCAGCAACGCCGCCGCGGCGCGGCCCTTCAACACGGCCGCCAGTTTCCAGGCCAGGTTGTCCGCGTCGGCGATGCCCGTGTTGCCGCCGCGGGCGCCGAAGGGGCTGACCACTTTCGCCGCGTCCCCCATGAAGAACACGCGGCCGTGGCGCATGTGATCGATGCACTCGCTTCGGTAGGCATAAGGTCCAATCCAGACCATCTCGACTTCGCAGCCTTCGCCAAAGTGGCGAGCCAGGCGCTCGCGCACCACATCTTCGCGGCTCACGTATTGCGGATCGGCATCGGGTTCCATCTGGTAATCGATGCGCCAGACCTGGTCGCCCATCGGGTGCTGCCAGACCGCGCGGTTCTCGTTGAAAGGCGCCTGCACCCAGGTGTGACGTTCCGTGGCATGTGGCTGCTGCGTGCGGAACCGCACGTCGGCGATGCACCATCGATCGTCACCCTTCCTGGCCGTGAACGACGCGCCCGTCCACGCGCGAAACGGACTGTGCGATCCGGTTGCGTCGATGATGTAATCCGCGCGGATGCGGTATTCGCCCGCAGGTGTCGTGACCGTCAGGGTGGCGCCTTCGTCGTTCTGCTCGAAAGCGCTGACCCGATTGCACCAGCGCAGGTCGACGTGGCCGAGTTCCCGGATCCGCTGCACCAGATAAGCCTCGACATAGAACTGCTGGATGTTGATGAAAGGAGGCTGGCTCGACAGGTTGTACGCGCTCTGCTGGCGCAGGTCGAATGAGTACACCTCGTCCGCGCCGGCAAAGGTGCGGCCGACGCTCCACTGGACGCCTTTGGCCGCGATGCGCTCGTAGATGCCCAGGCGATGAAAGATCTCGAGAGATTTCTGCGTGTAGCAGATTCCGCGCGACGAAGCGCCTTTGACGCCGACGGTGTTGTCCTCGTCCAGCAGCACAGCGGCCACGCCGTAGCGCGCCAGCGAACAGGCCAGCGTCAGCCCGGCCAGCCCGCCGCCGGCGATGACGATGGGGTGATGGCTGACTTCGCCGCTGCGCAGTTCCGCGGGTACCACGAAGGGGTATTCGGGCAGCGCGTAGCCCGCCCCCTGAGTGAACTCGTAGCTGTTGGTGAAGGCGGTCTGCTCGAAGCCGGCTGCCATCGACCCGCCTATCGCCTGCCGCCCATTTCCGGCCGGTCGTTGCGCGGCGGCTTGAGTGGATCGGCCGATTTGCCGGCCTTTCGATCCTTGCGCCATTGCTCTTTCAGCGCAGTCCACTGCGCCAGCCGCGCATGCGCGGTCTTGCTTTCCTCGAGCATCTGGAATTCATCGGCATGCTGGGCCGTCAGTTCCAGGCGCACACCGTTCGGGTCGAAGAAGTAAATGCTGTGGAAGATATGGTGATCGGTGATGCCGAGCACTTGCACGCCGTGCGCCTCAAGGCGCGCTTTCATGTCGCGCAATGCTTGCTGCGAATCGACGCGAAACGAGATGTGCTGGACCCACTCGGGCGTGTTGGGCGAGCGCTGGGCTGCCTCGTCGTCGCCGAGGTCGAAGAACGCGATGAAGGAACCGTCCTGCAGGCGGAAAAAGAAATGCGTATACGGGCAGTATTCGCCGGTGCTGGGCACGTGGTCACTCTGGATGATGTGGTACAGAGGCAGGCCCAGGATGTCCTCGTAGAAATGCCGGGTTTCTTCTGCGTCCTTGGCACGATAAGCAACGTGGTGCAACTGGTGGATCGGTGCGGGCGCCGGCGCCGCGACCTGCTTCAAAACAGCAGCCATCACATCTCCTTCGATTTACCTATGCGTAACGCGTTTACTGTACCGTAACTTGCACGGTGGCCGCTCCACGCGTAAGCCAACAAAAACTGATATACTATCAATTGTCTTACTGTGATAGTCTAAGTCAATCGAAGCGATTGGCCGATCCCATTAGACGCGCCTCGCGCGGAGGTCTAATCTCGGGTGGTCTTTGACCTTGTGTTCAAAGCGAGCCGTTTATTCAATCAACCCACTAGGAGAATTTCCATGGCAGCACTCAAAGGCTCCAAGACGGAAGAAAACCTGAAGGCCGCCTTTGCCGGCGAATCCCAGGCGAACCGCCGCTATCTGTACTTTGCAAACAAGGCAGACGTGGAGGGGCAAAACGACGTTGCCGCTTTGTTCCGCTCGACCGCGGAAGGCGAAACCGGCCACGCCCACGGCCACCTGGAATGGCTCGAGCAGTGCGGTGATCCGGCGACGGGCCTGCCCATCGGTCCCACGCGTGACAACCTGAAGGCCGCGGTTGCCGGTGAAACGCACGAGTACACCGACATGTACCCCGGCATGGCCAAGACCGCTCGCGAAGAAGGCCATGACGAGGTGGCGGACTGGTTCGAGACGCTGGCCAAGGCCGAGCGTTCGCACGCCAATCGCTACACCAAGGCACTGAACGAGTTGGTGGACTGATCCGTCCCTGCTCTCCTGAAGTCCCCCTCTCCCGGCCGGGAGAGGGAGAAAGAACAAATAGAACATGGCTGCGCCCCGCGAAGGCAACCTGCAAGCGCCCACGCGCCATCCCGTCGAGTGGAAAGCGCCGAGCTATTACGACGAAGGCCTGGCCTTCAAGGAGCTTGAGCGCATCTTCGAGATCTGTCACGGCTGCCGCCGCTGCGTGAGCCTGTGCGCTTCGTTTCCCACCTTGTTCGACCTGATCGACCAAGGAAAGAGCGGCGAAATCGACGGCGTCGACAAGCACGATTACTGGAAGGTGGTCGACCAGTGCTACCTGTGCGACCTGTGCTACATGACCAAGTGCCCGTACGTGCCGCCGCACGAGTGGAACGTGGACTATCCGCACACGATGCTGCGTGCCAAGGCGATCAAGTTCAAGCAAGGCGGTGTCGGCTTCGGCGAAAAATTCATTTCTTCCACCGACGTGCACGGCCAGTTCGCCGGCATCCCGATCGTGGTGCAGGTGGCCAACGCAGTGAACCAGACCAAGCCGGCGCGCGCGGCGATGGAAAAAGTGCTGCACGTGGATCGCAACGCGTGGCTGCCCGCTCTGGCCACGCGCAAGTTCCGCTCGGCCGCGCCGAAATCGAAGGATTTCGATGTGAAGGACGGCGCGAAAACGCCCGGCAAGGTGGCCATTTTTTCCACCTGCTACGTCAACTACAACGAGCCGGGTATCGGCCTGGACCTGCTGAAGGTGCTCGAGCACAACGAAGTGCCCTATGTGCTGGTCAACAAGGAAAAATGCTGCGGCATGCCCAAGCTGGAGTTGGGCGACCTGGAATCGGTGAACGAGAGCAAGGAAGCGAACATTCCTGTGCTGGCGAACTACGCGCGCGAAGGCTACGCCATTCTCACCGCCGTGCCCAGCTGCACCTTGATGTTCAAGCAGGAACTACCGCTGATGTATCCGCAGGACGCGGACGTGCAGGCGGTAAAGGATGCCATGTGGGATCCGTTCGAATATCTCGGGGCGCGCCGCCGCGACGGCTTGCTCAAGACCGATTTCAGCCGGCCGCTGGGCAAGGTGAGCTATCACGTGCCATGCCACAGCCGCGTGCAGAACATCGGCCGCAAGACCGAAGAGATGCTGAAGCTTTTGCCCGACACCTTCGTGCATACCAACGAGCGCTGCTCCGGCCACGCCGGCACTTACGGCGTGAAACTGGCCTCGCACGAAACGGCGATGAAGATCGGCAAGCCGCTGTTCAAAAGGATGGCTGAGCACCCGCAAGGCGGGCAGCCCGACTACATCAGTTCCGATTGCCCGCTGGCCGGCCACCACATCGATCAGGGCTTCGATCGCAATTCGCTGGGTACGCCAGCGGTTGCACATCCGCTCACGCTGGTGCGCATGGCGTATGGCCTGCCGGATTGACCCGCAGGATTGTCTTATGCAACTCACCGGAAAAATCACCCCCGACAGCCTCATGACGCTCGAGGCGTACGCGAAGTACCGCAAGGCACACCAGGCCGAGATCATCGCGCACCGCAAACTGCGCAGCGTCCGCCTGGGCGAGCACATCACGCTGCAGTTCGAAAGCGAGACCAGCATCCGCTACCAGATCCAGGAGATGCTGCGCATCGAGAAAATCTTCGAGGAAGAAGGCATCGAGCAGGAGATCGAGGCGTATGCGCCGCTGATGCCGGACGGCAGCAATTGGAAGGCCACGATGATGATCGAGTATCCCGACGAGAACGAGCGCCGGCGCGAGCTGGCCCGGCTGATCGGGGTGGAAGATCGCATGTTCGTCGAAGTGGAAGGACACCAACGGGTCTATGCGATCGCCGATGAGGACCTGGAGCGCGAGAACGACGAAAAGACATCGGCCGTTCACTTCGTGCGCTTCGAGTTCACACCCCAGATGGTGGCGGCGATCAAGGCGGGCGCCGCCGTGAAGCTGGGTTGCGATCACACCAACTACCCGGCCCACACGATCATTGCGGCCGAGACCTTGGCCTCGCTGGCCGGGGATCTGCGCTGATTGTCGTTGCGGACCTGATCCGCAATCCAGGAACTGCTAGACCGGCGCGAACAGGTCGACGCGATCAGTGATGATGCCGTCCGTGCCCAGGTCGGCCAGGTGCTGCGCCACCCACTCGTCGTTCACCGTGTAGCTCAGGCAGCGCAGACCCGCGCTTTTCGCCTGGGTCAAGGTGCTCTGATCCCACAACGCGTAGTTGCACACGATTGCCACGCATTCGAGCGAAAGCGCCGTCTCCAGCCAGCCTTTCCACAAGGTGTCCAGCAGCAGTCCGCGCGGCAGGTTGGCCGCCGTGTCCAGCGCGCCTTGCAATGATTCGGGCCGGAACGATGTGAGCAGGGGTGCGACGGGCGCGTTGTTCCACAGGCGATCGGCATGACGCGCCACCACCTCTCCGGTGCGCCGCTCGGCGCCGGGTGTCGGCTTGATCTCGATGTTCAGGCAATGGCCATTGGCCAGGCAAAAGCGCGAGATGTTTTCCAGCGTTGGCAAAGGCTCGCCCGCGTACGACCTGGAGTGCCATCCTCCCGCGTCCAGCCGGGCGAGTTCGTTCCATTCGTGATCGCCGCCAGTCGCGCTGGCGGCCAGGCCGAAGATTTCGCGCGCATTCGTCGTTCGCTCCAGCGTGGTGTCGTGCATCAGGAAGGGCACGCCGTCCGCCGAGAGCTTGGCATCGCACTCGAACATCCGGTAGCCGTGGCTTGCGCCGGCGCGAAACGCCGCGAGCGTGTTTTCAGGGGCCAGCTTGCCGGCGCCGCGATGCGCGATCCAGCGAGGATAGGGCCAAGTCTGCATGGCTCGCAGCGTACACCTCAGATGCGCTTGCCGGTGGCTGCATCGAACCAGTGCAGCCGGTCTTCGCGCGGTGCGACCCTGATGACCGAATCGGGCGCCGGATTGGGCTGGTTCTCGGCGCTGCGCACGATGATCTGTTCACCGGCCACGCGGCCGTAGATCAGCCGCTCGGCGCCGAGCAGTTCGGTTGTTTCCACCTGCACTTCCCAGCCGGAGTTGCCCACGTCCAGGTGTTCGGGCCGGATGCCCATGATGGTGCCCGCGCGCGCGCCAGGCGCGTGATTCATCAGATTCATCGGCGGCGAGCCGATGAAACTCGCGACGAAGGTGGAGGCAGGCCGGTGATATACCTCCTCCGGCGTGCCGAACTGCTCCATCCGGCCCGCGTTCATCACGAGCATGCGTTGCGCCAGCGTCATCGCCTCGACCTGGTCGTGCGTCACGAACAGCGACGTGATGCCCAGTTCACGATGCAGTTTCTGGATTTCGATTCGGGTCTGCGCGCGCAGCTTGGCGTCGAGGTTGGACAGCGGCTCGTCGAACAGGAACACCAGCGGCTGGCGCACGATCGCGCGGCCCATCGCGACGCGCTGGCGTTGCCCGCCCGAGAGTTCGCGCGGCTTGCGTTGCAGCAGCTGGCCGAGCTCGAGGATCGCGGCGGCCTTGTCCACGCGGCTGCGAATCTCGGCTGCGGGCATCTTGCGGATCTTCAGGCCGTACGCCATGTTGTCGAACACGGTCATGTGCGGATACAGCGCGTAGTTCTGGAACACCATCGCGATGTCGCGGTCGGCCGGCTCCAGGTTGTTCACCACGCGATCGCCGATCGCCACCTCGCCCCCGGTGATCTCTTCCAGCCCCGCCACCATGCGCAGCAGCGTCGACTTGCCGCAGCCCGAGGGGCCGACGATGACGACGAACTCCCCGGGCGCGACCTCGGCATTCACGCCATGGATGACCTGCACCTCCTGCACTCCGGTGCGATACCGTTTCACGACGTTGCGCAAGGAAATGGCTGCCATGTTGTTCCGCCTGCTGTTCTTACTTTTCGGTGTCGACCAGGCCCTTGACGAACCACTTCTGCATCAGCAGCACGACGATCGCCGGTGGGATCATCGCAAGCATGGCCGTCGCCATCACGAGGTGCCATTCGGTGGCCGCGTCGCCTCCGACGATCATGCGTTTGATTCCGATCACGGCGGTGTACATGGATTCGTCGCTCGTGATCAGCAAGGGCCAGAGGTACTGGTTCCAGCCGTAGATGAACTGGATCACGAACAATGCCGCGATGGAGGTCTTGGATAGAGGCAGCAGCACGTCGACGAAGAAACGCATCGGGCCGGCGCCATCCATCCGCGCTGCCTCGGCGAGCTCGTCGGGCACGGTGAGGAAGAACTGCCGGAACAGGAAAGTCGCGGTCGCGGAAGCGATCAGCGGCAGCGTCAGGCCGACATAGGTGTTGAGCATGCCGAGGTCGGACACGACTTTGTACGTGGGGATGATGCGAACCTCCACCGGCAACATCAGCGTGATGAAGATCATCCAGAAGAAAGTGCGGCGCAACGGAAAACGGAAATACACAACTGCGAATGACGCGATGATCGAGATGGCGATCTTGCCGAATGCGATGACCAGCGCCATGACCAGGCTGTTGAACATCATCCGGCCCACGGGTGCCGATGCTCCGTGGGTCGAGCCGGCGGTCAGGACCTGGGCATAGTTCTCCCAGAAGTGCGTGC
>Ga0070679_100003354_pt1 | contig 14675 bp, 17 predicted proteins | sample KBSC63BmetaG_FD_65652 | JGI IMG/M metagenome (GOLD analysis project Ga0070679, IMG submission 65652) | Corn rhizosphere microbial communities from Kellogg Biological Station, Michigan, USA - KBS C6-3B metaG | ecosystem: Host-associated > Plants > Roots > Rhizosphere | place: USA: Michigan... | reverse complement strand
CGCCGCGCAATCAGCAGAATCCGCCGTCCGAAGAGCTGCCGAGCAAGAATCAGTTCGTCGGCCTGCCGGTTCTCGATGCTGCGGTCGGACTCTTCAAGGGCATCCCGTTGCCGCTCACGAACATCCTCGGCGTGGACCTGCTCGTGAACGCGATGTACGTACCGAGCATTGGCAGCGCGGGAGACAACGTCGAGATCAAGCCACAGTCGAATTTCAAGCTGGGCTTCGGCGGCCGCCTCGGGCTCGTCCAGGAATCACTGCTCACGCCGGGCATTGGCGTCACGTACATCGTCCGCGATCTGCCGACGACGAACATCATCGGCAACTCGAGCAGCGTCACGTTCAACATCAACGACGCGTCTGTGAAGACCTCGGCGTGGCGTGTGGTCGCGAATAAGAACTTCATCATGTTCGGCATCGCGCTCGGTGCCGGCCAGGATCACTACAACGAGTCGGCGACCGTGAACGGCACCGTGAAAGGCCTGTCGGCAGGCGGCATCACGATCCCGGACCAGCACATTCCGGACGTCGCACTCTCGCAGAAGCTCACGCGCACGAACGTGTTCGGCGATCTCTCGCTCAACATTCCTCTACTCAAGTTCATTATCGAGGTGGGACAGGTGACGGGCGGCACGGTGTCACTCACCAATTCCTTCTCGAGCGGCAAACCCGACGACTCGCGGTTGTACGGTTCGCTGGGATTGCGCTTCGGCCTCTAGCGCGCATTCGACATGTCCGATCTCGTGCGCGACGCGGCGTTCATGCGCCGAGCGCTGCGGATCGCCACGCGTGGATGGGGACAGACGGCGCCGAACCCGATGGTCGGCGCCGTCGTCGTTGTAGGCGATGACGTCGTCGGCGAAGGCCATCATGCGCGCTACGGCGGCGCGCACGCGGAGGTCGCGGCGTTGCGCGCGGCGGGTGAGCGCGCTCGCGGTGCCACGGTCTACGTCACGCTCGAGCCGTGCGCACACTATGGCAAGACGCCGCCCTGCGTCGACGCGCTCATCGCGGCAGGCGTCGCACGTGTCGTGATCGCGGTTCGCGATCCGAGTCGCATCGCACGCGGCGGCGCGGAGCGTCTGCGCGCCGCTGGCATCCACGTGGACGAAGGTGTGGAACGCGACGCCGCCCTCGAGCTGAATGCGGCATTCTTCAACGCGCACGCGGGCGATCGTCCATGGATCACGCTCAAGCTGGCGCTATCGGCAGACGGGGCGGTTGCGGATCCGACGGGCGCGCGTCGCTGGATCACAGGTCCCGAATCGCGAGCGGAAGTCCATCGGATTCGCGCGAACAACGATGCGATTCTCATCGGGATCGGCACCGCGCTGGCTGATGACCCGGAGCTTACCGTCCGCGATGCACCGCAGCCGCGTGTGCCGCCGACGAGAGTGGTGCTCGATCGCCAGCTTCGGCTCCCGATGGGCTCGCGGCTCGTTCGCTCCGCGCGCGTAACGGCGACGATCGTGTTCACGGACTCGACGCGCGTTGCATCGGTCGAGGCAGATGCGCTCCGCAACGCCGGCGTGCAGGTCGAATCGGTCGGCGGCGGCCTCCACGACGTTTTCGGAGCCCTGCGCGCGCGAGAAATCCGCTCCGTTCTCGTCGAGAGCGGCCCGCGCCTCACGGCCGCCCTGCTCGGCGAGTCGCTGGTCGATCGCCTCGTTATCTTTCAGTCGAGTTTGGTGCTCGGGCAGCGCGCGCCGCGTGCGTTCGAGCTCGCCCCACCGGGATTCGAGTCGTCGCTGATGGCCCGCCGAGTCGTCGACCAACGGCGCTTCGGCCCAGATCTCATGACCGCCTACGCATTTCGCGACGTTCCGTGTTCACCGGATTGATCGAGCAGGTTGGCGTCGTCTCGCATCTTGAGACGACCGCGGCTGGGCGCATCATTCGCATCGAATGCGCCTACCGGGATCTCGTCCCCGGCGAGAGTGTCGCGGTGAACGGCGCGTGCCTGACCGTACTCGAGCACGGCGACGGATGGTTCACCGTCGGCGCGATCGAAACGACGCTGGGTCGCACCGCGATCGGCGGCTGGCAGGTTGGCCGGCGATTGAACCTCGAGCGCGCGCTGCGGGTTGGTGATCGGCTCGGTGGCCATTTCGTGCAGGGCCACGTGGACGGCGTCGCGAATGTCGAAGATGTGCGACAGCAGGGAGATGCGCGTCTGATCGACCTTGCTCTGCCGTCCGGGCTCCCCGAGCTTATGGTTATGCACGGCTCCGTCGCGGTGGACGGGGTGAGCCTCACTGTCAACGCGCTGCCGGCGCCCGGCGTGCTCCAGCTCTCGTTGATCGATTATACGCTGCGCCATACCACCCTGTCGGACCTCGGCGCCGGCGATCGCGTTCACGTGGAAGCCGACATGCTCGGCAAGTATGTGCAGCGACTGCTCAAGGATTCAGTATGGCCTTCGGAACGATAGAACAGGCGATCGAAGACATCCGCCAGGGGAAGTTCGTCATCGTGGCGGACGACGAGGATCGCGAGAACGAGGGTGACCTCATCTGCTCGGCGCAGCTCGTGACGCCGGAGATGGTCAACTTCATGATTCGCAATGCGGGTGGGATGATCTGTCTCGCGCTCACCGGTGATCGCGTCGACACGCTCGGTCTTCCCGCGATGAGCGAGGCGAACCCGGACGAGTATCGCACCGCGTACACGGTGAGCATCGATGCGTCGCCGCGCTTCGGCGTGACGACCGGCATCAGCGCGCAGGATCGCGCGACGACCATTCGAGTTGCCGTCGACCCCGCCGCCGTGCCGTCGGATCTGCGTCGCGGTGGGCACGTGTTTCCGCTGCGCGCGCGTGAAGGCGGTGTGCTCCAGCGCGTCGGCCACACCGAAACCGCTGTCGATCTCGCTCGGCTCGCTGGACTCGTTCCCGCGGGAGTGATCTGTGAGATCTTGAATGCCGACGGCACGGCGTCTCGCCGTCAGCAGCTCGAGGTGTTCGCCGAGGAGCATGGCATCACGTTCATCACGGTCGCGCAGCTCGTGGCGCATCGGCTCAAGACGGAGCGACTCGTCCATCGCGTCGCCGAAGCCCGGCTCCCCACGGATCACGGCACGTGGCGCATCGTTGGCTACCGCAACGACGTCGACACGCAGGAACACGTCGCGCTCATCTATGGCGATCTGGGGGACGGTGAGAATACGCTCGTTCGAATTCACTCGAAGTGTCTCACCGGCGACGTCTTTCACTCACTGCGCTGCGACTGCGGCTGGCAGCTCGACAAGGCAATGGAGATGATCGCCGCGGAGGGCCGCGGGATCATCGTATATCTCGATCAGGAAGGGCGCGGCATCGGGCTGCTCAACAAGCTCAAGGCGTACGAGCTGCAGGATCGCGGCGCCGACACCGTCGAGGCGAACGAGCAACTGGGGTTCAAACCCGATCTGCGCAACTACGGCATCGGCGCGCAGATCCTGCTCGATCTGGGCGCCAAGTCCATTCGGCCGATCACGAACAATCCGCGCAAGATGGTGGGACTCGAGGGCTACGGGCTGCGCCTTGGCGAGCGTGTACCCATCGTGCAGCCCGCGCACGACGAGAACGCCGAGTATCTGCGCACGAAGCGGGAAAAGCTCGGTCATCTGCTCGCATCCTGAGCAATTCAAGGACAATTCGAGACGATCTGATGGCTGAGTTTTCCGGCGCGCCCACGGGCGAACAGCGACGGTTTGCCGTGGTGGCGAGCCGATTCAATCACGAGATCGTCGAGCGCCTGGTGGATGGCGCGCTCGACGCGCTCGTTCGGCACGGAACCGCCGCGGACGACGTCGACGTCGTCTGGGTGCCCGGCGCGTGGGAATTGCCCATCGCGGCTCGGCGCCTGCTCGCGTCGGAGCGCTATCACGCGCTCGTGGCGGTCGGCGCGGTCATTCGGGGCGACACGCCGCACTTCGATTACGTCGCCGGCGAAGCGTCGCGCGGACTCGCCACGGCGAGCGTCGACTTCGAGACACCGATCGGGTTCGGTGTGCTCACCTGCGACAACGAAGAACAGGCGCAGGCGCGCGCTGGTGGTCAGCACGGCAACAAGGGTTGGGACGCCGCGATCGCGGCGCTCGAGATGGCGGACCTCTTCGATCGCTTGGATGCCGCGGACGAGAGTTGAGACGCGAGCACGCGCGCGCGTGCTGCAGGCGCTCTACGCGTGGGATCTGCGCGGCGAGGCACCTATCGAGCGCATCGCGACGCAGATCTGGGACGATCTCTCCGTTCCGCCCGACGAGCGGAAGCTCGCCGGCATGCTGGTGCGCACGCTTGCCCAGCACGGCGCCGAGCTCGACGCCGATCTGAGTGACGTCACCACGAACTGGCGGCTCGATCGTCTCGGCGTCATCGATCGCTCCGTGCTTCGCCTCGCGGCCGCGGAGCTGCGCCGCGGCGAAACACCGCCGCGCGTGGTCATTCAGGAAGCGGTCCGACTCGCCGAGCGGTACGGCACACTGAAGAGTGCGCGATTCGTGAATGGTGTGCTCGACGCGCTCGCGCGTCGCATGGGTCGCATCTAGTGCGGGTTCTGCTCGTGAACTGGCAGGACCTGGAAAATCCGCAGGCCGGCGGCGCGGAGATTCATCTGCACGAGATCTTCGGGCGACTCGCGTGCAAGGGGCACGAGGTACGCCTGGTCTGCGGCGGATGGCCCGACTGTCCGCCTCGCGCGGTGCTCGACGGGATCGACGTCTATCGCGTTGGCACTCGGCACACGTTCCCGTTCATGGCGAAACGCTACTACCAGCAGCACCTCGCCGGTTGGGCCGACGTGCTCGTCGAGGACATCAACAAGGTGCCGCTCTATACGCCGCGCTGGGGTGCAAAGCGCGTCGTCGCGCTCGTGCCGCATCTGTTCGGTTCGACGGCGTTCCAGGAGCTCGCCGCGCCACTCGCCGCCGCGGTGTGGGTCGCCGAGCGTCCGCTCGGCCGCGCGTATCGCGACGTTCCGTTCGAGGCGATCAGCGAGAGCACCGCGGACGATCTCGCACAGCGCGGAATTCCGCGATCGTCCGTGGAAGTGATCTATCCGGGCATCGATACGGTCGGCTACACGCCGGACCCGTCGATGCGCTCCGAGGAGCCGTCGTTCGCGTACCTCGGCCGGTTGAAGAAGTACAAGGGTGTGCATTTCGTCATTCGCGCATTCGCCGAGATGGCCCTTCCCAACGCGGTGCTGGAGATCGCTGGCGCCGGCGACTACCGCCCGAGTCTCGAGGAGCTCGCACGCTCGCTTGACCTTGGCGATCGCGTGCGGTTTCTTGGGCGCATCTCGGAATCGGAGAAGCTCGCGCTGCTGCGCCGCTCGTGGGCACTGGTCTTCGCGTCACCCAAAGAAGGGTGGGGCATCACGAATCTGGAGGCGGCGGCGTGCGCCACGCCCGTCGTCGCGTCCAATTCGCCGGGCATCCGCGAGTCGGTGCGCGATGGACGCACGGGCTTTCTCGTTCCTCACGGCAACGTCGCGGCGATGGCTGGGTCGATGAGACGCATCGCTGAATCGCGCGCGCTCGTCGACGCACTGGGCGCCGAGGCGCGGCGCTTCGCCGAATCGTTCACGTGGGAAGCGGCCGCCGATCAGACGGAAGCGCATCTACAGCGTGTCATTGCCTCTCGCGCGTCATGACTCTTACCAAGCTCACTGTCGGACGACTCATCGAGCGCACGCAAACCATGCTGCAGCTCGAGCACGTTCCGGAGACGAACGGGCTCGATCGCGTCGTAGAGAATCCGGACGTGTCGAGTCCGGGACTCGCCGTTGCCGGATACGTCGAGCGCTTTCCAGCGCAGCGCCTCCAGGTGCTCGGCGAAACAGAGATCATGTATCTCCGTTCGCTGCCGGAAGAGCAGCGCCGCCGACAGCTCGCGACGTTCTTCTCGTTTCCCATGCCGTGCCTGTTCATCACGAAGGGTCAGACGCCCGGGCCGGATCTCATCCAACTCGCCGCGGAGAATGGCGTCGCGGTGATCCGCTCGCAGCTCAAGACCAACGAGTTCTACACGCGCATCAAGCTGTGGCTCGAGGAAGAATTCTCGCCGACGACGAACCTGCACGGCTCGCTCGCGGACGTGTTCGGCGTCGGGCTGCTGTTCGTCGGCCGCAGCGGCATTGGAAAATCCGAATGCGTGCTCGATCTCGTGGAGCGGGGGCATCGCCTCGTGGCAGACGACCTCGTGCTGGTGCGCCGCCGTGGGACCGATGTGCTCATCGGACGCGGCCACGAACTCCAGCGGCACCACATGGAAATTCGCGGCGTCGGCCTGGTCGACATTCCTTCGATCTTCGGCGTGCGCGCCGTGCGCGTGCAGAAGCGCATCGAGGTGGTCGTGCAGCTCGAGGAATGGGATCACGACGCGCCGGTGGAGCGCACGGGCCTCGATACCGAGGTGACGCGAATCCTCGACGTGGAGATTCCCAAGGTGCGGGTGCCGCTCAACCCCGGGAAGAACATCACCGTCATCGCGGAGGTCATCGCGATGAATCATCTGCTCAAATACAGCGGGATCGATCCGGCCGAGAAGTTCAACGAGCGCCTGATGCGCCAGATGCGCGGGCGGACCGATGTCGCGCGGTATCTTCAGGAAGACAATGAGTAGCGATCCGGTCACGCCCACCAACGAAGCGCCACGCGCGATCGTCGCGGGACACGGCGATTTCGCCGCGGGCCTCGTGTCGGCCGTCCAGCAGATCACGGGACGCGGCGATCGATTGATTCCGGTCGCCGTGAAGCAACTCAGTGTCGAGGCGATCGAGCAGTTGCTGCGCGACCGCATGCTCGAGGCGCACGTTCGCGTGATCTTCACCGACTTGCAGGCCGGAAGCTGTACGATGGCGTCGCGGCGCATTCTCCGCGGCATGGACGACGCGGTGCTCATCGCGGGCGCGAATTTGCCGACGCTGCTCGATTTCGTGTTTGCTGAAGGACGTCCGGCCCCGGAAGCGGCGCGCCACGCCGCCGAGCGCGGGCGCGCGGCCATCTCGGTTCACGGAGCCGGCGCGTGAGCATTCTGCTCTACCGCATCGACGATCGCCTGATTCACGGTCAGGTGGTTGTGGGGTGGGGGCAGCCGCTCGACATCGAGTTCATCGTGTTGGTGGACGACGTCGTTGCGGCCAGCGACTGGGAGCAGGAGCTCTACCGCATGGGCGTGCCGCCGGAGATGGAGCTCTACTTCCATTCGGCGGCGAGTGCGGTGGAGGCGCTTCCCGGCTATCGCGCGGATGGTCGGCGCGGCCTCGTCCTCACCGGCGACATCGACACCATGCGCCGTCTCGTCGACGGCGGTGGCATCGATGCGGTGAATCTGGGCGGCATTCACGCGAAAGCCGGTCGCAGCCCGCGCATGCGATATGTGTTTCTCTCGCCCGACGAGGAAGCCTCGCTGCGAAACCTCGCCGCGCAGGGCGTGACCATCACGGCGCAGGACGTTCCGAACGCGCGACCCGTCGCATTGAACGAAGTGCTCGCGGGGGTCGAGCCGTGAATTTCCTCGAGCTCCTGCCGATCGCCTTGCTCGGCGGCGTGCTTGGACTCGACGTCGTGAGCTTTCCGCAGGCGATGATCTCGCGTCCGCTCGTTGCGGCGACGGCCGCGGGTGCGCTGATCGGCCAGGCGGCGAGCGGGCTGCTCGTCGGGGCCGCGCTGGAGCTCATCGCCCTCGAGACCTTGCCGTTCGGCGCGTCGCGCTATCCGGAGTGGGGCTCGGCCGCGGTCGTCGGCGGAGCCATCTTCGCCGAGAATCCGTCGCATCCAGCCGGCGCCATGGAGATGGCGGTTCTCTGTGCGCTCGCGACGACGTGGGTCGGCGGGTGGACGATGGTGAAGCTCCGACAGCGAAACGCCGTGTGGGCGGCGCAACATCGCAGCGGGTTGGATGCCGGCGCGCGCGGGACGATCATCTCGCTCCAGTTGCGCGGCATGACGGCTGATTTCGTCCGCGGTGCCATCCTCACGGCCATCGCATATGCGCTGCTCGCGCCGGTATCGCGAGCGGCCCTTGGCGCGTGGACGGTGGACGCGCGCGTCTCGCGGTGCGTCGTGGTTGCCACCGCGGCGAGTGTCGCCGGTGGAGCGGCGTGGAAGATCTTTCATTCGACGGCTGGAGCCCGCTGGTTCTTCTTCAGCGGCCTCGTGGCAGGGCTCTTTCTCCTGCTCGTGAAATGAGCGCCCAGCCTGCCCCCGCCACGACGCCCGTCTCGCGAACGGCCGCGCTGCCACTGCGCACCCGGCTCGCGATCCTGTTTCGACTGCTCGCGATTCAAGGATCCTGGAATTATGAGATCCTACTAGGCAATGGTATCGGGTTCTGCATGGAGCCCGCGCTCAGGCTGCTGCCTGGCGGATTGCACACGCCAGCCTTTCATGAGGCTTTGGCCCGCGAGAGTCGATACTTCAACGCGCATCCCTATCTGGCGTCGGTGGCGGTCGGTGCGCTCGCGCGTGCCGAGCTCGACGGGGAGCCGGCGGATCGGATCGAGCGCTTCCGAACGGCGCTCTGCGGGCCGCTGGGCAGCGTCGGCGACCGACTCGTCTGGGCGGGTTGGCTTCCGTTCTGTTCGCTCGCCTCCCTCGCGCTGTTCGGGCTCGGCATGGGGACTGGCTGGGTCGTGGGCTTCTTCCTCGTCGCATACAACATCGGTCACCTCGGGCTGCGCATCTGGGGGCTCAATACTGGTTGGCGGCATGGCCTCAAGGTGGCCACCGCGCTCGGTAATCCCGTGCTGCGGCGCGGCCCGCAACAGATCGGACGCGTTGCGGCACTGGCGACGGGCGTGGCGATCCCGCTTGCGCTCGGCCGCATCATCGGCCCGGGACGGAATCTCATCGGCATCGTGCTGATCTGCATCGCGCTCGGCTCGCTTCTGATCGTGCGCGTGCAGGGAAAGATCGAAGGTTGGCGGCTCTCACTTCTCGTGCTCGCGGCTTTTGCCCTCTTCTCGGTGATTCGCTAATGCCTGAACGGACCGTCCAGATCGTGAACCAGAACGGCTTGCATGCGCGGCCTGCTGCGGAGATCGTGAAGCTCGCCGCGAAGTTCAAGAGCGAGATCACGATCGTGAAGGACGAACTCGACGTGAACGGCAAGAGCATCATGGGTGTGATGATGCTCGCGGCAGAGCATGGATCGACGATTACTTTTCGTGCAGAGGGCCCCGATGCGGATCAGGCCCTCGATGCACTCGCCACCCTCGTTGGCAACAAATTCGGAGAGCGCTGAGTGGACCGAAAGCTCGTCGGGATTCCTGCATCGCCGGGCATCGCGGTTGGACCGATCTATCTCCTTCGCTGGGAGATTCCGGAGGTCCGGCATCGCATCATTCCCGACGACGCAGTTCCGCTCGAGATCAGGCGCCTGCACGACGCGATTGCCACGGCGAAGGAGCGTCTCCGGCAGATTCGCGACCGCGTCGAGCGCGCCGCGGGACCGGAGGAAGCCGCGATCTTCGACGTACAGCGCTCCATGCTCGAGGACAATGAGCTCATCGGCGCCGTCGAGGAGCTGATCAAGCAGAACCTCGGCGCCGAGAAGGCGTTCGAGATCGTGATGCTCGAGTGGGGCCAGCGGTTCGGCCGGGCCGCGCATCCCATGCTGCGGGAGCGCGTGGGTGATCTGAAGGACGTGGAGATCCGCGTGCTCTCCGTGCTCCTCGACCTGCCGGATCACGATCCAGTCGATCTGCCCAAGGGCGCGAACGCAATTCTCGTCACGCACGATCTCACGCCAAGCCTCACGGTGCAGCTCGACCGCGAAGCGATCGCCGGCATCGCGACGGATGCAGGTACGCGGACGTCGCACGTGGCGATTCTCGCACGGTCGCTCGGTTTGCCGGCGATCGTCGGCTTGCGCGTGGCGACGCAGCAACTGAGCGGCCGCGAGACCGCGATCCTCGACGGCTCCACGGGGCTGCTCGCGATCAATCCGTCGCATCAGGACATCGACGCCTATCGCGAGCGCGCACGCGTGGAAGCCCTCGCAGAAGCAGAGCTGCGACAACTGGCAACGCTCGATGCCGTGACGACCGATGGCGTGCGCGTCACGCTTCGCGCGAACGTCGACTTGCCCGAGGAAGCGGAGCTCGCGGCCACGAGCGGCGCCGAAGGCGTTGGCCTCATGCGCACCGAGTTCCTCGTCGTCGGCCGAGCAACCATGCCCGACGAGGATGAGCAGTATCGTGCGTATCGTCGAGTGGTGCAGGCATTCGGTGGGCATCCCGTCGTGATTCGCACGTTCGACGTCGGCGGCGACAAGCTGCCGGTCGGCGGATTCCCGAGCGAGGCGAATCCATTCCTCGGGTGGCGCGCCATCCGCATGTGTCTCGATCAACCGGAGCTGTTCGGCGTGCAGTTGCGCGCGCTCCTGCGGGCAGCCGTGCATGGCGACGTCCGCATCATGCTGCCGCTCGTCGTCACGCTCGACGAAGTCGTGCAGGCGCGCAAGCTGCTCGACGACGCGGCCGCGGAGCTCGAAGCGCGCGGCTGCGAGTTCCGGCGCGACGTTCCACTTGGCGTGATGATCGAGACTCCGGCCGCCGCCGTGGTGTGCGATTCGTTCACGGACGACGTCGCGTTCTTCAGCATCGGCACGAACGATCTCGTGCAATACACGCTCGCCGTCGATCGCGGCAATGCGAATCTCGCCTCGCGTTTCACGCCCTTGCATCCCGCGGTGCTCAAGCTCATTCGTCGGACCGTGTCCACGGCGCACAAGAACGAGCTGGATGTCGCCGTGTGTGGCGAGATGGCGTCGCAACCACTCATGGCGCTCGTCCTCATCGGGCTCGGCGTGCGGCAATTGAGCGTTGCGCCGCGATCGGTGCCGCTGGTCAAGCGCCTCGTGCGCGGCGTCAGCGTCGCCGCGGCCGAAGAGGCGGCGGCCGCGGCGTTGTGCGCGCGAACGGCGAGCGAAGCGGAAGACGTGTTGCGCCGGCGACTCGCGAACGTGCTCGGCCCCGAACCGCTCGTCGGCGACGGGTTCCCCGGATAACACTCGTCATGTACGATCGTCATCTCTTCACGTCCGAGTCCGTCACCGAGGGTCATCCGGACAAGGTGGCCGACGCCATCTCGGACGCGATCCTCGACGCCATTCTCACCGACGACGCCAACGCGCGCGTCGCATGCGAGACGCTCGTCACGACCGGGCTCGCGTGCGTCGCCGGAGAGATCACCACGTCGACGTACGTGCCCGTTCCCGATATCGTGCGTTCGACGATCGAGCGAATCGGCTACACGGATCCCGCGTACGGGTTCGACTACAAGACCTGCGCGGTGGTGAGCACCATCGATCGGCAGTCGCCGGACATCGCGATGGGCGTCGACACCGGCGGTGCCGGCGACCAGGGCATGATGTTCGGCTACGCGACGGACGAGACGGACGAGCTCATGCCGATGCCGATTCTGCTTGCGCATCGCATCGCCGAAGCTCTTGCCGATCGTCGCAAGCGCGGCGCGATCGAATGGCTCCGGCCCGACGGCAAGGCGCAGGTCACGATCGTCTACGAGGACCGGCAGCCGGTCGCCGTCGATACCGTGGTGGTGTCCACGCAGCACCATCACGACGTGTCGTCGCGCACGATCAGGAATGCGATCATCGAAGAGATCATCGAGCCGACGATCCCCGAGGAACTGCGACGGAAGAAGGTGAAGTACCACATCAATCCCACGGGTCGCTTCGTGATCGGCGGACCGCAGGGTGACGCCGGCCTGACGGGGCGGAAGATCATCGTCGACACCTACGGGGGCATGGGCCGGCACGGCGGCGGTGCGTTCAGCGGAAAGGATCCGTCCAAGGTCGATCGCTCGGCGTGCTACGCCGCGCGTTGGGTCGCCAAGAACATCGTGGCGGCCAAGCTCGCGCGACGCTGTGAGGTGCAACTGGCCTATGCCATCGGCGTTGCCGAGCCCGTCTCCGTGATGGTGGATACGTTCGGAACGTCGGTCGTGCCGGAGGCCGAGATTATGCGGGCCGTACGGGAGACCTTCGACCTGACTCCGCGCGGCATCATCGAGGCCCTCGACCTGCGCAAGCCGATCTACAGCGCGACGACCGCCTATGGGCACTTTGGCCGGGAGCCAAAACGCGTGGGGCGGGGTAAATCGGGTATGACGTACTTTTCGTGGGAGCGCACCGACCGGTCGGCCGCGCTCGCGCGCGCCGTACGCTGACTGCAGGTGACGCATGATTGAAGTTCACGTATCGCGACTCGGAATCGATCCCGGCACGCAGGCTTACGTCGTCGTGCTCCAGGAGAAAGCTGGCGCGCGTCTGCTCCCGATCTGGATTGGCCAACCCGAAGCCGAGTCGATCGTGATGCACATGCACAACATGAAGCGGTCCCGTCCGCTCACGCACGACCTCTGCAAGAACGTCATCCTCGCCATGGGGGCAACGCTGCGCCGCGTGCAGATCACGCGCGTGGAGAACAACACCTACTACGGCGAGCTCCATCTCGAGAGCCAGGGAAAGATCACGCGCGTGGACTCGCGGCCGTCCGATGCCATCGCGATCGCGCTGCGGCTCGACGCGCCGATCTTCGCGTCCGAGGCGTTGCTCATGCTCCCCGACGAGGATGACGAGTCGAACGAACCCGGCACCGGACTACAGTCAGCGAGCGGTGACGTCTCGGAGTTGAGCGCCGAGCAGCTCAAGGAGTACCTCGAGCATCTGCGCCCTGAGGATTTCGGAAAGTTCAATCTGTGATCACTGCTGACCTCCGTCAGTCCGCCGACACGACCGTTCGCCGTGTCGAAGGCCAGGTCGTGCGCGGAACGCGAAAGGCCCCGATTCCCGTCACGGGACAGTGGGTCGTGCTGCACCGCATCGGTCCGGACCGCGCCGGGCCCCTTGACTCGATGCGCACGAACGCGTTCGGGCAGTATCACTTTCGGTATCATCAGGCCGGCGACACGGCCGCGCTCTACATCGTCTCCTCCACCTACGACGGCATCGCGTACTTCACGTCGCCGCTGCGTGAGCCGCTCGTGCAGGGCCCGGACGGCGCCATCACCGTCTTCGACACGACCTCCGGTCCGGTCGCCATCAAGCTCGGCGGACGCCATCTGATCATCGGCGCGCCGCAGGCGAATGGCCGCCGTCCGGTTGGCGAAGTTTATGATCTTCTAAATGACAGCACGGTCACGCTCGTCGCGCGCGACAGCCTGACGCCGGTATGGACGGCGCACCTGCCCGCCGGCGCGGTCAACTTCCAGGTGAATGCCAATGGCGAGCTGGCGTCGTCAGCGGTTCTGCAACGCGGAGCGAATGTTGGGCTCTTCGCGCCGCTCAGCCCCGGCATTCGCCAACTCGCGTTCACCTATGAGCTGCCGTCGAGCGCCTTTCCGCTGCACGTTCCGACCGAGACGCCCACGGGCATGTTCGAGGTGCTCGTCCAGGAGCCCAAGGCGATCGTGCATGGTGGTCCGCTGCGCGAGATGCCGCCGGTCAGCACCGAAGGCCGCACGTTTCGCCGCTTTCTGGCGCAGGACCTTCCGCCGGGCGCCGTTCTCCAGGTAGACGTCCCCGCCGTGCTCGGCGTGCAGCGCGAACGGGTGTACCTTGGCGTCGGCATCGTCGTCCTTGCGGCGATGGTGATTGCGCTCGCCTTCGCCGCGTGGCGGTCGATGCCCCGCTTCGCCTATGCCGGCCGGTCGAGCGAGGAGTCGCGTTCGAGAACGCTCATTCGCGAGATTGCCGCGCTGGACTCCGAGTACGAGCGGGAGCAGGCGGCGACCTCGCGCGAGAGCTACGAGAGTCGTCGTGCCGCCCTCAAAGCGGAGCTCACCCGGGCGCTCGATGCCGAGCGCGGCACACGATGATCGCTCGCGCTCAGGACGTGCGAGCCAGGAGCCGCGCCGAGCGGTAGGTTTCGACATGAGCCTCGTCGTTAGCGACGCGATCGTGTTACATGCGTTCGACTACCTCGAGTCGTCGCGCATCCTCAAGCTCGTGACACGCGAGGCCGGCGTGCGCTCGGTGCTCGCGCGAGGCGCGCGTCGCTCGAAGCGCCGATTCGGCGCCGCGCTCGATCTGTTTGCGCAGGGAACGGCGGAGCTCCAGGTGAAGCCTGGGCGCGAGCTCGATACCTTGAGCGGATTCGACGTCGGCCGCGCGCGCCCACAACTCGCATCGCACATGGCCCGCTTCACCGGGGCAAGCACGCTCGCGGAGCTGGTGTTGCGGTTCGCCCGCGACGCCGCCGATCCCGGCCTCTTCGACGCCGTGGCCACTGGACTCGATGCGATCGCACGTGCGTCCGCCGAGCGCGTGCGAGACGTCACCCTCGCCGGCGCATGGAGCATTCTCACGGAGCTCGGCGTGGCACCCACCATTGACGCATGCGCCGAATGCCACGACTCCGTCGCGATCGACGGCTCGGCGATGTTCAGTCATCCCGCCGGCGGCGCGCTGTGCGCGCGCTGCTCGCATCTCGCGCGGAGCGGACGGATGATTCCGGCTGACGCGCGGGCGGCGTTGCGCGACTGGCTGGGAGGCGCCGAGCATCCGCTGCACGACGCGAACGAGATTCGTGCACACCAACGCCTGTTGAGAGAATTCGTACGTGAGCATCTCGCTGATGAGCGTCCGCTCCGCGCCTTCGATGTCTGGGAGCGCGACGCGTGGAGCGGTGCCGGCGTCGCGGGCGCTGGAGTTGAACGATGATCGTGGG
>Ga0070679_100003353_pt1 | contig 14679 bp, 9 predicted proteins | sample KBSC63BmetaG_FD_65652 | JGI IMG/M metagenome (GOLD analysis project Ga0070679, IMG submission 65652) | Corn rhizosphere microbial communities from Kellogg Biological Station, Michigan, USA - KBS C6-3B metaG | ecosystem: Host-associated > Plants > Roots > Rhizosphere | place: USA: Michigan... | reverse complement strand
GGTGTTCTCGTCCACCGCCGCCCTGGCCTTGGCCGCGGCACTCTGCGCGTGCGGCACGAAGCAGAAGGCGCCGGCCGCGCCTCCGGTGGTGGCCGTCAAGGTCGCTACCCTGGTCCCGCAAGCCGTCAGTCTGACTACGGAACTGCCCGGGCGGACCGTGCCCTACAGAGTCGCTGAGATCCGCCCCCAGGTGAACGGGGTGATTCTGAAGCGAATGTTCGTCGAAGGCAGCGACGTCAAGGAGGGCCAGCAGCTCTACCAGATCGATCCAGCCCTGTACCAGGCGGCCTACGCCAGTGCGATGGCCAATGCCGAATCCTCCAGGCTGCAGGCCGAGCGCTACAAGCCCCTTGCGGAGGCCAACGCGGTCAGCAAGCAGGACTACGACAATGCCGTGGCTGCGGCTGCGCAGAGCAAGGCCTCAACGGATACCGCGCGCATCAATCTCGTGTACACCCGCTTGTTATCGCCCATCTCCGGGCGCGTCGGGCGCTCATCGGTGACCGAGGGGGCTCTGGTCACTGCCGATCAGACAACGTCGCTGGCGACGGTACAGCAGCTCGACCCGATATACGTCGACGTGACGCAACCGATCGCCGTGCTGCTGCGGCTGAAACGCGAGCTCGCTGCGGGCGAGCTCGTCGTGGCAGATGGCAACAAGGCCGAGGTGCACCTGGCGCTCGAGGACGGCAGCCATTATGAGCTGCCGGGCAAACTGCAGTTCGCGGATGTCTCCGTGGATCAGACGACGGGGTCCGTGACTCTGCGGGCTCTGTTCCCAAACCCCGACAAGACCCTGCTCCCTGGAATGTTCGTGCGCGAGCAGATCGAGGAGGGGCACCGCATGGCCTTCCTGCTCCCGCAGCTCGCTGTCACCCATGATCAGAAGGGTGACGCCACGGCCCTCGTCGTCGGAGCGGATAACAAGGTCGAGTTGCGCAAGCTCGTCACCGAGCGCGCGATCGGAGACCAGTGGGTCGTGACCGACGGCGTCAAGTCCGGAGACCGTGTCATCGTCGAGGGTCTGCAGTTCGTCAAGCCGGGCGCCACCGTCAAGGCGGAGGAAGTGCAGTCGGAGGTACCGGGGCCGGCTCCTGCGAACGCGGCGGCCCCTGCGCGTACACCCGCTCCGTAGGAAGCCCGCGCACATGGTCAATTTCTTCATCGACAGGCCCATCTTCGCCTGGGTCGTCGCGATCGTGATCATGTTCGCGGGGATTCTGGCAGTGGTGACACTGCCGATCGCCCAGTATCCGAGCATTGCACCGCCTGCCATCTCGATCACCGTCGTCTACCCCGGCGCCTCCGCGGAGACCGTCCAGAACACCGTGACTCAGGTCATCGAGCAGCAGCTGAGCGGCCTGGATCACCTGCTGTACTTCTCATCCGAGAGCGATAAAGACGGGACCATGACGATCACCCTGTATTTCGAGCAGGGCACGAATCCCGATATCTCTCAGGTACAGGTGCAGAACAAGCTGGCGCTGGCCACGCCGTCGCTGCCGACGGAGGTACAGCTGCAGGGCCTGCGAGTCGCGAAGGCGACCCGCAACTTTCTCGTCATCGTCGGATTTGTGTCGACCGACGGCAGCATGTCGGGGCCGGATATCGGCGACTACGTCGCTTCCCACGTCCAGGATGCGATCAGCCGGACCGCCGGTGTGGGCGACTATCAGTTGTTCGGCTCCCAGTACGCGATGCGCATCTGGCTGGATCCGGCGAAGCTCAACAACTTCGGGCTGACACCGGATGACGTGGCCGCCGCCCTGCAGGCGCAGAATGTGCAGGTCGCCTCCGGCGAGCTCGGCGGGCTGCCCTCGGTCCACGGTCAGCGCATGAATGCGACGATCATCGGGCCACAGTGGCTGCAGAAACCCGATCAGTTCAGGCGCATCCTTCTCAGGGTAAACAACAACGGCGCGCGAGTATTGTTGGGGGATGTGGCACGGGTCGAGCTGGGTGCCGAAAATTACGCGATCAGCACCAAGTACAACGGCCTGCCGGCAACGGGACTCGCGATCAAGCTGGCCCCGGGCGCGAACGCTCTGGATACCCGCAAGGCGATCGACGCGACGCTCGAGCAGCTCCAGCCCTTCTTTCCCCCGGGCCTGAAGGTCGTCTACCCGTTCGACACCACGCCATTCGTGCGCATCTCGATCGAAGAGGTCGTGAAGACGCTGTTCGAGGCGATCGTCCTCGTGTTCCTGGTGATGTATCTGTTCCTGCAGAATTTCCGCGCGACTCTCATTCCGACGATCGCGGTTCCGGTGGTGCTCCTGGGCACGTTCGCGATCCTCGCCGTCGCCGGGTTTTCGATCAATACGCTGACCATGTTCGGCATGGTGCTCGCCATCGGGCTGCTGGTGGACGATGCCATCGTAGTGGTCGAGAACGTCGAACGCGTGATCGCAGACGAGAAGCTCTCGCCAAAGGAGGCGGCGCGCAAGTCCATGGGCCAGATCACCGGCGCTCTGGTGGGCATCGCGCTCGTGCTCTCGGCAGTGTTCCTGCCGATGGCCTTCTTCAGCGGCTCCACGGGGGTCATCTACCGACAGTTTTCGATCACTATCGTCTCTGCGATGGCTTTATCGGTTCTGGTCGCTCTCATCTTCACGCCCGCGCTGTGCGCGACATTGTTGCGGGCCGCACCGCAAGAGGGGGCGCTCGAGCACTACGGCGGGGTGTTCGGATGGTTCAATCGCAATTTCGAGCGCATGACGAACGGCTATTCATCGGCGGTCGAGCACGTCTCGCGACGGACGGGACGGTACCTGCTGGTGTATGTGGCGATCACCGTCATCATGGGCGTGCTGTTTGTGAGGATCCCGAGGTCGTTCCTGCCGGATGAGGATCAGGGCGTGCTGTTCTCACAAGTGGCGACTCCGCCTGGCACTCCGGTGGAGATCACCGAGCAGGTGCTCGATCAGATCCGGGCTCACTTCCTCAAAGAGCCCGGGGTAAGGTCGGTATTCACCGTCACCGGCTTCAGTTACGGCGGTCGCGGGCAGAGCTCCGGACTGGCGTTCGTGAGCCTCAAGGGCTGGGGCGCAGAGCGCGGCCCTGGAAACAACAGCGCAAACGCGATCGTGGCGCGCGCCAACAGGGCCTTCGCGGCAATCCGCGGTGCACAGGTGGCGGCGTTCGCGCCACCAGCCGTGTTCGAGCTGGGCAACGCGACCGGTTTCGACTTCGAGCTCGTCGATCGCGCCAGCGTCGGCCATGCGGTGCTGATGCAGGCGCGCGGCCAGCTCCTGGAAGCGGCGGCAAAAGACCCCGTGATCGGGCTGCTGCGCCCCAATGGACTGGCCGATGAGCCGCAGTACCAGCTGGACATCGACTGGGAGCGGGCGAGCGCGCTGGGCGTGTCGATTGCCAACATCAACAACAGCCTGGCCGGCGGTTGGGGCTCCTCCTACATCAATCAGTTCCTCGATCAAGGACGGGTGAAGAAGGTCTTCATCCAGGGCGACCTGGGCTCGCGGATGCTTCCGCAGGACCTCGATCGCTGGTACGTGCGCAGCGCCTCCGGTGCGACGACCACGTTTTCGGCGTTCTCGGCGGCGCACTGGACGTACGGATCCCCGAAGCTCGAGCGCTACAATGGCCTGTCGTCGCTGGAGTTTCTCGGCGCGCCTGCGCCCGGCCGCAGCAGCGGCGAGGCGCTGGCGGCCATGGAGAGGCTTGCCGCGAAAATGCCCAAGGGGATCGGCTATCAATGGACCGGGTTGTCCTACGAGGAGCGCCGGGCGGGCTCGCAGACACCCATGCTCTACGCCATCTCCCTGACTGTCGTTTTCCTGTGCCTGGCGGCGCTCTACGAGAGCTGGTCGATCCCTGTGGCGGTGATGCTGGTCGTTCCGCTAGGCATCGTGGGCACCGTGCTGGCGACGTTGGTGCGCGGCCTGAGCAATGATGTCTTCTTCCAGGTCGGACTGTTGACGACCGTGGGTCTCGCCGCCAAGAACGCCATCCTCATCGTCGAGTTCGCCAAGGAATATCACGACAACGGCATGGATCTGATCGAAGCCACCGTGACCGCGGGCCGGCAGCGATTGCGGCCGATTCTGATGACCTCACTCGCGTTCATATTGGGTGTGATGCCGCTTGCCTTGGCAACCGGTGCAGGAGCCGGTGGGAGGACAGCGATCGGCACGGGCGTCATCGGTGGGATGGTGACAGCGACGATCCTGGCCGTCTTTCTGGTTCCCGTGTTCTTTGTCTCGATTCGAAGCAGGCTCCAGCGCAAGCCACAGGCCCGCCCGGAGATGCCGCCTGCGGAGGGCCCTGGCTCGGCGCCAACCCCGGATCGGCCTTCAGGGGGCGAGTCGCCGGCATGAAGCGCGCCTGCCTCCCCAGCCTCATTGGTATTGTGGTCGGGCTATCGGCCTGTACGCTGCAGCCCCACTATTCACGCCCCGCATCGCCGTTGCCTCCGACATGGAACGGGAAGGCGGCAGGCTCGGAAGCCGCGGCGGCCGTGGCGGATCTGGGTTGGCGCCAATTCTTCCCCGACCCGGCGCTGCAGCGACTCATCTCACTGGCGTTGGCCAACAACCGCGATCTGCGCGTCGCAACGCTGAATGTCCAGGCGGCCCAGGCGCAGTATCGGATTCAACGCGCCGACCTGTTTCCCACCGTCGCCGTGAGTGGATTCGAGGAGGTCCAGAAGTATCCGGCCGGCGTCCTTGCCTCGAGCGCCACCGCAGGATCATCCGCTCGCGGCGGGGCTCCCGTCCCGGGGGGTACTACTGTCCGTCTTTATGAGGTAGGCGTCGGGTTTACCTCGTACGAGCTGGACCTGTTCGGCAAGATCCGCAGCCTGAACCGCGCTGCGCTCGAGCGATACTTCGGGTATGAGGAGACGCGGCGCAGCTCGCAGCTGACTCTCGTGGCTGAGGTTGCCAGTGCCTACCTGGCGGTACTGGCGGATGAGGCCATTCTCAAGGTGACTCGGCAGACCTTGCAGAGCCAGACCGACTCCTACGAGCTGACCAGGAAGAGCCTCGATGCGGGTGCGACGACCGCCCTGGCGCTGCGACAGGCGGGGACGACTGTAGATACTGCACGCGCAAATCTTGCCGCGTATACGCGGCAGGCCGAACACGATCGCAACGCCTTGATGCTCTTGATCGGCGTTCCCCTGCCGGCCGATCTGGCATTCAGTACGGATATCAACGAGGAGAGTCTGTCGGCGGAGCTGCCTGTTGGAGTGCCCTCGGAGGTGCTCGCCCGCCGGCCGGATGTTTTGGCGGCCGAGCACCAGCTGATCGCGGCCAATGCCGACATCGGTGCGGCACGAGCCGCATTCTTCCCCAGCATAACTCTGACCGGCCAATACGGTACCGCAAGCACGCAGCTCTCGGGATTGTTCAAGTCCGGCTCGACGGCGTGGACCTTTTCACCGCAGATCACTCTCCCGATCTTCGCCGGCGGCGCCAACGTAGCGAATCTCGACTTGAGCAAGGTCGAGAAGAACGTGTACATCGCGCAGTACGAAAAAGCGCTGCAAAGCGCCTTCAAGGAAGTCGATGACGCACTGGCTGCGCGTGGCACCCTGGACGAACAGCTGGCTGCCCAGCGTGCGCTCCTCGAGGATTCATCGGAGTCGTACCGTCTGGCCGACATGAGGTTTCGCAACGGCGTGGACAGTTTCCTGCCGGTACTGGATGCGCAGCGCGCGTTGTATGCAGCGCAACTGGGTGTCGTCAACCTGCAGTTGCTGCGCCTGGAGAATATGGCAACACTCTACAAGGCACTCGGTGGCGGCATGAAGGCCGACTCCGCTGCACCCTGAGCTTGCGGGGATTACGATGGTCACCTTGACGGTCGAAAATCGCGATTCCGTGCCTCCGCCCCTCTGGCGGCGGGCTGCCGCCGTGACCGAGTTCGTGCTACGCGTGCTGGCAGCCGTATTGCAGATCCTGGCTACCGTAGCCGTCGTGCAAGCCCTGGCTCCTTCCGTTGCCGGGATCTACTTCAGAGGTGTCGTGATTGCCTACGGACTGGCGGCATTGCTGCGTGGCAAGTACGACCTGTTCGTCGCGCAGCATTTCGTCGATCTGCGCAACTCCGGGCTGGGGCCGCATGCGCGGGCTGTGGTGCGTGGCCTGGGCATACGCGTCCTCATCCGCAGCGCGCTCGTCTGCGCGCTGCTGCTCGTCTTCACGACAGATATGGATGTGATGGATGTCTATCTGCGTCCTTATCTGCAGACGTATCTGCCGTTTGTGCTGGCGGTGCCGTTCGCTACTGTGGCGCTGTTTCTTGCCAGTACACTGCGTGCCGTCAATCACACGCTGGCGAGTGTCGTGGTCTCCAGCTACGGCATCAACGTCATGATCGTCATTGCGGCCGGCACCACTGCCATCGTCCGGCCTGACGCGCCGTTGTTCAGCGTCTCGTGGGGCTTTTTCATTGGTTGTGTGCTGGCCGCCGGCATGGGCGTGCTTCTGACCCGAAGAGTGTTCGAGCTCCCAGAAGGCTCCCAGGAGCTGAAGCTGGATGCCAAGGAGTGGCGCGACATCTACGCCTCTGCTGCTCAGAATGGTGTGACAGGCGTGGCTCTCGCGGCACTTCAATGGGGACCGATATGCGTGTTGGCCGTGCTCGGCACCGCAGTAGAGATAGCGCAGTACGCAGTCGTCACGCGCACGGCACAAATCATCGATTTCCTGGTCCCCACCGTGGTTTTCATCCCCCACAGCGCAACGATCCGTTCCCGTCTTTGCGAGGCGATGCAAAGCTCGCGGGGCAAGCTTGCCGTCGACCTGTTGGTTTCCCTGGCGACGACCTCGATCTTTGTCGTCCTGGTCGCGGTTCTGACGCCATGGATCGTGGGGTGGTATGGGAGCGCCTACAGCGGCTTGATGATCCTGTTCGGAATCCTGTTTCTAACGCAGTGGGTCAATGGGGCCTGCCGCCCGGCACTGCGTCAGCTCGCCGCCGACTGGGATCTGCGTCGGATACGACGCATCATGTTCGTCAGCATGGCCGGCGCCATCCTGCTGAGTCTGGTCGGCATCGGGCAGTATGGGGCCATGGCGGCCGCCGTAGGCATGCTGGCCGGAGCCGTGCTGCTGCACGGTCAGGCGCTTCTGTCCGTGTTCCGGCGGGCTGGAGTTGAAGGGGCCCGGTAGAGGCGTCTCGTGTGATCACTGCGGCCGTTCGAGTCTGCGGAGGCTGACTCGCAACTGCGCGGCGATCGCGCTGACGGTCGGGGTTGCATCTCCTGAATACATCAAGTGCTCGGCCTCGCGAATGAGTCGATGCAGTGCACCGAGTTGGCTGCCTTGCAGCTCGTCGATTGACCATCTTCAAGCACGGGGACTCCACCTGCTCGATGTCGAGCCGGACCGAACGCTGTGAGAATCGCCTGATATCTGGCCGGTTGCGCCGATAGATAAATGTATTAATATCATTAATGTAGAATTGTATTCTAATCCTATTTCGGCAAAAACCGTATCCAGCGCATTGACGCGTATCTCGACAGAATTATGGGAATATGGAAATATGGGGGCGTGAAGACCACCCTAGAATTGCCGGATGAACTGATGCGGCGTGTGAAGCTGCGCGCCGTACATCGCAACCAGAAGCTCAAGGATGCCATCACACAGCTTCTGGAGATCGGCATGGCCGCTTCCACAGCTGCCAGCAAGGCGGCGAGCGCCCCGAAGCCGCTGCGACTGAAGGGTCGTCGGCCGCTGACGATTCGAGACATCGAGACGGCGATCGGCGGTGGTCGGGATTAGCGTGACCCTGGTCGATACCAACGTACTCGCTTACCTGCTGATCGAGGGCGATCGAACGCCGGCAGCCCAGGCCCTTTATGCGCGCGACTCGGACTGGCACAGCGAGGGTTTCATCATGGTGGAGCTCTCGAACATACTGGCGACGTACGTGCGCACGCAGGCGATGACGCACAAACAAGGACTGGCGCTCCTGGCGAGCGCTCATGCGTTGATGCTGAGTCTGACGAGTCTGGACCACGCGCAAGCCCTGGAGACGGCAACGGAGTTTGCGATCTCAGCCTACGATGCCCGGTTCATCGCGCTGGCGAGGCAGATGCGCGTCAAGCTGGTCACGGAAGATGTCAAGCTGCGGGCGGCTGTACCTGCTTGGACAATCTCACTTGCCGACGCAGCCTGATCGGCATGGTCACGACATCGAAACCACGCCGCGACAGCTGACGGATGCATCGTGCCCGGCGGCCGCAGCCTTCCCGCATCGGATCGATTCGCCACACCCTCACGAGCAGGTTTGCTCGGAGGAGCGATCCTAGCGCAGCGGCCTGAAACGCCTCGGAGTATCCTAGCTACGTGTCCCAGCAAGCTCCTGGAGCCGACCTGTCATGAATGACGTGAATAAGACCGCATCGCCAGGTCCGGAGATCATCCAGGTGGGGCAGATAGAGATCCGGTACATACAAGAGGCCGGCAACGGCTATCAGATGGGCTGCTTCGAGATGAGAGTGCCGCCGGGCTCCAATGTGCCGCCGCCGCACAGCCACCCAAATAATGAAGAACTGGTGTATGTACTGGAGGGCGTTCTGCGCTACACCGTGGGCAGCGAGACGCGCGACCTGCGGCCGGGCGACACCATGGCGACGCCGCGTGGAGAGGTCCATGGCTTCAGTAACCCTCATTCGGCCACTGCGCGCGCTCTCATCATGAACACGCCGGACATCGGAGCGCAATACTTCCGCGAGGTCGCGGCGCTCATCAACACGGCTGGGCCACCTGATGTCAGCAAATTCCTCGAGATCATGCGGAGGTTCGGACTAGTTCCCGGCGCGGCTCACGGATCACGGTAGCGACCCGCTCGACATCGCGGGATATCTCCGGAGAGCCGCCTCACCAGCGCAAATTGACGCTCAGCGTATAGCTGCGTCCGTATGCGTCGTAGTTGTCGCTGACGGTCTGCGACCCCGTGCGCGAGTTGTAACTCGGGATTCTCATGGGGTCGCGGTTCAACAGGTTCGTGATGAACAGCGCGACCTGGTACGGGTGATCCTTGAAATCGCTGTCGTAAGCCAGCTTGAGGTTGGTATTGAAGTAGTTCGGCAGGAAATTGTTGTCGACGTCGACGCCGTTGATCCACGTGGTGTTGATCGAGGACACGCCGATCCACTCCTCCAACACCTCGCCGGTCCACGAGCCCGCCGTGTAGGCGACGGACATGTTGCCCTTCCAGGTGGGGTAGAGAACCGGACCGTTCGCGCCGTTCGGATCGAAACCGCCGTCGACGCGCACCTGCGGCGCGCCCGGAGTCGGAACGTTGGAGCGCTCCAATAGGCGAGCGGCAAAGCCCCGGATGGCCAGCGTCTGAGACACGCGCGGCAGCAGCGTGGGGTGCGCGAGGTACTGTGCTTCGAAGTCGATGCCTCTGACCTTCACCTGCGCGATATTCAGGTACGGGTTGAACACCCGGGTGAGGGTGTTGCCGGCGAGCGGGTCGCGCTGCACGTACTGGCACAGTACGGTCTGGCCGGTCCAGCAGTAGTTCACGATGTTCTGGATGCCCAGCTGACCAATCGCGTCCCGGACTCGGATGCTGTAGTAGTCGGCCGAGAGCTGCAGGCCGTCGAGCAACTTGAAGCTGGGGGTGAAGACCGCGCCCAAGGTGAGCGTGTCCGCCTTTTCAGGCTTCAGATTCGGGTTGCCGACCGCGACGGAGGTGATCTGGAAGGACTGGTTCGGCGCGCCGTTGATGCCGACGGGCGCCGGATCGAACACCGAGCCGCCCGATCCCTGGCTGTCGAAGCGCTCCGCGAACGTCGGCTCGCGCACGTCGCGCGACCAGGTGCTGCGCAGGCGCAGGTCGCTGTACGCCCGAAAGTCGAGGCCGAACTTGTAGGCCTCGACCGACCCCGAGCTCGAGTAGCGAGACTCACGGAATGCGAGATCCGAGTCGAGCCGCTGTCCGGTCGAGAACTTGAGCAGGGGTAACTGCAACTCGACGAATGCCTCCTTGACGTTGTAGTCCCCGGCGATGGGCGGCACGGTGGAGAATTGGATGAGGTTAGGGCTGCCGCCGGTGAATCCCGGCGGGATACCCTGGATACCGAGCTGGGGAGCATTGAGCGGAGGTCCGAGCGCCTCGACGTCGGGCGGGTACGGGGTCTGCACCAACTCCTCCTTGCGGTAGGTGACGCCGAAAGCGGTGGAGATGGGTCCCGCCCAACCGTCGACGAGCTTGCCCGTCATCATCGCCTCGCCGAAGTGCTGGTGAACGTCGCTGATCCCCCACTTGGCCTGGGTCAGGTAGTCGCGCGCCGCCTGCGACACATTGCCTTGGCCGAAAGCATCGAGCGGCACGCAGCCGCTGATGGTGTTGTCGAGACCCACGGGCGAGGCTATCTGCTGCCCGAGCTTGTTGAGATGGCCCTGGATGGAGGGGGCGCCCGCCAGCTGCGCGGGTGTTGGATTGTAGAGCTGTACGCGGCAGATCGGAGTTCCGTTCGGGCCCGTCACCGCATCCAGGGCGAGGAATTCGCGGTCCACGCGCAAATCGCCGAGCACCTCGGTGAATTTGTGCGAACGGCCCACCTGCCAGTTGATTCGAGCCTGCCAATCCGACCAGAAGTCGGCCTCGGCGCCGATATTCCACGTGAGCATCGTATGGACGTTGTGGTCGGTCTGGTCGTCGGCCCAGTTCTGCAGGCCTGGGATCTGACCGAGCTTGAGCATCTTGAAAGCGACGACATTCTGCGCCGTCATCGCCTGCTGCAGGGCGGCCGGCAGGAACGGGTTGCCGGAATAGATCGTGGAGTACCAGATATCCTGCATATGGGGCAGGCCGCGCTGGTGGTACTGGTTGGATTCGGACTGGCCGTAGAGCGCCTGCGCGATCAGGCGGAAGTTGTCCGTCACGTCGTACCTGAAGCCCATGAACGCATTCGGTTCCCGCACCTCGGCTCCATAGGGACCCCCGGGGAATGCGGCATTGGCGGCCGCGTACTCCGGTCCTCCGGCCATCGACTGCGTGCCGCCCGCTCCGGCGCTGGGGGATCCCGGCACGAACGACACCAGACTCTTGCCGTCCGGCGTGAATACGTCGTTCAAATAGGAGAATGTGGGAACCGTTTTCGTTCCCAGGCCGGTGGTCGGCGACAGAGCACTGTAGGCCGTGTCGATACGGCCGTAAGGAGAGTGCAGCGAGGAGATCACGTTGGGCAGTGTCAGACGCTGCGGCACATTCGGTGTTGCGCTCGCCGATATGTAGGCGGGGTTGCTGACGAAGCCCCAGCGCTGGAACCAGTCCCCCAGCTTCGTCGGGTCGCGCATGATCTGATCTATGCGGTTGTAGTCCACGGACCCCGTGACGTGCAGCTTGCCAAACCTCGCTCCGGCCGCGATCCCGAACTTGCGGCTGAAGCCATCGCCTTCCTCGGTGATTCCGGCAGAGGCGTTGGCCTTCAAACCCTCGAACGTACGATCCAACACGAAGTTCACGACGCCGCCTACGGCATCGGCGCCGTACTGAGCCGAAGCGCCGCCGGTGATGATGTCGACAGATTTGATGAGTCCGACTGGAAACACACCGACGTTGACGGTACCGCCGCGGTCGTCTTCTACGACACGGGATCCGTCCAGCAGCACCAGCGTGCGCTTGCTCTCGAGTCCTCTCAGGTTCAGGTAAGTGCCACCGGCGTTGCCGAACAGCGCACCGCTGCTGCGTTGTGCAGACTCGGTCTGGAATATCTGCGGCAGCTTGTCCAACTGGTCGGCGATCGACGCACTGGGATTGAGAGCCGCGAGGTCCTGAACGGCTACCGTCGTCACGGGGACGGGTGTCGTCATGCCGCTCTGCTGGCGGATGCGCGAGCCGGTGACTACGACCTCCGCCACGGCCGCCGGCGGGGTACTCGCGGAGGGCGAGGGCGACTCGTCCTGCGCGTGAGCGGACGGAAACCCCATCACGCTCAGGACGCCCAAGGCCAACACACGCGGGGCTCCGCGCCGAAGCGCACCACACCGCCTGCCACGAAAGACAAGTGCCGTACCGGTCATCGCTGTATCTCCCCATCATCCTTGCCAGTCGACGAGCCGTTTCGAACGCGGGATCTTCATGCCCCGTGCGTTCGTCAACGTGGTATTCACACTACTAGTTGCTGAGCGGCACTACAACAGTTTGTTACACGAAAATGATCAGCTCCGCGCTCGCTGACCGCCTGTGAGACGTTCGACGGGTCGTCGGCTCTCCGGCCGGCCGGATGGGGTGAAAAGCTCGCGTGCGCCGAGCGGGAGGCTTGTGAAAGTCACGCTTCCTGACGGGCGAGTGATGGGCTCGGGAGGGCCCGCACTCCCAGCGGGCAAGCGCGAGCACCTTGGGTAGCGCCTGGCTTCGTTGGGGCGGCACCTGAAGCGTGCGTGGCGCAAGCCGAAGATTAGCCTGGCGGATCGGCAGCGAACCGCGGCGTCGCTCTGAGTGTCCTCAGTGCGGCGGCTCTAGTTGGTCGGTCATCAGCTCGAAGCTGTGAGTGTGATGCAGGACATGCCAGGCGATCGTCCCGAGGTCGCGCACCTGATCAAACAGGTTGGCTATCTCATAAGTCAGCAGAAACGCACCGGCATAGAAGATTCCGGGATGTCGCAGATGCAACCGTGCGACCGGGGTATAGAGAGCCGTGCGCACGGGCTCGCGATGCGACAGCCAAGTGACGCCAGCTGCAATTGCGACCGCTGCGAGGATGTCGGTCGGGTGATGTGCGCCGGCGTAGACGCGTCCGAAAGCGAGAAAGAGCGCGTACACGCACGCCAACGCGCCGAGCTTCCTGTCGATCGGCAGAATCCCGAACGCGAGTGTGAACCACACCACCGCATGGTCACTGGGGAATGAGCTCCACGTCATCAGGTTGGTCGGTTCGAGTCCCGGAGGGATCCGCAGGTGCAGCTCCGGCTCGAAGGCTGGGCGCGCTCGAAACGGCAACAGGTCCGCGAGCGTGCGCGCGACGATGATCCCAACCGTCAGCGCGCAGATCGTCGCGAACAGTCTCTGGTGAACCTCCAGCGCCTCACGTTCGCTCCGCACTGAGCGGAACCACAGGTACCAGATGATGGCGAAGAAGAGTGCACCCTTGAGCAGGTTGTTTTCCTGAAACTGGTTCAGGAGCACATCGAAGCTGTGCCAGCGGCCCGCGTACCGGTTCAGAAACAGGAGGATGTCCCGGTCGAAGGCGTTCATCGGTTCGCCGCACGCGAGGCCGGCAGACGGACTGGCTCGGAGGGTCGTGTTGCGGCGCACGACGGCTTGCCCGGTACTCTCGCCCCGGCTGGATCGCGCACGGGCTGTAGAGGCAGTTTTTGCACCTCTGCTGAACGGGGCACTGCTCAGTTTGTTCCCGGATGGCTGTAAGCAGCCAACGGAGTGAGCACGCCTCCACGCGTCTCTGAACGTCTGAATTTACGGCGGGTGAAGGCCGCGAGCCATCCGTCGCTCGCTCCGACGGAAATCGCAATAGCCAGCTTCCGCAACGGGAGCACGGCGGGACCCGGGCTCCAATTCGGTTCTAGGGATTAGAACCCCCCTGGGACACCGAGGTGACTCATGGTCAAACGACAACACTCGCGTCAATCCCGACCACTGGAAGGTGGCTTTCGACGCCCAGCACGGCGGAAGCGATCCTGCGATGGCCATGCCCGTGGTGAGCAATCTTCCCTTCTCCCTCGATTTTCCGATAGTCGTGGGTCCGATACCGCTGAAGGTGAGCTACAAGGCCGGCTTCGCCTTTCAGCCTACCTTCAGCAGCAAGGTCGCGGTGGCGCAAGGCTCGTATCACATGACCTTCGGCGGGGATGCATCGATGCGGCGCAGCGCCGGCGATGATGTGGCCGCCGGCTCGGCCGCGCCCGCCGATTCTCGGAATGGGGATGCGGGTTCGATGGCGGGAAGCGGGACCATCAACTCCTACGGCGGCACCGTTTCGATCGCAGCCGTTGGATTGTCGACGACCATTGCACTGCCCAAGATGCTCGCCACGCTCGGCTTACCGAGCTCCCTCAACCAGTTCCTCGGCTCACCGGATTATGGCGGTCCATTCGTGACGCTGATGACCCAGGCGAATTTTCTGGCTACCGGGAGCCTGACCATGGTGCAGTGTGAGAAACGCGAGCTCAGCATCATGGGCTACACCGGCTATACGCCCGGCTTGCTCGGAAAGCTGAAGATAAAGCCGATTCCCCCGAAGCTGATTTTCAAGAAGACCTATACCCAGACCGAGCCTCCCAATATCACGCTGTGCAGGAATTGAGCCGCTGCCCGGGCCCGCACGTTTGTGCGGTGGCCATTTCAAATGAGCGATGGACCTCCGGCACCCGAAGGGCACTGCATCAGGCATTTCGCGTCACACCGAATGACGAATCTCCTTGCCGGCGGCGAGCGGCTGCTGCAATATTTGTAACGATAGAATACCGGGCTAACGGGAGTCGGCGTGCCGGCGCGCTGCATAGTCGACAGTCGTTGCGCTTTGGGAGAGTCGCCCCTGTGGTGTCCGGAGACCCGGAGCCTCTGGTGGCTCGACATCGGCATTCCGACCCGACTCTTCGAATGGAGCCTCTCGACCCGTCGCTGGCGCAGCTGGTTGTTGCCGGAGCTGGCCGGGGGGCTGACGCTGTCGGACCAGGGCGCGGTCATCGTCGTGGCCGAGAAGGGCATCCACTCTTTCGATCCGGATACGGGCGG
>Ga0070679_100003350_pt1 | contig 14683 bp, 10 predicted proteins | sample KBSC63BmetaG_FD_65652 | JGI IMG/M metagenome (GOLD analysis project Ga0070679, IMG submission 65652) | Corn rhizosphere microbial communities from Kellogg Biological Station, Michigan, USA - KBS C6-3B metaG | ecosystem: Host-associated > Plants > Roots > Rhizosphere | place: USA: Michigan... | reverse complement strand
GCCCGGGCGGCAGCGGCACCGCGACCTGTCCCGACGGGGTCGGCGTTTCCCCGAGGCGGAGTTGCGGGTGGTCGGCGAAATCGGCGACGCTGTTGAGGTTGCCATAGGCAATCCCGGCCGCATCGAGCCGCGCCGCTAGGGCAGCGCGGCTCGCGGCGGCGAAATTCTGGCCGATGATCGCTTCAAGGGCCGCGCGGTTGGCAACGCGCCGCGGATTGTCGGCAAAGCGCGGATCGCGGGCGAGTTCCGGCTGTCCGAGCACGCTAGCGCAGAACTTCACCCATTCCCGCTCGTTCTGGATGCCGAGAATGATCGCGCCCCCATCGCCGGTCGCGAAGGCGCCATAAGGCGCGATCGAGGGATGGCGCAGCCCGACGCGCTCAGGCGCGCGCCCGGCATAGGTGTGGTGCATGAGGGGCACCGCCATCCATTCGGCGGTGGCATCGAAGAGCGAGATCGAGAGAACGGCCCCCTCGCCGCGACGCTCGCGCCGATAGAGCGCCTCGAGGATCGCCGCATAGGCGTTGAGGCCCGCGGCAATGTCGGAGACCGACACCCCTACCCGCCCCGGCGCCTCGGGCGCCCCGGTGATCGAGGCGAGGCCGGTCTCGCCCTGGATCAGCAGGTCATAGGCCTTCATGTCACGATAGGGGCCGCTCTCGCCATAGCCCGAGACCGAGCAGGCGATGAGACGCGGAAACCGCCGGCAGAGCGCCGCCGGGTCGAAGCCGGCGCGCGCCGCGGCGCCGGGCGCCAGATTCTGCACGAACACGTCGGCGCGCGCGATCATGCGGAAGAGGAGCGCCCGATCGGCCTCGTCCTTGATGTCGAGGACAATCGATTCCTTGCCGCGGTTGAGCCAGACGAAATAAGCGCTCTCGCCCTTGGCCGCGCGATCGTAGCCGCGCGCGAAATCGCCCTCAGGGCGCTCCACCTTGATGATTCGCGCGCCGGCATCGGCGAGCCGGCAGGTCGCGAGTGGCGCTGCGACCGCCTGCTCCAGCGCGACGACGAGAATGCCTTCGAGCGGCCCCTTCATCCTCTCACTCTCCGCGGCTGCGCGCCGTGAGAATAGGCAATCGCGCGTGCCGTCGAAAGCGCCCTCGCCTTGCGCCTGGCGCCGCACGGCGTCACAATAAAACTTGACGATCCATGCGGGCGGGAGGCTGCCGATCATGCTGCGCGTCGCGATTCTCGACGACTATCTCGCCGTGGCATTGCGGCTTGCGGATTGGAAGAGCCTTCATCCCGAGGCGCAGATCGAGGCCTTTCCGGAGCACATCGCCGATATCGACACGCTGGCCAAGCGCCTCCACACCTTCGAGTGCCTGGTGCTGACGCGCGAGCGCACGCCCTTGCCGCGCACGCTGATCGACAAGCTGCCCAATCTGCGGCTGGTGATCACCGCCGGCATGCACAACGCCTCGATCGATGCCGCCGCCTTGGCCGAGCGCGGCATCGTTTATTGCGGCACCCAGGGCGTCGGCTATCCGACGGCCGAGCTGACCTGGGGACTGATCTTCGCGCTCTTGCGCAACATCCCGCGCGAGGATCGCGCCATCCGCCAGGGCCGCTGGCAAACCGCGATCGGCTATGGCGCCCATGGCAAAACGCTCGGCATCATCGGCCTCGGGCGGTTGGGGACGATGGTGGCCAAGACCGGCCAGGCTTTCGGGCTCGAGCTTATCGGCTGGAGCCGCAGCCTGACCGACGCGCGCGCGGCGGAGCTCGGCGTCAAGCGCGTCGAGAAAGCCGAGCTCTTCGAGCGCGCCGACATCGTCACCATCCATGTTCCGCTCAACAAGGAGAGCCGCGGTCTTGTCGGCGCGGCCGAGCTCGCGCGCATGAAGCCGAGCGCTTACCTCGTCAATACCTCGCGCGGGCCGATCGTCGAGGAAGCGGCGCTGCTCGCGGCGCTCAAAGGCCGGCGCATCGCCGGCGCCGCGATCGATGTTTATGACCGCGAGCCGATCGCCAAGGATCACCCGTTCCTCGAGCTCGACAATGTCGTGCTGACGCCGCATCTCGGCTATGCGATCGAGGAGAATTTCCGCATCTACTATGCCAACGCGGTCGAGAACATTCGCGCCTTCCTCGACGGCAAGCCAATCCGCCTGATCGCGCCGCGTCACTGAGCGATCGCAACGAGGCACAACCGGGGGAATGAAATGGGTCTTCGAACCGCGCTCTTCGTGACGATCGCCGCGCTCGTGGCGGCTCTCTCGGGGCCGGCGCGCGCGGCGGAGGGAAAGCTCGAGAACGTGGTTCTCGCCAATCCGGCGATCAGCCTCTCCTTCAGCGCCTCCTACCTCGCCGAGGATTTGGGCCTCTTCGAGAAGAACGGGCTCAAGGTCAAGACGATCGAGATCCCGGGCGTCGGCTCGGCCAATGCGGTGATCTCGGGCAGCGCCGATTTCGCGCAGATCTCCTCGATCACGCTGACGCGCGCCGCGGCCAAGGGCCAGCGCATGCTCGGTATCGTCGAGACCACAGACAAGCCGATCATCCAGGTCTCGCTGCGCAAGGACCTCGCCGAAGCGGCAGGCTTCGACCCGAAGGCCTCCTTCGCCCAGCGCGCGGCGGCGTTGCGCGGCCACACCATCGCCGTCGATGCCACCGGCTCGCTCATTCACGGCTATGTGCTGCTCATGGCCAAGCGCGCGGGGATTCCGCGCGACGATGTCCATGTCGCGATCATGCAGCCGCCCAATATGATCGCCGCTTTCAAGAGCAAGCAGATCGACGGCATCGCCATGTCGCCGCCCTGGGCGATGATCCCGGTCGTTCAAGGCGAGGCCGTGATGATCGCGAGCGGGCCCGATGGCGATCCCAAGGACCTCGATCCTTTCGTCAACAACGTCGTCGTGACCTTGCCTTCGACTTGCGAGAAGCGCCGCGCCGTCTGCATGAGCATGGGCCACGCCTTCGCCGCGGCCGAGGCCTATATCCACGACCACCCGCAGGAGGCGCTGGCGCTGCTGCAAAAGCGTTTCTCGAAGCTCGATCCGAAGGTGCTCGCGGCGGCGTTCGAGACGGTGCGCAAAATCAGCCCCAGCCCGCCGATCATCAATGTGAAAGGCTTGGAGAACGCCGAGGTCTTCAATGTCGATGCCGGGCTGATGAAGCCCGAGGAGAAGCTCAAATCCTATGCCGGTCTGACGACCGACGAATTCGTCAAATAGAGACGAGATCGATTCAACGGACGGGTCCGGACGTCCGGAGCCAAAGGGGGAATAGATGAGGTTCGGTGCAATGAAAGTCTCGACAGCCGGGGTCGCGCTGTTGGCGCTCGCGGCCTGGGCGGGAGGCGCGGCGACGGCCGCGGCCGATACGCATATCAAGATCGGCTTCATCAACAGCTATTCGGGCTTCTTGGCGCAGCCGGGCGACGAGATGGACAAAGGCGTCGCGCTCTATGTCAAAGAGCATGAGAAGGACCTGCCGCCGGGCGTCACGATCGAGGTCATCAAGCGGGACGACACCTCGACGCCCGAGGTCGCCAAGCGCATCGCGCAGGAACTGATCACCCGCGACCATGTGCAGCTTCTTTTCGGCGTGATCGCTTCGCCCAACGCCGCGGCGATCGCGCCGCTGACCGCGCAGGCGAAGGTGCCGATGATCATCACCAACGCCGCCGGCGCTGGCATCACGCGCATCTCGCCCTATGTCGTGCGCGTCTCCTTCACCCTGTGGCAGTCGGGCCTGCCGATGGGGCAATGGGCGGTGAAGCAGGGCTGGAAGAAAGCCTTCGTTGCGATCAGCGATTTCATCCCCGGCCACGACGCGGGCGACGCCTTCAAGAAAGGCTTCACCAGCGCCGGGGGCCAGATCATCGGCGACATCGCCTTCTCGCCGACCTCGCCTGATTTCCCGCCGGTGGTGCAGCGCATTCGCGACGCCAAGCCCGATGTCGCCTTCGTCTGGGTTCCCGCCGGAACGCAGGCGACCGGCATCATGAAATCGATCCAGGATCTGGGCGTGCGCCAGGCCGGCATCAACATCATCTCGACCCAGGACCTCGTGCCCGACGAAGAGCTGCCGAATATGGGGAGCACGCCCATCGGCGTCATCACCTCGGGGAATTATTCTGCGGCCGCGGACCGGCCGGCGAACAAGGCTTTCGTCGCCGCCTGGAAGAAAGCTTATGGCGACAAGCCGGCGCCGGATTTCCTCTCGGCCGATGGCTGGGACGGGATGATGATGGTGTTCGATCTGCTGAAAGCGACCAAGGGCCAGTTCACCGCCGATCAGGCGATGGCGTTCCTCTCGCATTGGAAGACCGATCAAAGCCCGCGCGGCCCGATCTCGGTCGACCCGCAGACTCGCGACATCGTCCAGAACATCTATATCCGCAAGACGGAGATGAAGAACGGCGCGCTGGCCAATATCGAGTTCGACACGATCCCCAACGTCAAGGATCCGTGGAAGGAACTCAACCCGCCCAAGAAATAGCGGCGGCTCCCGGTGCCGAGGCGATGAGCGCGAGCCCCATCCGCTTCGACGATCGCGTCGCGATCGTCACCGGCGCCGGGAACGGCCTTGGGCGCAGCCATGCCCTGGGCCTCGCCGCACGCGGCGCCAAGCTCGTGGTCAACGATTGCGGCGCCGCGCTCGACGGGTCGGGCGCGTCGGCCTCGCCCGCGGCGCGGATCGCGGCCGAGATTGAGACACAAGGTGGCATCGCGATCGCCGACGAGACCGACATCACCGATTTCGCGGCGGTGACGGCGATGGCCAAGCGCACGATGGCGCGCTGGGGCCGGATCGACATCCTCGTCTGCAATGCCGGCATTTTGCGCGACAAGAGCTTTGCGAAGATGGCGCTCGGCGATTTCCGCGCGGTGATCGAGGTTCATCTGATGGGCGCCGTGCATTGCGCCAAGGCGGTTTGGGAGACGATGCGGGCGCAGAATTACGGACGCATTGTCTTCACCACCTCATCGAGCGGGCTCTACGGCAATTTCGGCCAGGCGAATTACGGCGCGGCGAAGACCGCGCTGATCGGGCTGATGAATGTGCTGCATCACGAGGGGCAGAAGAACGGCATCTGCGTCAACATCCTGTCGCCGACCGCGGCGACGCGCATGACCGAGCAATTCCTTCCCGACGAGGACAAGGACCTGCTCTCGCCCGAGGCGGTGACGCCGGGCCTCCTCTATCTCGCGAGCGAGGACGCGCCGTCGCGTATGATGCTTTGCGCCGGCGCGGGCTGCTTTGCGCGGGCGGAACTGCTCGAAAGCGAGGGCCGTTTCCTTCCAGAGAACGAACGCAGCCCCGAGGCCGTCGCCGCGCTCTTTGCGGCGGGCGCCGATCGCGGCACACCGGCGCCCTTGCCGGATGCCTGGGCGCAAACCAAGAGATACGTGGCAATGGCAAAGAAGGCATTGGGACGATGAGTGAAAGTTTGACCGTCGCAATCGTGGGCGGCGGGATTGCCGGGCTGGCGCTGGCGATGAATCTCGAGAAGCGCGGCGTCTCCTGCCGCGTCTATGAGGTGGCGCCCGAGCTCAAGGAATTGGGCGTCGGCATCACCTTGCTGCCGCATGCGACGCGCGAGATTGCCGAGCTGGGGCTGCTCGACGAGATGAAGTCGCTGGCGATCGAGAATCTCGAAAGCTGCTTCTTCAACCGCTTTGGCCAGCTGCTCTACAAGGAGCCGCGCGGGAAATATGCCGGCTACGCTTATCCCGAGCTCGGCATTCATCGCGGCCGGCTGCACATGGCGCTTTACAAGGCAGCGCTTGCGGCGCTCGGACCCGAGCGGCTCCTGACCAATCGTCAATGCCTCCGCATCGAGCAGGATGACGCCGGCGTCACGCTTCATTTGCGCGAGACATCGAGCGGCAAGACGATCGAGCCGGTCAGGGCCGCGGTCGCCATCGGCTGCGACGGCATCAACTCGGCGGTGCGGCGGCAATTCTATCCCGACGAGAAATTGGCTTTCGCCGGCATCAACAGTTGGCGCGGCGTGACGCGGCGCAAGCCGATCCTGACCGGCCGCTCCTATATGCGCGTCGGCTCGATCCGCACCGGCAAGATCGTGATCTATCCCATCATCGACAAGATCGACGACCAGGGGAACCAGCTCATCAACTGGATGGCCGAGATTCAATCGGGTGCGACCGCGCAGAACGATTGGAACAAGCCCGGCCGGCTCGAGGATTTCATCTCGATCTATGACAGTTGGAAATTCGACTGGCTCGATGTCGGCGCGCTCATCCGCAATGCCGACACCATCCTCGAATATCCGATGGTCGATCGCGATCCGGTGGCGCGCTGGACCTTCGGCCGCATCACCTTGGCGGGCGACGCCGCCCATCCGATGTATCCGCGCGGCTCGAACGGCGCCGCGCAAGCCTTGATCGATGCGCGCACCCTTGCCGATCTCCTCGCGCGAACCGCCGATCCGGCCGCCGCGCTCAAGGATTACGAATCGCGCCGGCTCGATGCCACCGCCAAAGTGGTGCGCACCAATCGCGAGCATCCGCCCGATTTCATCAATATCCGCGTCGAGGAGCTGGTCGGCGACCGGCCTTTCGAGAAGCTCGACGCCTATATCACCAATGACGAGCTGAAAGCGCTGAGCGATCAGTATAAGCGCGTCGCCGGCTTTGCCCTGAGCGACGTGACGTAAGCGTTCAGCCGGCCAGCGCCCGGGCGATGCTCTCGCCGGCGATCTTGCCGAAGGTCAGCGCCTTGGCGAGGCCGCCGCTATAGCCGACGACAGGTCCGCCTTCGAGCCCGCCGATCGTGCCGCCCGCCGCATAGAGCCCCTCGATCGCGTGGCCGTCGCGATGCTGGACGCGCGCCGCCGCATCGACCGCGAGACCGCCCATCGTGTAGGTGATGCCGGCGCAGAGCGGCACGGCATAAAAGGGCGGCCGGCGGATCGGCAGCGCCTTCGAGCCCCAAATATGGCCGAAATCGGCGCTGCGCGGCGGATCGAGGCGATCGAGCGTGCCGGCTTCGACCGCGTCGTTGTAGCGCGCGACCGTCGCGGCAACGGTTTCGCGCGGCAGCCCGGCCTGCGCCGCAACCGCATCGAGGCTCTCGCCGCGATAAAACGTGGCGCCGGTCTGGACCAGAAACGGATTGGCCGACATCACATAAGTCTTGCCGCTGAGCTCCCAGATCGTCTCGTCGAAGATCGCAACCGCGCCCAGCGGATCCTCGAGCCGCGCGATCGCGTTGGCGATTGCGACACCCGCCAGGCCTTCATCGGTGAAGCGCCGGCCGCTCGCATCGACCGCGATCCCGGCGGCGATCGGGAAGTCGATCGTCGGGTAAGGCCAGAGCTCGGGATCGTCCATCGCGTCGCGCGCCTGAACATGGCCATAGAAGCAGTTCATGTCGGTGAGCGCCGCGCCCACCGCCTCGGCCATGAGAAGCCCGTCGCCGTGGCTGGTCTTGGCGTTGCGCTCGAGCAGCCGCTCGGGACGCTTGCTGATGAAGCGGCGAACGAGATCGGGATTGCCTTGGAACCCGCCATCGGCGAGCACGACCGCGCGCGCGGCAAAGCGATGGCTCTCGCCGTCGCGGGTCGCGACAACACCGGCGCAGCGCCCGTACTCCATGATCAAGTCGCGCGCCCGCGTGCCGCGCTGCAGCGTTCCGCCCAAGGCGTGGAGCTTCGCCGTCAGCGTCCGCAGCATCACATCGCCGGCGCGTCCCTGCCAATGCAGCCCGGGCTGACGCGGCACCGGCGGCGCCAAGGTCGCAAGACTGCGCGTCGCGGCGCCGGCCTTGATCGTGCGGATGCCGAGCCCGATGAGCCAGCGCAGCGCCGGCCCCGCCTTGGCCGCGTATGTGTCGCGAAGCTCGGCCGCGACATAGCCGCGTGTCGCCTCATCGATCGCGGCGGAGAGCGAGTCCGCGCCGCCCAGCATGTCATGCAGCGCGACCTGGAACACGCCCATGGTGATGCGCGAATTGCAGAGATAATTCTCCTCGGCGCCCTGTTCGAGGATGACCGGACGCAGCCCCGCTTCGGCGCAGCGCAGGGCCGCCGCAAAGCCGGCAAGCCCGCCGCCGATCACAACGACGTCCTGCGCTCTTTCGCTCATGTCTTGCCGCTCAATCGAGTGCCGACCATAGGATGTCGGCGCCGCCGGGCTTCACCTCGATCATCGCCGAAAGGATCGCATTGTCGCCAGCGCCCGTGCGCACGCCGGCGCGCAGCGTGTAGACCCGGCCCGCTTCCAGCACCTCGACCCCGTTCGGCGAGGCCTCGCGTTCGATGAGCGACAAACCGATGCCGGCGACGGGTTTGCGCGCCGCCGGATGGACCTCCATGCCGCCCAGCTTGTCGCGCGCGATCGCGGCAAGCTCGGCCGTGGCGACGCCTGCGCGGGCTTTTTCCAGCATCGCCGCCAAACCCGCGCGCGTGCGCTCGATGGTCGCATGAGGTGCAGTCGCCAAGGTCAGCGAGCCATCCGCCCAATAGCCGGCGCGCCGGACGGCGATGTAAGCGAGCAGCGGATCGAGCCGCGTGCTGTCGGGACTGTCGAGCGCCGTGGGTGTGCCGCCTGCGACGAGGCTCGCAAGCACGCGGACATCCTGTGCGCCCGCATCGTTTGCCGCGTCCTCGGCGGCGAGCGCCGCTTGCCGCGCCGTGCCACCACGTTCGAAGCGCTCGCGCAACGCCGCGGCCGCTCTCGCGAGAACGCTGCGGGCTTCGCGCATGAGGCGCCGCTCGACCGGCGACTTTGCTCGCAGCAAAGGATCGAGCCGCGCGCCCATATCGTTCAGCGGGCGTGCCGGGAGCGCGGCGGAAAGACGCGGCGGAAGATCGGCCGGCATCGCCTCGGTCGTCCAGAAGCCAAGCGGTCCCGGCGCGAGTGCCTCCGCCCATTCGGCGATCTGCTTGCCGGCATCGCGGAGCGGCTTCACGCCCTCGACCCAGGTGAGGCGCTGCGCGTTCACCATCATATGCGGGCTGCCGGCGCTGTGCAGCCGAACGCTGCCGTCGAGCGCGAGGAGAGCGAAAGCGGATTCGAGCTTCGGCGTGAAGTTGGTCAAATAAGCAAGCGCGGCGCTCTCGAGCTTGTTGCCGTAGACGACGAGACCGGCATGGCCCGATGCGGCGAGCCGGCGCAGTACCTCCTTGACGCGCCGCTCGAATTCCGCGCGCGGCAGCGAGGTTTCGTCCCAATCATAAGCGCCCACCAGTACCGCGGGCTGCATCACCTCCATGATCCGGCTCCCTCCCGCGTCACGCCGCCACAGTGGCGAGCCAGGCCGTGCGCTTGCTCAGCTGCTCGACCCCGCTCGCCGTCACGCGCACGGGCTCGCCGCAAAGGAGATAGCCGGTCTCGGGCAGGTATTGATTGGGATGGACGACGAAGACCATGTCTTCGCCGAGAATCGTGTTGTTGTCGGGCGCGACATCGCCCGGCGCGTTGGAGCCGTGGCCGAGCCCGTGACCGCGGCGCCTTATATGCGGCGGGCGGCAGAATTCGGCATAACCTTCGGCGCTCAGCACCTCGTCGATCGCTTTCGCGACCTCGCCCATGCGAATGCCCGGCTTTACCGTGCGGATGCCCGCCTCCATCGCGCGCACGACGAGGGCGTATTTTTCCGCGAGCACATTGCTGGGCCGTCCGACCGCTGCGGTGCGGCAGATTTGCGACAGCTGACCGCGATAGGTGGGCGTCATCTCGGCGAGAATGACGTCGCCCGCTTCGAGCTTGCGGCCGCTCGAAGGCTGCACCGCCCGATTGTGCGGCGATGCGGTGAGCAGGAAGAAATTATCGTCGGCGCCGAGTTCTTCCATAAAGAGCCTCAGCCGCACCGCAAGCTCGCATTCCGGCATGCCGGGTTGCGCGATCTCGAGAAGGCGGTCGAAGCCGCGCTCGGCGATCGCCGTGGCGCGGCGCGCATTCTCGATCTCTGCGGCAGTCTTCGGCATCAAGGCCGCTTCGAGCTTCTGATCGAGCGTCTTGGCGTCGCCCGCAAACGCGGCGAGCCGCCGGCCGGTCGCGGCGCGCAGCTTGCCGAGACCCGCGGTTGCGGTCTTGCCGCGCGGCAATCCTTTGGGGAACTGCGCCTCGACGGCTTGCGGCAAATCCTCGGCGCCGCGAATCCGCCAGCCGGCGGCGCGCGCTTCTGCGCGCGAAATCTCCCATTCGGGCGTCACGATCAGGGTCGGCGCTTCGCCGCGCGCGAGGATGGCGAGGCTTTCGCCGAGCGCGCGATAGCCCGTCAGATGAAACACCGTGTCGATACGAGCGAGCTCGTTCGAGGCGACGAGCATCACATCGGCCCCTTCGGTCGCCATCAGCTTATAGGCGGCATCAAGCCTCTGCGCGATATCCATCGCCCGCTCTCTCCTCATTCCTCTTTTGTGCAACCAGCATACTTTGCCGCGTGCGAAACGAGCAAGGATCGTTGACATCGCGGCAGGCACGGAACAGGATTTGCGCCCCGCCGCGGCGCTGCTTCGGCGTCAAGAAACAACCAAGCTGGGACTTTACGCATGGGAGCACATGTCGCGCTCGATATCGGTGGGACCTTCACCGATCTCGTCTATGTCGATGATCGGACCGGCGAGCTGCGTCATGCCAAGAGCTCGACGACGCCAGAGGATTTCACCATCGGCATCGAGAATTGCCTGAAGAAGAGCGGCGTCGCGCTCGGCCAATGCGAGACCTTCGTCCATGGCGCGACCATCGCCATCAACACTCTCATCGAGCAGACCGGCGCGCCGACCGTCCTCATCGCGACCGCGGGCGCGGGCGATGCTTACCTCATCGGCCGCGGCAACCGGCCGGAGGCCTATAACGTCTTCTTCAAGCGAACCACGCCGCTCGTGCGCCGCGGCATGATCGTCGAGGCGAATGAGCGCATGAGCGCCAAGGGCGAGGCCATCCTGCCCTTGAGCGAAGCCGAGATCGCCACCGTCTGCAAGAAAGTGGCGGCGCTGAAGCCCCAGGCGATCGCCGTGTGCTTTCTTCATTCCTATGTCGATCCGACGCATGAGCAGAGAATGGGACAGGCGCTGCGCCACGCTTTCCCCAACGCCTACATCTCGCTCAGCCACGAAATCCTGCGTCAGTACCGCGAATATGAGCGCAGCTCGACGACGGTGGTGAACGCCTATATCGGGCCGCGCGTCTCGACCTATCTGCACGCGCTCGAGAAGCGGCTCGAGGATCAAAAATTTAGCGGCACGCTGCTCATCATGCAGTCGAATGGCGGCGTGACCTCGGTCGCCGCCGCGAGCCGCGCGCCCGTCGCGCTGATGGAATCGGGCCCCGTCGGCGGCATCAACGCCTCGGCCGAGATCGGCCAGCGGCTCGGCCATCCGCAGGTCATCGCCTTCGACATGGGCGGCACCACCGCCAAGGCGAGCGTGGTGCGCGACGGCCATCCGGCGATCGCCGAAGGCTATTACGTCGGCGGCTATGCCTCGGGTCATCCGGTGATGCTGCCGGTGGTCGATGTCGTCGAGGTTGGCGCCGGCGGCGGCAGCATCGGCTGGATCGACAGCGTCGGCGCGCTGAAGGTCGGCCCCAAAAGCGCGGGCGCCTCGCCCGGTCCCGTGTGCTATCGCACGGGCGGCGAAGAGCCCACCATCACCGACGCCAATCTCGTCCTCGGCCGGCTCGACGGCGAGAATTTCCTCGGCGGCGAGATGAAGCTCGACACAGCCGCGGCGCGCGCGGCGATCAAGGAGAAGCTCGCCGACAAGCTCGGCCTCACCGTCGAGGAAGCGGCGCTCGGTATGCTGAAGATCGCCGTCGCGCATATGACCCTCGCCGTGCGCGGCGTCTCGATCGAGCGCGGCTATGATCCGCGCGACTTCGTCCTCGTCGCCTCCGGCGGGAATGGCGGGCTGCACGCGCCGCTGATCGCGCGCGAATTGTCGATCCCGCATGTCATCCTGCCGGTTCTGCCGGCGCATTTCTCGGCCGTCGGCATGCTGATGACCGATCTGCGTCACGACTATGTCCAGACCCATGCGCGGGCGATGGCGGAGGCGGATTTCGCGGCGATCCGGCAGATCTGCGGCGCCTTCATCGACGCGGGATCGGCCCTGCTCGCCTCCGAGGGCATCGCCGCGCCGCAGCAGAAAATCCAACTCTCGCTCGATATCCGTTATGTCGGCCAGGAATTCTATTTGAACGTGCCGGTGACGATGGACGAGATCGCGCGCGAAGACCGCCAGGGAATTCGCCGCAATTTCGACGCGCTGCATGAGCGCCATTACGGCCAGAGCGCCGAGCAGCGGCCGGTCGAGATCGTCAATGTCCGGGCGAGCGCCATCGGCGAGCGCGTGCGGCTCGATCTGCGCCCGCCCGCCCCGGAGGCACGCGGCAAGCCGCCAGGCCAGCGCGCGGTCTATCTCGTCGATGCGCGCCATCCGACGCCATGCGCGATCTATGACCGCTCCTCGCTCGCACCGGGCAGCCGTATCGTCGGGCCGGCCATCATCGAGGAAAGCGCCTCGACCGTGCTTCTCCAGCATGGCGACACGGCGCAAATCTGCGACACCGGCGAAATTCTGATTGCGATAGGAGGCGTCTAGATGGCGGCCGATCCGATTACGGTCGAGGTGCTGCGCAATGCGTTGCCGGCGATCGCCGACGAGATGTCGCATGTGTTGAAGCGCACCTCCTACAACATGATGATCTACGAGGTCGGCGATTACAGCTGCGCGATCCTCGACAAGGCGGGCAATCTCTTGGCGCAGAACGGCGGCGGGGTCAGCCATTTCCTCGCCGATCTCGGCGTCGTCATCCGCGACGGCGTCGAGCGCATCAAGCGCTTTGCGCCGGGCGACGTGATCCTGATGAACCATCAGGCCGTGTGCGGCCAGCATCTCAACAATATGTGCGTCTATACGCCGTTCTTCTGGCAAGGCGAGCTGTTCGGCTTCACCATCATCCGCGCGCATTGGATCGATGTCGGCGGCTATTCGACCGGATTCGGCGCGGGCTCGGCGGCGTCCGACCCCTGGCTCGAGGGCTTACAGTTCAACCAGCTCAAAATCTACGAGGCGGGCAAGCCGAACGAAACCGTGCTGGCGTTGATCGCCGACAATATCCGCTATCCCGAATCCTCGATGGGCGATCTCGAAGCGCAAATCACCGCCTGCAATCTCGGCTTAAAACGCCTTGAAGAGCTGTTCGCCAAATACGGCCAGGCGACGATCGAGGATTCGATCGAGCAGATTTTCGCCCAGACGGAGGCGCAATGCCGCCAGGTGATCGCCGAGTTCACCGACGGCAGCTATGAATTCTCGACCGAGTTCGACGACAGCGCTGCCGCGACCGACGGCCCCCTAAAAATCCACGTCAAGGTCACGATCGCCGGCAGCGACATGATCGTCGACCTCTCCGGCTGCTCGCCGCAGCGCAACTCGGGCATCAATGGGCGCACCTTGGCTGCGCCCTACATCGCCTATAAGGCGCTCACCTCGCCGGTCGAGCCGGTGAATGAAGGCTCGTTCCGCGCGCTGAAGGTGGTGCTGCCGGAAGGAAGCTTCATGATGGCGAAATTCCCTGCGCCGATGGCCTCGTGGAGCGTCGCGTTGCCGAGCGTGATCGATGCGATCCTCGCCGCCATGGCGCCGGCGCGCAAATCGATGACGCCCGCCGCGCATAAAGGCGCGATGGGCGACAATATGACGTTCTTCGGCACCGATCCCGCGACCGGCAAGCGCTTCGTCGTGCAGAGCACCGAGGGCGGCGGCTGGGGCGGCCGGCCGATGGAGGATGGGCCATCGGCCTCCTGCACGATCTGCCAGGGCGATGTGCGCAACGGCCCGATCGAATCCTTGGAGCAGCGCTTTCCGATCGTCGTCGAGCAGCGCAAGCTGCGCACGGATTCGGCCGGCGCCGGCCAGTTCCGCGGCGGGCTCGGGCTCGACGTCAAAGTGCGCAACTTCGTCGCCGGGCGCTGGAACATTACCCAGACCGGCCGCCATCGCGTGCCGCCCTGGGGACTCTGGGGCGGCAAGGATGGCGGCAAGCCCGACCGGCTGGTGCTGCGCGCGGGCGAGAATGAGTGGAAATCCGTCAACGCCAACTGGTACCAGGTCCCGGCGGAATCGCGCGTCATCATCCGCAGCGCCGGTGGCGGCGGTTGGGGCGATCCTTTGGATCGCGACCCGATGCGCGTGATCGAGGATATCCGCGACGGCATGGTCTCGGCCGAGGCGGCGCGCGCGGAATACGGCGTCGTCGCAAAGCTCAACGGGGGCGATGGGCTCGATGCGGTCCAGCTCGACCGCGCGGCGACCGAGGCGTTGCGCCGGGACAAGCGGGGGCAGCGTGGCGGCTGATCCGCGCCTCCTGCCCGATCTCGCGGCGTGGATCGCGGCGCTGCGCGCGTCCGACCTCGATGCCGCGATCCTCGATCGGCTGAAGCTCCACGCGCTCGACGCGCTCGCTTGCACCTGCGCCGGCGCCGCGGCTTCGGAATTCACGACGACGCGCGATGCGCTCATCGATGCGGCCTTCGCATCGCCGCCGAAAAATCTCCTCGACCACCCCGCTTGCGCCGCGGCGCTGCTCGTGACCGCGTGCCGGCTCACCGAATGCGACGATATCCATATCGGCTCTTGCGTGACGCCGAGTTCGGTGGTGATGCCGGTGGCGCTGCTGTGGGGACATCGCGCCAAAGCGTCGCGCGACACCATCATCGAAGCGATGCTCGCCGGCTATCAGGTGATGGTGACCTT
>Ga0070679_100003346_pt1 | contig 14685 bp, 12 predicted proteins | sample KBSC63BmetaG_FD_65652 | JGI IMG/M metagenome (GOLD analysis project Ga0070679, IMG submission 65652) | Corn rhizosphere microbial communities from Kellogg Biological Station, Michigan, USA - KBS C6-3B metaG | ecosystem: Host-associated > Plants > Roots > Rhizosphere | place: USA: Michigan... | reverse complement strand
GTCGGCGCCGACGGCGATCGCGGTATCGACGATCGTCTGCCCGGCCGAGCGCGAGCCCGGCTTGGCGTGCTGGCTCGTGACCTTGAGCCCGTGGGCGGCGAGCGACTCGGCGATCTCCGCCGAACTCGGGCCCGGCACCATCGCGCCATCGACGCTCAGCACCTCGATCGCATCGGCGCCGCTCAGCACCGGCATCGCCAGCGAGATCGCGCGCGCACTTTCGGTCGAGCCGTTCCAGGCGAAGAGGATGCGCTTGCCGACCATGCCGGAGTATCCCGGCGGCACGACGAGCACGGGCCGTCCCGAATCGAACAGCGCCGTCTCGAACACGCTCTCCGGCATCTTGGGCAACGCGCCGGGCTGCGGCATCACGATCAGGTCGTAGGCGCGGCCGAGAATGCCGATCGCCGTCGGCCCGCTGTCGTCGGCCGATCGCCATTCGGCCTTGAGGCCGGCGGCGCGCTGGTCGAAAGCCTGCTTCACCGCGGCCACGCGTTGACGCTCCTCGGCGTCCTCGGCAAGACCGCCGCCGATCGGCGCGCCCATGCCGGCGTCGGCCCATGCCATGCTCATCACGCCATAGGACGGCGGCTCCAGCCCGATCAATCGGGCATCGAAAGTCCGCGCTATCTTCGCCGCCAGCTCGAACGCGGACGGATCTTCCGCCGTCCAGGCCATTGTCAGAATTGACTTCATGACACGCCTCCCTGTTGTCCGGACGATACCACGCAATGCCGGTGCGCCGGAGCATGATGCAGATGATACAATAGCGCCGTTGAAGTCGTTTGTCGGTTCAATATCTTATCGTCCATATCTCAACCGTTTGTTGAGATTAGGGTGCATTTGAAAGCCCAGCGTTTGTACCGGCCCTCCTCCCGAGCCCCAGACCCGGCGGGAAGGCCAGTAGAAGCGTCCTTTTTAAGAACAATGCCTTTCATTTGGAGATACACATGCTGTCCATCTTCCGTAGCCTGATGAAGAACGACCGTGGCGCCACGGCCATCGAGTACACGCTGATCGCCTCGCTGATCGCCGTCGCGGCGATCACCGCGATGGGCTCCGTCGGCACCAAGGTCAACGGCGTGCTGACCAACGTCGCTAACGCGATGACCTGATTTCGATCCCTTCGGGGGGAGATACGGTGGGCGGTCCGGAAACGGACCGCCCATTTCGTTTTGGTGGCCCGGCGCCGGCGCCCAAGGCGACAAACGTGAGACGACAAACAATACGAATGTTACGTTGCGGTCCCCCTGCACCCGGCTAGGCTGCAAATACGCCGCCCCGGAGTGCCCTCGTGCCACCCATCGTCCGCCAACTCCTCGAGAACCAGCAGGCCGCGACCCTGATCGAGTATTCGCTGATCGTCGCCCTGATCGCGACCGCGGCGGTGGGCGCGATGGGAACGGTCGGCACCGGCGTCCGCAGCGTCCTCAGCGCCGTCACCGTGGCGATGAACTGATGGCATCCCTTGGCGCCCTGCTGATCGACGATCGCGGGACGGTGTTCGTGAAGTACAGCTCACTTGCGCTGCTGATCGCGATCGCGGCCATCACCGTCCTCGGCGAGGCCAGCGGCCACTTCACGAACTGACTGCGGATATCGCTCAGGCGATCTGCGCAGCCTTCGGCACGATCCAGGCGAACCTGTCGGACAAGGCCGCAAGCGTGATGCGGTTGACCGCCGCCGCGGCCACCGTCTCCCCGCCCGTCGCATCGGGCAGGTCGCGCGTCGCCACCGTATCGGCCGCGATCGTGCTCATGAAGCCGTGGTCGGTCGCCGAACGGACGGTTGCCGACACGCACATGTGGGTCATGAAGCCGCCGACGATGAGGTTCTTGCGGCCGGCCGCCTGGAGATGCCGGGCCAGCTCGGTGCCGGTGAAGGCGTTCGGCAGGCCCTTGTCGATCACCGTCTCGCCGTCGCGCGGCGCGAGCTGCTTGACGATCTCGAAGCCGGTCGACGACGGGTTGAACGCCTTGCCCGGTCCCTTGTGGCGCACGTGGACGATCGGCGACCCGGCCTTGCGGGCCTTCTCGAGCAGGACGGCCAGCGCCTCGACCGCGGCACCCACGCCGGTCAGGGGCAACAGACCGTCTGTATATTCCCGTTGCGCGTCGATAATGAGCAGCACGCCATCGGCCATCGTCGCCGGCGTCGGCGCCGCTCCGGCCATCTGCAGCATGGTCATCGCCATGTTTGATCCTCGAGTGCTGAACGGTTGAATAAAGCGTGAATGTATCAACGCCTAAGACGATGCAATTTGCAAGGGGCAGCACATGCCGAAAAATGCAACTCATCTTCGACCGGGATTGAGTTTACGTTCGCGTCAACATCAGGAAGAAACACATGCGAGCGATCATCGTCGGCGGCGGCATCATGGGCTTGGGCACCGCGTGGGCGCTCGCCCGGAGCGGCCATGACGTGGAAGTGTTCGAGCAGGGTCCGCTACCGAACCCTCTCGCCTCGTCGATGGACGATCATCGTCTCATCCGCCACCCCTATGGCGATCACACAGGCTATGCACGGCTGATCGACGACGCTTTCGCTGCCTGGGACGAAGTCTGGCACGACCTCGGCCAGCGCCTCTATGCCGCGACCGGCACACTCGCTCTCAGCGGCAACGGCCAGGATTGGGCAGTGCGCTCGGCTGCGAGTCTGCAGGCCATCGGCCGGCCGATGACGGCGCTGGCGCTCGACGAGCTGCCGCGCCGCTTTCCGATGATCGATCCGCGGGGCGTGGAGCACGCCTTCTGGATCGACACCGGCGGAGAGTTGTTCGCCCAGGACATCGTCACCGCGCTGGCCCGCCATCTGGGCGCGCGGGCGAATGTCCGCCTCCATCCCGACACCCCGGTCCGGGCGGTCGATCTGGAGCACGGCCGCATCACCACCGCGGCCGGCGCCGTCCATGGCGCCGATGTCGTCGTCGTCGCAGCCGGTGCCTGGGTTGGCCGGCTGATGCCGTCGCTCGCCCGCCGGCTGGTGCCGTCGCGCCAGGTCGTCGTCTATTTCCGGCTGCCCGACGAGGCCCGCGAGGCGTGGTCGAAGGGGCCGATGATCATCGACAAGACGGGCGAGGTCGGCCTCTACCTGGTGCCGCCGCACGACGGGCGCGGCATGAAGGTCGGCGATCACGAGTTCAGCCGAAGGGGCGATCCCGACGGCAGCCGCGAGGCGACGGCCGAGGAGATGAAGCCGCTGTTCGACCGCTGTGCCAGCCTGCTGCGCGGCTTCGACCAATGGCGGATCGACTGGCTGAAGGTCTGTTTCTACACCGTCACCGAGGACGAGCGTTTCGTGGTGGAGAAGCAGGGTGCTCGGGGCTGGGTCATGTCGCCCTGCTCCGGCCACGGCTTCAAGTTCGGGGCGCTGATGGGCAAGGAGCTCGCCCGCGCCATCGTCTCGGAACGCGAACCGGCCGCACATGCGCGCTGGGCGGCCGGACTGGAAGGCGATACAAAATAGCCTCCAATCCGAGGAGAGGAATCGACATGGCTTCCGGCAAGCGCGGCGCCCAAAGAACCGGCAAAAAGAGCGCGTCCAAGAAGGCCACCGGCATGCGCCAGGGCCTGGCGACCTATGGCGACGCGGGCTTTTCGCTGTTCCTGCGCAAGGCGTTCCTCAAGGCCGGCGGCTACACCGACGAGGCGCTCGACCGGCCGATCGTGGGCATCACCAACACCCACAGCGACTACAACCCCTGCCACGGCAACGTGCCCGACCTGATCGAGGCGGTGAAGCGCGGCGTGCTGATGGCCGGCGCCATGCCGATGGTGTTCCCGACGATCTCGATCCACGAGAGCTTCTCCCATCCGACCAGCATGTTCCTGCGCAACCTCATGTCGATGGACACCGAGGAGATGATCCGCGCCCAGCCGATGGACTCGGTCGTGCTGATCGGCGGCTGCGACAAGACCCTGCCCGCCCAGCTGATGGCCGCGGCCAGCGTCGACAAGCCCGCCGTCGTGCTCCCGGTCGGACCGATGCTGGTCGGCCACTTCAAGGGCGAGGTGCTGGGCGCCTGCACCGACTGCCGCCGCCTGTGGGGCCAGTACCGCGCCGGCACCTTCTCGGAAGCCGACATCGAAAAAGTGAGCGAGCGCCTGGCGCCGACCAAGGGCACCTGCATGGTGATGGGCACCGCCAGCACCATGGGCTGCATCGTCGAGACCCTGGGCATGGGCCTGCCCAACTCGGGCTCGATCCCGGCCACGCACTCCGACCGCCTGCGGGTCGCCGAAGCGACCGGCAAGCTCGCGGCCGAGATGGCGGTCAAGCAAGGCCCCAAGCCCAGCGAGATCATGACCAAGGCCGCGTTCCGCAATGCGCTCACCGTGCTGCAGGCGATCGGCGGCTCGACCAACGCGCTGGTCCACCTCACCGCCGTCGCGCGCCGCCTCGGCATCGACATCGAGTTGGAAGAGTTCGACCAGATCGGCCGCAATGTGCAGGTGCTGGTCGACCTCAAGCCGTCGGGCGATCACTACATGGAGCATTTCCATTGGGCCGGCGGCAACTCGCGCCTGATGAAGGAGATTCGCAGGAATCTCGACGAGAAGTGCAAGACCGTCTCGGGCAAGACCCTGAAGCAGGTGATCGACGCGGCCGAAATGGTCCCGGGCCAGACCGTCATCCGGACGTCGAGGAACCCGATCAAGGAGACCGGCGGCATGGCCGTGCTGCGCGGCAACCTCGCGCCGCGTGGCGCCGTGATCAAGCATGCGGCGGCGACGCCCGCGCTGCTGACGCACACCGGCCGCGCCGTGGTGTTCGACTCGCTCGAGGATCTCGCCGCCCGCGGCGACGATCCCAACCTCGACGTGAAGGCCGACGACGTCCTGGTGCTGCGCAACGCCGGACCCAAGGGCGCGCCGGGCATGCCCGAGGCGGGCTCCTTCCCGATTCCGATGAAGCTCGCGCGCGCCGGCGTGAAGGACATGATCCGCATCTCCGACGCACGCATGAGCGGCACGGCGTTCGGCACCATCGTGCTGCACATCGCACCCGAAGCCGCCGTCGGCGGACCGCTGGCCCTGGTCAGGACCGGCGACCGCATCACGCTCGACGTGCCGAAGCGAAAAATCGAGCTGCTGGTGTCCGCCGCCGAGCTGGCCACGCGCAGAAAGGCATGGAAGGCGCCGCCGCCGCACCCCGGCAGCGACCGCGGCTACACCGGCCTGTTCCACAGGACCGTGCTGCAGGCCGACGAAGGCGTCGACTTCGACTTCCTGGGACCGGCCAAGCCGTGACGGAGGCGATCCTTCCGAAAATCTCGGTCGTCGTCACGTGCTACAACACCCGCGACTACATCGCCGCGGCCATCCGCTCCGTCGCGCGCCAGACGTTGCGCGATTTCGAGTGTGTGATCGTCGATGATGCCTCGAAGGACGATTCGGCCGCGGTCATCCGCCAGACGCTTGCCGAACTGAACGACCCGCGCTTCAAGCTCGAGTGCCTGACCGCCAACGTGGGCCAGACCGGCGCCACGCGGCGCGGCCTCGCGCTCACCAAGGCAGCCTTCGTCTGCTTCCTCGACTCCGACGACCTGTGGCACGCCGACTTCCTCGAGCGCCATCTCGCCGCCCACCTGAACGAGACCTACGCCGTGGGCTTCACCGCCTGCAACGCGCGCCTGATCGACGGCCAGGACCGGTTGATCGCCGGCACGGTCTACTGGTTCGGCAGGGACCGCGCGGTGGCCGACCGCGGCCGCGCCTTCGCTCCCGTCGATCCCGCCCGCGTGCCCGCGATCGACACGCAGAAGGGAACGGTGACCTGGCGGGGACAGACGCCCTACCGCCTCTACACCAAGCGGCTGGTCCACTGGGTGTGGGTGTCGACCTCGTCGATGATGTTCCGCCGCTCGGTGATCGATCTCGTCTTTCCCGACGACGACGAGACGTACCGCCTGCACATGGATTTCTACATCGTCGTCATGGCGCAGATGGTCTCGGGCTCCCTGCTGATCGACGAAGCGCTCTATTCCTACCGCCTGCATGGCCGGAATTTCGCCGCCGACAATCCCGTGCTCGGCGGCCGGCTCCATCTGTCCCAGAGGAACTGGGGGACGACCTACGCCACGATGCTGGATCGCATGCAGTCTGCAATGGAACGCGGACGCGAACGGTTCGCAACCGCCCTGGGCGACCGGCAATACAAGCAAATGCTGCTTCGGATGCAGGCGGCCCAAAAACCCGCAATTATTTCGTGGATTTGGATCCTCCGCAGCTGGCTGGTCTAGCACACACCCTGCGGCATTGTAGACCCCGGGTTTGGCCCTGTATCTTTGCAGACCAGGGGAGCGGTGTACTTTGATCTCAATCAGGCGGCTTCGGGGAGTTCTTGCCTTGGCAGGAGGTCTGATCGGATTGCTCGGTAGCGCCGCATGGGAGGTGCAGGCGCAGACCCCAGGCGCCACGCCGGCCGTGGCGTCGAGCGACGTCGAGCGCCAATACAATGCCGCGTTCCAGGACATGTTGGCGCGGCCGGCCAATCTCGACGTGCTGTTCAAATTTGCATCGTTGGCCAGCCAGACGGGCGACCTCGAAGGCGCCGTCTCGGCGCTGGAGCGCATGCTGCTGATCAACCCCGACCTGCCGCGCGTGCGCCTGGAGCTGGGCGTCCTCTATTACCGCCTGGGTTCATACGAAGTGTCGCGCACCTACCTCGAGGGCGCGCTCAAGTCGCCCAACCTGCCACCCGAGGTACGCAGTCGCGCCAATCAGTTCATGAGCGAGGTCGCGAGCAAGGAGCGGCCCTCGCACTTCTCGGGCGATCTCTTCGTCGGCTGGCGCTACCAGTCGAATGCCAACCTCGGCCCCGCGACGACCAACGTGCTGCTGTTCGGCCAGATCGCGAGTCTCAACCAGCAGGCGGTCGGCACGTCGGACTGGGGCGTCGTTTCCTCGGCGCAGATCCGCCACAGCTACGACCTCGGCCGCCAGGACAAGTCGGCGATCGAGACCACGTTCAGCGCCTACGTGAACCGCCAGTTCCAGACGGCGGTGGCCAACGTCACCCTGCTCGACCTGAGCAGCGGTCCACGCTTCCAGGTCTTCAACGGCACCTTCGAGGACGTCAGCCTGAAGCCCTTCGTCTCGGCCGGCTACATCTGGGTGAACGACGCGCCCTACTACGGCAGCTATGGCGGCGGCGTCGAAATGGGTGCGCTGCTCTCGGACCGCCTGCGCAACGTCTCGACCGTCCAGTGGCGCCGTCACGACCACACCGACAACTGGTACCTGCCGACCAACAACCAGTATCGCGGCGTCGAGTACACGGCCACGACCGGGCTGCAGTTCGCGCTGTCCAACCTCGTCACCCTGTTCGCGACCGGCACCGCCTCGCGCTATCAGACCGACCAGACGCCGGCGCAGAGCTATTCGCTTTACGGCCTGGGCGGCGGCATGGCCTTCCGCTTCGCCGACCCGGTGCTCAAGACCACCTTGCCGTGGAGCGTGTCGCTGACGGTCACCGAGAACTGGTGGAGCTACGACGCGCCCGACGCCACGATCGATCCCACCGCGATGCGCCGGCAGGCCGACACGATCGCCAGCCTGACCTTCGCCATCCCGTTCGACGACCGTACGACCTTCTCGGTGACGGGCAGCCGCTTCGTGCGTACCGCCACCATCGCCAACTACGCGTTCGACAACAACAGCTTGATGTTCGGCATCGGCTGGCACTTCTAGCGCCGGCAGAAGGAGACAGACATGTCCAAGCCCGTTCCCCGCGCCACCACCGTCCTGCGGACGGCCTGCGCCACAACCGTCCTGCGGACGGCCCTGCTCGCCACCACCGCCTTCGCGCTGGCTGGATCGGGCGCGGCATTCGCCCGGGTGGGCGTCACCTCGGCGACCGACGGCGATCCGCTGGGCAAGCCGCCGACCCAGGCCGAGCGCGTGCTGCGCATCGGCATCGACGTGCAGGCCAACGAGGTCATCACCACCGGCACCAACGACCGCGCCCATCTGGTGTTCCTCGACGGCACCGCGCTCACGGTGGGGCCCAACGCCCGGCTCACGATCGACAAGTTCGTCTACGACCCCAACACCAGGACCGGCGAGCTCGCGGTCAACGCCAGCAAGGGCGTGCTGCGCCTGGTCGGCGGCAAGATCAGCAAGACCAACCCGATCACCATCACCACGCCCTCGAGCACGATCGGCATCCGCGGCGGCATCTGCGTGCTCGACGTCCAGCCCAACCGCACGACCTCGACCTTCCTGTTCGGCAACAACATGACCGTCACCGGCACCGGCGGGACGCAGAACGTGACGCGCCCCGGCTCGCAGGTCAGCACGACGGCCGGCTCGCCGCCGAGCCCGCCGACGCTCGTCGGCCAGGGCGCGCTCAACAACCAGCTCGGCCAGCTCGAGGGCAACAGCGGCGGCAGCGGTGGCCAGGGCGGGCAACAAGGCGGTACTTCGGGCGGCGGCAACACTCCGGCCAACGGCCCGCGCGTGCCCAGCATGGGCGGCCCGGGTCAGGCCAGCCAGGGTCAGCCGCCGGCCGGAAGCGGCCCGCCGACGAACAACCCGAACACCAATCCCCTTGCCAACGGGCAAGGCGCAAATCCCAACAACGACCTGAACAACCCGAACAACCCGAACAGCCCGAACAGCCCGAACAGCCCGAACAACTCGAACAACAAGTCGACGACCACGAAAACGCAGGTCATCGTCACCAAGAACACGCTCGGCCGCTATCTCGCCGACCCGGTGTATACCGGCTTCAACAACACGACCCTCGCCGTCACGCCGGTAGCCGCGAACAACAAGGTGTTGCCGTCGACCGGCTCGCTGACCACGACCACGACCACGACGACGAAGAAGGGCGTCACCACGAGCACCGCGACCAACACGCTCACACTCGTCCTGCCGGGAACCGGCGTCGGTACGGGTACGATCACCCTGCCCTGGCAGGTCGATACGCTCTCCGACGGCTTCTCCGTCCCCACCATGCACGTGCTCGGCCAGACGCTGTCCAACGGCACCGGCTATGTCAGCAAGAACGGCGAGTTCTTCGCCTATATCTTCAACAACAGCGGCAACAAGGTCGGCCTCTTCGGCGGGACGCCCACGACCCCGACCGGCACGACCAATTTCCCAACCACAGGTGTCGCGGCCTACACGATGGGCAACCTCGGCAATGCGTCGGCAATGCCTTTCGTCGAAGAATCCATCGGAACCAATACGGCGCTGCAGAACGCCAAGGTCGTTTCCAATCTCTACACCGCCTATTCGACGGCGCTGACCCAGACCGTGGGCCAGGCGCCACCCGACGCGCGCGCGACCGCGCTGCAGGCCGCGATCTCGATCTCGGGCACCGGCACCCACCAGAAATCCTACATGGGCGTCTTCATCGGCACGTTCTTCCGTGACATCACCACCACGGCCGGCGCCGTCACGACCGACAACGGCATGGCGCTGTCCGGCCATTACAGCGGCACCTATCGCCTCGGCGCCGATCAGCAGATCGGCCGCCTGACCTCGGCCGAATCGACACCCCTCACCGGCAACGGCAATGCGATCTATGGCACGCCGGGCGGCGACGGCGCGGCGAGCGGCATCGTGCTGACGCCGGACAAGCTGACCTCGACAGCGACTGTCTCGAGCGGCCTCGTCACCGACGTGACGACGACCCGCACGTCGCAGGCCTCGTTCAACCAGCCCTACGACAATCTTCCTGGCTCGGACTATTTCGCCGGCACCGCCGCCTACAAGACCACGACGCCCCAGGGTCTCGGTGCGGTCAAAACGACCCAGACCCTGAACGGTTTCGTCGGCGGGACCGTCGACCAGGTCGACAGTACCGGCAACACGTTCGTGAGCCGTACCATCGCCACCACCGACCCCACGGCCCTGACGCTCAACACCAATGCATCGACCAATCGTGCCTCGGTCGACGTCACGGTGGCCGCCTGGGACACCGGCACGCAGGCCGAATTCCATCTCGGCGGCACGACGGGCAGCAACAGTGCGAGCAGCGCGTTCATCGACGACAAGAACTACGCGGTGCGCGACCGCACCTCCGACATCGGCGGCACGACGGCCATCGCCGGTTCGACGGCCAACGTCACCTCGAACACGACGATGGTGAGCTACGGCGTGGCGCCGACGGCCAATCTGTTCACGGATTCCGGCGTCACGCCCTGCACCTGCGCGTTCTTGACCTGGGGCTGGTGGGGCGGCGACGTGAGCTATTCGAACGGCAGCACCTACAATCCCGGCGGGCGCGACCGGATCAACCTCGCCACCTATGTCGCGGGCACGCTGTCGGTCGCCAGCGACATCAATGCGCTGACGTCGACCGCCACCTACAACGGCCACATGGTCGGCAACGTGGGCAACAACGACCGTGGCTACGTCGCGGCCGGCAGCTACCAGAACGTCTGGAGTTTCGGCGCCCGCAGCGGCGCCGTCACCGCAACGTTCGACGGCACGACCTTCGGCAACGGCAGCACAAACACGTATATGACCGGCGCAAACGCCGTCACTTTCGGCACGCTGACCGCCCAGGGCGGAACAAGCGCGCCGATCGTGGCGGGCAACAAGAGCCTGTCGATCAACGGCGCCTTCTTCTCCGGTGGCGCGGGTAATCCGGTGGCCGGCCAGGCCGGCAGCTTCAGCATCACCGGCACCAACTACAAGGCGGCCGGCACCTTCGCCGCCCAGAAATAGTCAGCCCCTGCGGCTGGCGATGAGGTCGGCGATGGCGGCGATGTCGTCGCGACGGAACCACGGCAGCCCCGTCTCCGCCGGCGGCGTGTCGGCGGCGATCGCCACGATCGCCGGATCGTTGGCCGCCAGCGACGGCACGTCGCCCGCCCGCACCTCGATCTTGGGGTGCGGCTCGCGCTTGTAGCCTTCGATCAGCACCAGGTCGGCCGGCGCCAGGCGGGCCAGCACCTCGGCCAGCGACGGCTCGGCCTGTTCTCGCATGATGGCGTAGCGCTGGCCGCCGACCAGCGCCACCTCGGTGGCGCCGGCGGCGCGGTGACGGAACGAATCGGTGCCCGGATGATCGATGTCGACGGTGTGATGGGCGTGCTTGACGGTCGCCACCCGCCAGCCGCGGCGCACGAACTCCGCCACCAGCCGCTCCGTCAGGGTCGTCTTGCCGGCGTTCTTCCAGCCGGTGACGCCGAACACGAACGGCTGGCTCACGCCGCGATCCGCCGGGCGTTGGCGTAGACCGTGAGCCGGCCATCGCGCACGAAGGCCACGAGGGCGATGCCGGCCTGCTCGGCCGTCTCGATGGCCAGCGACGTCGGCGCCGACACCGCCGCGATCGCCGCGGCGCCGATGGCGGCGGCCTTCTGGACCATCTCGTAGGAGCAGCGGCTGGTCACCACGACGAAGCCGCCTGGGGCCGCGGCGCCCGACACCGCGATCGCACCCGCCAGCTTGTCCAGCGCGTTGTGCCGGCCGACATCCTCGCGCACCGCGACCAGGGTGCCGTCGGCCGCCGCCCATCCGGCGGCATGGCAGGCGCCGTTCTGCTTGTTGAGCGTCTGCTGGGCGGGCAGGGCCGCCATTGCCCGCTCGATCGCCAGCCGCGAGACCGTCTCGGCATCGCGCGCCCGCACGACCGGCCGCATGGCGGCGTCGAGACTGTCGACACCGCACAGGCCGCAGCCGGTGCGGCCGGCAAGGGTGCGCCGGCGCTCCTGGAGTCCGGCCATGCGCTGCGCGGCGATGCGCAGATTGACCTCGATGCCGCCCACGGCGTCCTCGACCTCGACGTCGTAGATCTCCGAGGCCTTGGCCACGATGCCCTCGGTCAGGGAGAAGCCGCGGGCGAAGTCCTCGAGATCGCAGGGGCTCGCCATCATCACGGCATGGCTGACGCCGTTGTAGACCAGCGCCACCGCGACTTCCTCGACGACGACCTCGTCCCGCTGTTCCGTTCCTGCCGCCGTCAGGCGCTGCGCCTGGCGGTGAACCGAGCCGCGTGCGGTCATGGAGGGGTGATCATGGGCGAATGATCATGGAGGCGCGAGCATCGCGATCGTGCCGCGCCTACTTGCCGGCGGTGAGTTGGACCTCGGCGACGCCCGCGGCGACGTTGAGCCCGACGCTGCCCTCGACGCTGACGGGCTGGAGCGTGATCTGCTTGCTGCTGCCGCCGACCAGGACATTGGCACCGACGCCGACGCCCGCGGCAACCCCCGCGGTCGCCCCGCCATAGCCGCCGGCCAGCGAGCCGTCGGCGATGGCGCCCGGGGCGAACACCAGCCACACGACATGCGCTTCCTTGGTGAAGCCGATGTCGACGCCGAATTTCTTGATCGTGCCATGGTAGGGCTCGGCGATGCCGTCGGTGCGCGCGAACAGGCAGTTGAGGTCCTTCGACGAGCCGAAGACGAAGCCCATGCCGCCGGCGACGTGGCAGGTGAGCGAGCCCACGTTGACGCCGGACTTGCCCGTCGCCTGGGGCGTGCCTGGCGCGGCCGGGGCCTGGGCGTGGGTTTGCGCGTACGTAGCCGCGCCGATAATCAGCACCGTGGCGCCGAGCACTGCCCAAATCGACCGCTGCATGTGATCTCCTTTGCGGCCGCCGAATGGCCGCGCTGAGGAGTCGAGCCTACACCGATTCCGGCCACCGCCCCAAACCGGGTTTCCCCATAAAAAAATTTGAACCGGCCGGAACCCAAGAGAATCGGGGGAATTGGCGGAAGAGAGTGGGAGTCGAACCCACTAAGAGCCGTCTGGCGACCCTCTCTGGCTTTGAAGGCCAGCCGCCCCACCGGGAGCGCTTCCCCTCCACTGTCGATACTCGGCCAGAACGACAGCGCTGTCACCTCCGCTAGGGCTGCGGCAGCGGTCCGAACTGTTCGAGCTTCTGCGGCGCGGTGCGGCGATGGTCGCCGCGGCGAATCGTGATGCCGTGCCGGTCGAAGAACTCGAGGATCAGGATCGCCACCTTGCGGCCGTTGTCGAGCTTGTCGCGGAAGTCGGCGGCGGTGAAGTCGCGGCCGAAGCCATGGGCGATGCCGATCATCTCGGCCACGACGGGCCGCAGGAAGAACTGGTCCGGCGCCACCTCGACCACGCGGCCGAGCTTGGCCAGGCGCTTCATCAGGCGGCGCACGTCGGCTTCCGGCACGCGATGCTCGTCGGCGAAGTCGCGCACCCGCGGAGGCTTGAAGCGGTCGCGCACGAGCGCGGCGGCGATCTTCTTCCACAGCTCCTCGTCGCGCGCGCCGAGCTTCAGCGTGTGGCCGGGCAGGCGCAGCACGGCGCCATCGACGACAATCGTCTTGGCCTGCACTTCCAGGTCGACCAGCGCGCCGAACACGGGGGCGGGCCAGCGCTTGCTCATCGCCGCGCGCAGCCGTTCGGCCGGCAGGCCCGCGGCATCGGCGTTGGTCTCGTGGAAGGTCTTCAGCGTTCCCACGATGTCCGCGCGCGCGTCCGCCAGCGTTTCCGACAGCAGGCCGAAGCCCGCGAGCTTGACACCGCCCGCCTCGACCAGCCGGCGCTCGACCTCCGTCGGCCTGAGGTTGCGGGCGAGTCCGAAGCGCGCCAGCTCGACGAAGCCGGTCTCGAGCCGCAGCACCTTGCCCAGCACCTCGCCGCCGCCGTCGCTGTCGTCGCCGTTCAGGGCGGCGAGCTCGGCCAGGCGCCGCGGCGTGCGGCGATTGCGCGGCGGGCCGAACGGATCGATCACCGTGGCACCCGCGATCGTGCGCGTGGCCGACGGATCGCGCAGCACGATACGGTCGCCCGCCAGCGCGCCCACCTTCTCCTCGAGCACGAGCTGCGCCAGCCCCTCGTCGCCCGGCGCGAGCCTGTCGCCACCCAGCAGCGCCACCCGCCCCATCACGTGCGCAGCACCAAGATGGACGTGGACGGGCGCCCAGTGCTTCAACGGCTCTTCCTCCGACCGCAGCACCTTCAGCCTCAGATCGGGCCGGTCCGTCGGCGCATGCAACTCGGGGCTCACCACCCAGTCGCCGCGCCGCACCGACTCCTTCGACAGCCGCGGCCCGCTGAGGTTGAGCGCGCAGCGTTCGCCGGCGCGGCCGACCTCGGCCGCCCGGTTCTGCGCGTGCAGCGAGCGCACCCGCGCCTCGAGGCCCGAGGGTGTCAGCAACACATGGTCGTCGACCCTGATCTCCCCGGCGTGGACGGTACCGGTCACCACGACGCCCGCCCCCGGCAGCACGAAGCAGCGGTCGACCGCCAGGCGCGCGAAGCCGGTGATGCCGCGCCGGCTCTCGCCCAGCGCCAGGAGCTTGGCCTTGAGCTCGTCGACGCCGGCGCCGGTCATCGCCGAGACCGGAATGATCTCCGCACCGCGCAGCGACGTCGTCGAGAGCAGCGTCTCGATCTCGGCCATGCGCTCGAGCATCTCGTCCTCGTTGGCGAGGTCGGACTTGGTGAGCGCCACGATGCCGCGATCCAGGCCCAGCAGGTCGATGATCTGCAGGTGCTCGACGGTCTGCGGCTTGATGCCCTCGGCGGCCGACACGACCAGCAGGGCGGCGTCGATGCCGGTGACGCCGGCCAGCATGTTGTGCACGAAGCGCTCGTGGCCCGGCACGTCGACGAAGCCCAGTTGCCGGCCGTCACCCAGGTCGCTGTAGGCGTAGCCGAGGTCGATGGTGATGCCGCGCGCCTTCTCTTCCTTCAGGCGGTCGGCGTCGACCCCGGTCAGCGCCTTCACCAGCGCCGTCTTGCC